>JGI24741J21665_1000038_pt1 | contig 31009 bp, 34 predicted proteins | sample KBSCornC7_FD_21665 | JGI IMG/M metagenome (IMG submission 21665) | reverse complement strand
TGGTCGATCCAGTCAAGCGCCGGGCGGATCAGTTCGACGGGAGTTTCGGGCTTAAGTGCCACCCCCACCTCGATGCCGTGCCGGTGCATCAGCTCGGCAAAGGGTACAAACTGACCCTCGGCTTCGGCGTGCACGATTACCATTTGCGGCGACAGGCTCAGGTACGTTTTGTAATGTACAAAGGGCTTTTGATACATCACGTGCAGGTCGGCCCGGACGCCGCCCGGCCACCACACGTCATCTACAGATAATAATTTAACAGGGGTGAAAATACCGTCGGCAACATCAATGTGCACTCGGGTGGCAAAGCGCGAAATGCGCTCCATTTGGTGTTTATATTCGTTGACGTCGCGGGCGGTGACAGAAGGTGTGATTGTTGCAGCCATTATATTGTATAGTTAATGTTACTTATTGATTTTATTACTTAATCTAAAGTATAGCGCTTATGCCTGAGAAACAAAACCTCCAACCACTACTCGATGCCGCCCAGAACCAACTGGGCCTGACATTTAGTACCAGCGACGCTTTAGACGCCAAACTATTAGGCATTATCGGCTTTGACATTGCTATCGCTATCTTTGCGCTGCAATCAGAAATGAGCCAAACGCTGTGGCTGCTATTGCCAACACTGGGATTTTTACTAGTCTCGTTACTGGTTGGTATTTACGCCATCCAGCCCAAAGAATACGTTGGCGCCCTGGTCAATATCCACGAGCATCCCGATTACCTACAAATGGAGGAAGAGGCACTGCAGATGCAGCTGCTGGTGAATACTCAGTTGGCTATCGAGTTTAACACTTCGTTTAATAACGCCAAAACCCGCCTCTGCAGCACCGCCTTACTCACTGGCCTGGCTGGCATTTTTCTGCTTATTGGGTGTATACTATAAGCATGAACAAGAAGGCAACCCACCAACAAATAAAACATCAGCCGCACAAAAAGTCCGCTGTTGTCAGGGACTCCCGTGGCTTTGTCACCGAGCTGCCAAAGCCTCACAAAAACCAAGTTATCATCAAGGGCCTGTAAGGGCCCTTTTTTACCGTCCGCTGCGATATCACTGATATCTCCATATTTTGGCCGGCATACGGTATGATACAACTACTAGCTAGCCTAAACCGGGAGAAACATGAGCAAGACCGTTATTGTAACTGGCGCTTCTAAAGGAATTGGAGCCGCCACCGCCATCGCCTTTGGGCGGGCGGGCTATGATGTCATTATAAATTACCATACCGACCAAAAAGCAGCCGAAGCCGTAGCCCAGCAAATCACCAGCGCAGGCGCTAATGCCTACCTGGTACAAGCCGATGTATTTACTGAAGCCGGCGTAACCGCCCTTTTTGCTAAGGCGGCCACCTACATTGACCATCTGGACGTCTTGGTAAACAATGCTGGCTCACCCAAAGAACCGGAACTTGGTAACTATACTCAGGAAACTGTCCTGCAAAGCATCAACAATAATTTCGCCTCGGCAGTATTATGCAGCCAGGCCGCGCTACCCCTGCTACAGGCTGGGGGCAGCATGTTATTTACCAGTTCTATATATGGGCTGAACTTTGGCGGTAACCCCGGCTTAGTGCTTTACTCTGCAGCCAAAGCCGCCATGATCAACTATGCTCAGACGATGGCCGAAAAGCTTGCGCCAACCATACGCTGTAATGTGGTTGCACCGGGCACAACCTTAACTCCGGCCTGGGGCGAGAAAAAAGAGGGCGACTACGCCAAGCGCAGCCTGGCTATGACCCTCCAAAAAGAATGGGTAGCAGCTGAAGAAATTGCCGCGGCCTTCGTATTTTTAGCCGAAACACCGCACGTTAATGCCCAAACCATCGTGGTAGATGGCGGCTGGCAAAAGAAAATCCGAGAGGAATAATATGAAAATTGTGATCTTAAATGAATCCTTCTTACAGGAGGAGCACCTGCAAAAGCTTCGTCAGCTTGGCGAAGTTGAGGTATACACCGACACTGGCGACGAGCAAACAGCAATTGAACGGCTCAAAACCGCCGATGTGGCGGTAGCCGACTGCTGGCTGACACCGCTTAATAGTACGGTGCTTTCCCAGGTGCCTCAGCTGAGGTATCTCGTCGTTAACTCTACCGGTTACGACCAAGTTGATCTGGCTGCGGCCCGGGCCCACAATATCAGCATCGCCAATGTCCCCGGTTTTTCTACCGAAGGCGTTGCTGAGCACGCTATCGCGCTGCTATTTGCCATAACCCGCCATATTACCGTGGCTGACAAAGCCATGCATCGCAAGCCCTTTCAAATTGATCCGGCCGATACCGCTAACAATGTTTTTACTGGTATTGATCTACGCGGCAAGACCATCGGTGTTATTGGTCTCGGCAACATCGGCACCCGCATAGCCGAACTGGCCCAGGGCCTGGGCATGCACGTTATTGGCTACAACCGGACACCACGTTCCATCCCAGGGGTTAAAAATGTCACCTTTGGTGAGCTGATAGCCCAAAGTGATGTGGTTTCGCTAAGCACAGCCCTGCACGAGGAGATAAAAGACCTTATTAACGCCGCCGTACTCCAAAAGATGAAGCCCACAGCCTATCTCATTAACACCGCCCGCGGTGGCTTAGTAAATGAGTCCGACCTGGCTGCCGCCCTTCAACAGGGCACCATTGCCGGCGCCGGCCTGGATGTTATCACCGATTGGAGCCTGGATAACCCCTTGCTCCAGTGCGAAAATGTTGTATTAACACCACACCTGGCCTTTTTTACAGCCGAATCACTGCAAAATATGGCTAATATTATTGTTGCTAATATCGAAGGCTTTGCCGAAGGCCAGCAGCCTAACGTGGTAAATTGATATGAAGACAGCGCTCATTTTACATGGAACCGTAGGCTCCCCCGATGGCAATTGGTTCCAGTGGCTTAAGACCGAGCTCGAGGCAAAGGGCCTCCAGGTATGGCTGCCCGCCTTGCCGAACCCCAATCAACCCAGCCTAGCCAAATGGGCCACGTATGTGCACGATAATTGTCCCTTTACCTTAGACAGCGACACACTGATCGTAGGACATTCCAGCGGCGCAATCTTAGCGCTTATCCTGGCACAGCAAAACCCACAGCCTATCGGGGCCGTGCTGGCCGTTTCGGTCTTTCATGACAACTCCCTAAAATGGGAGCCAAACAATAGCCTATTTGATGTTGCCTTTAATTGGCAAGCGATTCGTGAGCAAACTAAAAAACTGCTGTTTGTGCATTCTGATACCGATCCGTATGTACCGCTGGACCAGGCGCAATATGTCGCTGATAATTGCCAGGCCGAGCTAATCATGATCCCCGACCAAGGGCATTTTAACCTCGAGCGCAGCGAAGCGTACAGGCGTTTTCCAAAGCTGCTGGAGATTATCGGTCAAAAAGATTTACTGTAAGTAACTTTAGGCAGGCCTTAGCCCAGGTCGTCCAGTTCACGAATGCGCCGTTTAAAGCGGGCGGCGCCGGCAAAAGGCGTAGCTAGCCAGGCTTCGGCGATTTGGATAGCCTCGGCCGTTTGTAGCGAGCGCGCCGGCAAGCATAAGACGTTGCTGTCGTCATCGTTGCGCGCGGCGTGCGCCTCGCTGACTTCCCATACCAGGCTGGCCCGGATGCCCTTAAAACGGTTGGCTGCCATGCACATACCCTGGCCGCTGCCGCAAATCAGAATTGCCCGCGTATCAGGGTGCCCGTCGGCCAACAGCAAACGAACCGCCCGCTCAGCAAACTGGGGAAAATCATCTTGCGGATCGATGTTTTGGTCGCCGGCATCAATAACTTCGTAGCCAGAGCGTTGCAAGGCAGTAACCAGCTCCTGCTTCATGGCAAACCCGTTATGGTCGGCGCCCAGAATTATTTTCATACCTTAACTATACCGCGACTCCTTTGATGCCGCCATAGCGCTTATGCTATTTTGGACTTATTTGTTTCGAGCTTCGCCGCGCGCTGCTTGTTGGGTTTTTTGGTAGGCGTCGGTTACGGCCTTAGAGGCGTCACTCATAAACTTTAAAGTTTCACCGGTATACTTGTTGGCATGCAGCATATCATCGAGGTAACGGTCAAAGGTACGGAAATGCGGCTCGCAGAGCTTCCATATAGTCATCATAAGCCGAAACGTTAAAATAGCGCCGCGGCGCAGCCAGCCGTACGACCATACGGCCGCTTTCCGGGCGTAGCCGTAGCCCATTGTTCCATATTTTTTGACGTATTGAAAACCAAGGGTAAGCGCTTTCCTGGTCAGCCATTCCATAGCCGATACTAATCGGATTAGTCCTACGGCTATGACAAGTAGTACCTGTAAGAACGGCCGCACCCGCGCCAGGCCAGTCCGGTCAACCTGGCGGGACAGGACTACGACAACCGCATCACGCCTGGTGTGCTTGGCCATCGGTAAAGGTGCAACCGCTTCAGTTACGGCCAGCGCTCCGGCCACGGCCTGGTGCGCCGACTCATCAAGTTCGGTACTATACGCGCCTGGCGCTGATTGCTGGCTACGCCGCGGGAAGGCAGCAATAAACTCACGCCGGAAAATCAGCAGTACAGCAACTACAAATAGGCCGATGAGGACGCGCGCCATTGTCTCAAAACCCAAAATTTTGTCGGTGCCAGGAATGGCCCCCACGGTGCAAAAGGCCCAAAAAGCGGTAGCTACTCCGGGTATTTCAAAAAGACGCCAAAGGGCTAATAAGACAAATACCGAAGCCAGAAGTTTTACTTGATTAGCGGTCATACCATACTTACGGTCTTTAGTTTACCACCATTATACCGCAGATATTGTATTTTTGCATTAATTATTTCTTAGTATGTAATACTAAGTCTAGTTTGGCCGGAAAGCCTATAAAATTTAGCTATGCAATAGCCGGCCGGCATCCGCCACAACTTCAACCAGGCGGTTGCTATAACCCCATTCGTTGTCGTACCAGGCTACCACTTTCAGCAGATTACCACCTACTACGGCGGTCAACGAAAGATCAACAATGGCCGAATGGCTATTGCCAATAAAATCGCTGCTTACCAGCGGCTCATCGGTGACTGCTAAAATTCCCTGATAATAGGGCTCAGCGGCAGCTTTTTTAAAAGCTTCATTCACTTCTTCGACGGTAACTTTACGCTTGGTCACGATGGCGAAGTCGCTCACGCTCACCACTGGGGTAGGCACCCGTAGTGACAGGCCGCCAAACATTCCTTTCAGAGAAGGCAGGGCCTCTGTAGCCGAGATAGTAGCGCCCGTACTGGTAGGAATAATATTTTGGGCGGCTGCCCGGGCCCGGCGCAAATCTTTATGTGGGGCATCCTGCAAGCGTTGGTCTGAGGTGTAGCTGTGGATGGTTGTCATCATAGCTTTATCAATGCCAAAGTGGCTTTCGATAATAGCCGCTACCGGAGTAATACAGTTCGTCGTGCAAGAACCATTGCTAATAATATCGATGTCTTGCTTGAGGTTGTCTTCGTTAACCCCCAAGACAATAGTGTTGGCGCCCTCGCCCTTGGCGGGTGCGCTGATAACGACGCGCTTGGCACCAGCGGTAACATGAGCCTTGGCCTTGGCTGGCTCGACAAAAAAGCCGGTAGACTCGATGACTACATCAACATTAAGATCTTTCCAGGGCAGAACCGCCGGGTCTTTTTCGCCCAGTACAACGATGTGTTTGCCGTTAACGATGATGTTGTTATCGTCAAAGCTTATCTCGTGCTGATAGGTCCCGTAGTTGCTGTCGTGCTTCAGTAAGTGAGCCAGCGTTTTAGTGTCTGTTAGGTCGTTAACGGCAACGATTTCAATATCGCTGCGCTCAAAAGCAATTTTAAAAGCATTACGGCCGATACGACCAAAACCATTGATTGCAACACGCGTTTTCATTCATGCACCCCCGTTTTTATCTATTAGCATAAGCGTATGCCCCTATTGTACGAGTAAGCCACGCCGAACGCAACACAGCGTAGCGGCTTTACATTTACAGATGTAGCATATAGCATAGTTCGGTATGTCAGTTATTTACTTTCCCCACGACGAGATAGGCCCACAAATTAATGAAACATCGGTTGAGCTGGGAGGCAGCACGTTTAATGTGCAGCTTCCCCGCCTGCCACAGGTGGAATACCTCGGCCGCGAGGCGTTGGCGCTCTATTATTTTGACCATACCAGTCTAGAGGTGTCGGACAAGATAGGGCTGGGCACGGACCGCTCCAACACTGACAACTTTTTAACCAGAACGCGGGCATCGTACGATCTAGATGGCCATTCCAGCAGGGCCATACCGCAGCTGCTTGATCGTGGCTGGGTTGACGTTGCTGAGGTCAGGCCAGCACCGGTCAAACTCAGCAGCAAATGTATTGAACTCTTGCAAGTACTGCCCAGCGGCAAGCCGCTGCCCAAGCTGGGAGAAGACATTGGCGTCAGCCGATGGGCTCCCGACCGGTTGGTCAAGGAGGGCAAGCAGGCCTTCGGCGTGAATACACTGCGTGGGTTGGTCCTGGCCGGCTATGGCGCCGACATCATTACAAACCGATAAAAACTGCGCGCTATTTTAGCCTTGTGTTCCTGCTAGGCCTGTCCTTAATGACAAGTTGACACGCAGGCAAACTTAGGTGCATACTAGCCGAAAAGAACGTACGTGCCATGGCAAGCCCCGAATCAACACCACCCGCGCTGATATTACCCCAATCAGTGCGCTTAGAGTCTCATCACCATTCTCCTGAAGGGGTACTGTCCAGCATTGGCTACTTTAATGGTGAGATCGGTATCGCCGATCATAACCCCGACGATCTTCGGCCGACGGTTATTGGTCTTACGGCTGCTGACTTACCGCGTACGCAAGTAACAGCCTACCTGGCGCGACAACCGCAGCGCCCGGAACTCTTGGCACCATACTTGGACCGGGCCTACGAGCTTACGGGACTCAACCAGCCTGGCGGCCTGCTGCGGGTAGTGTCTAACGCCTGGCGGAAGGGCTTCCTGTACGTCAAAGAACCAATCACATTGCCTACCCAGTACGCCCCCGAGCTGGTAGAAATACCCAAAGCCTTAAAACGGATTATTGGCTCCCTGTTAACGGGCAACTCTGTGGCAGTCACTGCTCAGCTTGAAGACTTTGCCAACCTGAACGTCGAACAACTTATGGAAGGCTTCAAAGACATTCTGGGCGTCAAGTCTGATGCTGCCGCCCTGAGTTTTGGTTTATTAGCATTAAAACGCAGGCCTGAAACAGAGACAACTAGCACAAATCCTCCCGTCGTTGCCAAGCCACAGCCGCCCTCCGCCGCCTTCCGCGCCTTAATCAGACACGCCGAACCTGATCCCGCACCAGCTGTTGCCGTCACTCAGCCGGAGGTACCTATACCTGCTGAGCCGGAAGAACCTGTCGCCGAACCGGCCGCGCCCGCGCCACCATCCACTACCGCACCACCACCAACACGACCGGTGCCGATACCCAAGCCCACGGCCGATGCTACGCCGCTGAAGCAATATCGGGAGCTTACTGAGCCCAATCACGGCAGGGCCGAGCGGATGACCGGTTTACATGTTTACGACAATACTGACGGCCTGACAGTAGTGGAGCATGAGGGCTTTACCATAGGCATTGACCTCCAGAAGGATCTTAGCTGCCCCCGGTCCAGCGCGATAGTCGCCCAGGGACTCTTGGGAGCCACTATGAATACCCTCGTTAAGACCTATCAGACTTACTTAGCCGATGTAAAAGAAAAAATGGCCAGCGCCTATTGGGATGTGGATTCATGGTTCGATGACCAAAGCAGCAATAATATCCAACGAGTTTACAAACTTATAGAAAGTGGCAGGCTGCAGTTTACCGACATCCCAGAGCAGCCAAATATCCGTCTTGACGACTGGCAGATGATGCTTTTGTCATTACTGGGCGACGGCTATGAGACAGCGCGGATTTCGCAGATCACCAACGAACCTTACGACAAAGTTTGTGCCACCGTCCGCGACTTCAAGCACACTTTTAATGTTCCTACCCTGGAGCTTGTCACCGTGGCCGCCTACGCTCACGGCTTGCTGCCCTTACCCGAAGGAGCCAAGGTAGCCCCGCTCTCCCGCGAGGCACAAGCCGACAGCACGGTACCCGAGCTTTATCCGCCCGCCGTTATTGATGGAAAGTATATTCACTGGGCCGGCGGCATACTGGAGACAACAATACCTTATAACAGAGTAGTGAATCCTCAGAGCGTCATCAATTTCCTGCATTTTTGCTGCGACCGTACCACGACCGAAATTAAAAAGTCCAACGACTCGCTTGTCGTCCCCGGTGAGCTGCCGGTGTACACGCTTAACCACTATAAGTTGCCTACACGTATCAACGCTGCTATCGGTGAATTATTTGCCCGTAAGTGGTTGCGGGTAGAACAGTACACCTCTTTTGCTAATACGCTCTATCCTCAGGAAGAAACGTTAATACGGAATATGACTTTAGGGCAGAAGCCTGCCGATGCCGCTGAACAGCTTGACATGACTGAAAAAGCCTACTTTGCCAACATTCGCGATATAACCCAGGTACTGGGGGTCAGAACCACGCATGGGGTGGTAACCCTTAGCTATATGGCCGGTTTACTGCAACCACAAACATACGATTATATCTGGGAGCCCAAAAAAAGGGACGCTTAGCCGGCAGCCGACCGATCCGATGGCCCTGTGCTATGGCCGCCCGTCTGTTGCGGCTAACCCATAGCACAGTAAGCTATTTTTCAGGATATGCCGCTTCGGCCAACTGTTTTAAGGCGGGGAAGATGGATGGCGCCGCCGCCACAAACCGCATATTGCGGTAATCATAGCCGTCAGAATAGAAATTCTCCACCCGGGCACCTGCTTCGCGCATGATTACGCTGGCCGCTGCATAGTCCCATGGGCCTTTAAAACCTATAACAATAGTTCCCTCGATACTGCCGCTGGCCAGGGCTACGGCCTCGGCGCCAAAGGCGTTGTACTTGGGGACACCGGCCACCTGGCGCCGAACCTCGTGAGCAAACGTGTCGGGCATAGCGACGCCGGTATTAAGCGATACAAACGAGCGTTCAAGGGGGCGGTCGCTTACCTGGATAGCGTGCCCGTTCTTGGTGGCACCCTGGCCTTTGATGGCGCTGTAAAATTCGTCGGTGAAAAAATTGTAAATGATACCCAGTACCGGTTCATTTTGATGGATCAAGGCAATCATTGTTGTGGAAAATGGCAAACCACGGATGAAAGGCTCGGTGCCATCAATGGGGTCCACTAGCCAAAAAGTCTCTGGCGTAAGGTCAACACCGGACTCTTCACCGCTAAAGCCAAATCCGGGCGTCATCTGGGCACAAAACTCACGAAGCTGCTGTTCTACAGCTATATCCAGTTGTGTAACCACCGATTTATCATGTTTGACACTATGCCGGGCACGCCCGAAGGCCTCCAACAGTACGGGGCGCATAGCTTGCAAGGCCTGGTGCAGCTGCGTATGCACGCGGCGCAGCAAGGCCGGAGTCACCGGCTCGATTGGCGGCGTTGAGACATCAGCCGGGGCGTTAGGTGGCGTACTCATGAGCGGTGTATGACCTTTCCGGTAAACTCCGGCAAAGCCAGCAACTCATCAAGCGAAGCGGCCTGGTCAAACAGCGGCCGTAGGTATGATAGTTCATTATCCTGCGTGTGTTCTACAGCGGCCTTGGCCTCAGCGAAAGTGTATGGCCGCAGCGAAATACGCTCACCAACATCGCGGTGCACTGGCTGTTCGCTTATTACCTCGCTGGCGATAAAGGTAGCGCAAAACCATTCAATTTTGCTGGCTGGTTGGTCAACGTAAACCAATTGCCAATTTTGCAGGCTTAGCCCCAGCTCTTCCAGGCATTCACGCTTGGCGGCCGTTAGCCAATCCTCACCAGCATCAACCCGGCCACCGGGTATACGTACGCGCAGTGGTTTATTGGGCTGCTCCTCTTCGGTAAACAGCAGCTTACCGTCGCGGACAACAATGAATTCAACGGTGTCGGGACGCCTAAGCATTTCGAAAGTGGCAATTGACCCATCAAAACGTTCCTGCGGCCACTGATACACATCAAAAATCTCACCGCTAAAGACCTTCTGCGCATCGTCGGGGATAAGTACGGCTTGCCGGGGAACTATTTTTTCCATAAGCTAGCTCCAGTACTCGCTGGCAATGTTATTGTCGCGTAAATAACTCAGAACTTCGGCATAGATCGGGTACGAAACGGCCGACTCGGCGATAGCATCGTCGATGGAATACCATTTGTAAGATTTATGCTCATGACTAAGCCGGACGGTGGAATCATTTACTTTGGCGATGTACAGCAACCGAACGATATTTGTAGCCTGGCCCTTATTATCGCGGCCCAGTTTGGGCGAGGCATACACCAGCTCGGTGGTAGCGGGGTCCAGTACCAGCCCCGCTTCCTCTAAGGCCTCGCGAATAGCGCCGTCCTGATAACTTTCACCACGGTCAACTTCGCCGCCAGGCAGGTCAAACTCACCGGGGCGATTAGTGTCATTATCACTCCGGCGCAGCAACAATACCTGATGCTGGTCATTAAATACAAATGTTTTGGCAATAATCAGCGTATGCATGCCTACTCCCTAACCAATTACTTTTGGCTGTTGTAGCGTTCGATGGATTCGGCCACGATAGCTTTGGCGGCCTCTACGTCGCCCCAGCCTTCAACTTTGGTTGAGCCTGGCTTCTTGAGGTCTTTATAGTGCGTGAAGTGGTGCTCGACCTGCTGCTTCCAGCGCTCGCCCAGGTCTTCCAGAGAGTTAATAGCGTCGCCGGTGTTACGGTCGTCGGCAGGCACTACCACCACCTTGTGGTCGGCTTCGCCGTCATCGGTAAAGTTAAGGATGCCAACGATCTTGGCCTCCATCCAAACGCCAGTGGGAACAGGCTCATCGGTGACCAGCAGTACGTCCAGCTCATCACCATCCTCGTCAAGGGTTTGGGGGATAAAACCGTAGTTGCAGGGCTTGGCAAAGATACCCGGCTCAACACGGTCCAGCATAAAGGCGGCGTGCTTACGGTCCCACTCAATTTTAAGCATTGAGCCTTTAGGGATCTCGACAACGATATTCAGCATACCGTTCTGGTAATCGCCAGGTGTTAAGACAACATTAAAATCAGCCATGAATAAAACTCCTTTTACAGTGGTGAGGCGTGGTGTTTATAACGTATATATTGTACACTACAATTCTAAGCCCATGACAAAAACACGAATCATAGGACACCGCGGTGCTGCCGGCTTGGAGCTCGAGAACACCATGCCGTCATTTGAGCAGGCTATTTTGTCCGGTGCCCGTATTATCGAATTTGATGTCCGGACTACCCTCGATAACTACCTGGTCATCAGCCATGATGACAACCTGGAGCGTACCAGCAGCCAAAATAAATCAATCCGCGAGCTAACACTGACCGAGCTGCAAGCCGTAGCGCTCAAAAATGGCAGCACCGTCCCTCGCCTTACCGAAGTTCTGGAGCTGGCCCGCAAGCACAAAGTTGCGGTTATTATCGAACTCAAGGCTATAAATGACCCTGCCGGCTTGTGTAATACGCTCGATGCTTTTACCGACTTGAAGATAACCATCACCTCTTTTAATCATGGCTTGTTGGCCGAAATAAAAAAGCTACGCCCTAAGCTGCGCATGTACCTCGGCGAGATGCACCGCCCAATAGCCGTACTGCACGAAGCCCGGACGCTTAAAGCCCAGGGCATTGACCTACAATACATGCTGATGAACCCCCTGACCTATCTTATCGCCCGCGCCTGGAAGCTGGATATTATGCTGTATACCGTCAACAACCGCTTTATCGCCCGCTTCCTGATGATGCTGTATCCTCATGCCTATATCTGTACCAATTACCCCAACCAATTGCTGGCAAAAGATTCACGAAGGTAACTGATATGTACGCTACCCTAGCTCGCACCGAACAATTGGCGCCGACCATCCGGCGCTTTTGGTTCCAGCCCGAAAAGGCTTTAGACTATGTTGCCGGCCAGTTTACCGAATTATATCTGCCGCACAGCTCACCGGATAACCGCGGCCAAAAACGCTGGTTTACCATTTCCAGCTCGCCTACCGAGCAGCTTTTTAGTATTACCTCGCGGTTTGCCGGCGAACGGCCCAGCACCTTTAAGCAGACACTGCTGCAGGTTACCCCCGGCAGCCGCCTGCAGTTTGCCGAGCCCATGGGTGACTTCGTGCTGCCCAAAGACCCTCGGCTGCCGCTTATCTTTGTGGCTGGCGGTATCGGTATCACGCCCGTACATAGCATGATCAAGTTTTTGCACGACCGTAGTCAACAGCGCGACATTCGTCTGTTGTACATCGTCCGCGATAGTCAGGAACTGCTGTTTTCTGATCTGTTTCGGGCCTATGGGCTGCAAATGACGCCGATTGTTACCGCGCCCCGCCAAAGCTGGGAAGAAAGCCTGCAGAACATCGACGTACAGCAGCTGACCACCCAAGCTCAGGCCACTCCCAACAGCTTGCTGTACCTATCCGGGCCAGAGCAGCTGGTGGAGTATCTTAACGCCGAACTGCAAAAAAACGGCGTACCAGGACGCCGTTTGATTACCGATTTCTTTCACGGATATCAGTCGGTATAGCCGCCGTTACTGTTCGCCGTGTTTATGGGCATGCCCTTCCAGGTATTCGCGGATACGCAAGGCTGCCGTGGCCCCCTCACCGGCGGCAGTAGCGATTTGCATGGTCGATCCGGAACGTACGTCACCGGCCACGAATACACCGGGCATAGTGGTTTCCAGATCTTGGTTGCTTTTGACAAGACCCACAGCGTCCAGCTCGATAGCTGAGCCCTGCAGAAATTCCGTATTAGGGCTAAGACCCACAAACACAAACACGCCGTCAGTTGGAAAATCAACTTTTTGGCCGGTAGTTTTGTCGGTACCAACCACCTTAACCACGCCCTTGCCCTCCTCGCCGACGATTTCGTCGGTTGTAGTATTAAAGTGCACGGTTATTTTATCAGCATGTTTTTCAGCCAGTTCTTTTTGCAAAACGTCCGAAGCCCGCATTTTGTCGCTGCGCACCAACAGATCAATTTTGGAGGCAAAGCGCGTAAGGAACATGGCTTCCTGTACTGCTGAGTTACCGCCGCCCACCACTACCAGGTGTTTATCGCGGTAGAAAGCCCCGTCACAGGTAGCACAATAGTGCACACCACGGGCATAGTATTCTTTTTCGCCCGGCACACCGATCTTTTTGTAGTCGCTGCCGGTGGCGATAAGTACAGCCTTGGCGTAGATGTCGCCGCTGGTAGTTTCCAGCTTCTTATTTTTACCCTCGTCTACGATTTTGGTTACTTCGCCCAGCTCGATGTTGGCGCCAAAGCGTTCGGCCTGCTGGCGTAAATCTTCGGAGAATTCCAGGCCGGCAATACCCTTGGGAAACCCGGGATAGTTATCGATCCAGTCGGTAACCGCCGCCAAACCACCAACCACACCACGTTCGAAAAGCATGGTTTCGATATCTTCACGGGTGGTATAAATGGCCGCCGATAAAGCCGCCGGGCCAGCACCAATCATGACTACATCATGGACAGTAACATTAGTTTCTTGCGTTTCTGTGTGAGCCATATATGTCCGTCTACGCTACGGCCGGGGCCAATTTAGCAAGATTATACCCAACAATGACATCTTTGCTGTCGTCATCTTTGGTAACAACAATAACAGGAACAGTGGTAGCACCGCTTACCGCTATGGCTTCAGCCTGGCGCTCTGGGTTCTGATCCAGGTTAACTTCCTGATAGCCAACGCCTTTGGCGCCCAGGTAGCGCTTGACCATGCTACAGCTGGCACAAGTATTAGTAGTGAAGATAGTAACGTTCTTTGGCATATTCCCCTCCAGTTAGATCGTTTTTGGTTTGTCTTTTAGCCTGATACCTAGTATATAGCGCTTGTGTTTGTTATTCCAGCACCATATATTGTGTTTTTTACGTTATTTATTGATCGAGTATAGCGTGATATCAAATACCAAATCAGAGTTGGCTGGAATGTCGGCAGATGGCGACTGGGCGCCATAAGCTTGGGCGGCCGGTATCAGCAAGCGGCGCTTGCCGCCAACTTTCATGCCTACCAAACCGGTTTTCCAGCCCTCGATAACCTGATCCAGGCCAAAGGTTGCTTTTTGGCCGCTGTCCAGTGAGCTTTCAAACACTTTACCCGTAGAGGCAATGGCGCCGGCGTAGTCCACGGTTACGTTGGCGCCGGCCTTAACTTCATCGCCATCACCAGGTTTTATATCAGTAATTTGCAGCTGGTCAACTTTGGCTACGGGAGTGAAATCTTGCATTTGTTTGCCTTTCAGTGCATTAGGGTTATTTTTGGTGGGTTGATTGTTTTGTGTTTGTTGCTGACTGTTAGTATCTTTATTTTTGCTTTCGTTTACCATGCTCATGATCAACGCAATGCTGGTGCCGATAGTGGTAAATAAGAAAGCGCCGGCCATTACTAGCACAAAAACTCTATCTCTTTTTCTCGCCATAGATGTCTCTACTCCTTACTGTGCAGACAGCGCGGCCAAAGCCGGCTGCTACGTTCCCCTGATGCTTTTACTATACCAAGTTATGAAGCAATTTCGTACTGTTTTAGCTTCTTCTTAGTTGCTTCGGTGCCGCCCTGTTGTAGATTAAGCAACTGAGCGTAGATGCCGCCGCTGGCAGCGAGTTCTTTGGGCGAGCCGATCTCATCGATGGTGCCGCCGCTGAGCGTTATAATCTGGTCGACGTGCTGGATGGTGCTCAGGCGGTGGGCGATGATTAACGTAGTGCGGCCTTTCATAAGGTGCTCCAGCGCTTCCTGGACCATATGCTCGCTTTTGCTGTCCAGACTGCTGGTAGCCTCGTCTAAAATAAGGATAGGTGCATCCTTTAACAAGGCACGCGCAATGGCAATGCGCTGCTTTTGGCCGCCGCTGAGCTTCAGACCGCGCTCGCCAATCTCGGTATCGTAGCCTTTCTCAAATTTCTGGATAAACTCGTGGGCATTGGCCGATTTGGCAGCAGCAATAACCTGCTTTTCGCTGGCATCGGGCCGGCCATACGAGATGTTCTCGCGGATGGTACCGCTAAATAAAGCCGGCTCTTGGAACACGATACCGATGTTATCGCGCAGGCTGGCTTGCGTTACGGCATCCACCGGCTGACCATCAATAGTAATCTGGCCGCCATCTACCTCGTACATTCTTAACAACAAATTGGTGATGGTGGTCTTGCCTTCGCCGCTTTCACCTACCAGCGCCGCCTTGCTGTCGGGCGCTATAGTAAAGGAAATGTCTTTTAGCACCGGTTTATCAGCGTCATAGCCAAAGCTGACATTACTGAAAGCAATTTCGCCGCGATCAACACGCAAGGCAGTAGCCTGCGGCCGGTCTTTAACTTCCGGCTCGGTATCCAGCACCTCGAAGTAGTCTTTGGTGTTAGTTATAGCCCGTTGGGTTTGGTCGACGATAAAACTGATGCTGAAAATGGGAATGCGGATAAGCATAGCGTACTGAATAAGCAACACCATGGTACCTATGGTATAAGCGCCGCGGGCCGTCTCGATAAAAATATACATAAAGACAGCAAAGAAAATAATATTAAGTACTAAGCGGCGGATAATGTCCTGCTTGTGCCAGTATCTGCTTTGCGGGCTGGTGGTAGCCACTGCGTTGGCATATTGTTTGCCGAAGAAGGCCAGCTCGCGGGCCTCCTGCAAAAAGCTTTTTACAACGCGTACCTGCCCGATGCCTTCGGCGAAGCGGCCGCTGGCGATGTCCAGGTCGTTATTGATGGATTTTTGGTAGTCCTGCCATTTTGTACTGGTACGGGAGGTCAGCCAGATAAAGATGGGGTACAGCGTGGCCAGCATCAGCGCCACCTGCCAGCTATAGTAGGCAATGATTCCCAGCGAAAGCACCGTGCTAAAAATAAACTGCAAGAAGTTATTGCTGACCACCTGGATATAGTTAGCAACCTGCGATATACCGCGGTTCATACGGTTGATGATTTTGCCGGACAGCTCGGTGTCAAAATATTTCTGCGGCAAGCTTAATACGTGCTGATAATAACGCTCGCTCATAAACCGCTGCAATTTAATAGACAGCATATCGCCAATGTACCCGCCAAAGTTGCTCATAAGGGTTCCGCCGACATCGGTTAGGAAAATCAGCAAGGCTAAAACTGCCACCCAGGACACATCGGCATGGGCGCCGTGCTTGGTAATCTCGTCGATGGCCCCTTTGGTAAGCAAAGGTGTCAGCTGGCTCATAAGTGCAAGCAAAATAGTAAAGGCCGAGACGCCGGCATAGTAGCGCCACAAGCTGCGCGTAAAACGAATAATCCTCAGTATTTCTTTCACATCTGTTACTGTACCTTAATTATATGGGTGGCGTCCAGCAACAAAGTTTTGTTTTATAGCCGAAATATTTTAAAATTACCCTATGCGAGAAGCCTATCAGTCACCGAAACCGCTGACCTTTACAGAACTGATAGAAGCCGTTCAAAATGACCAATTACACCAGCTGGACCTGCCGGACATTGCAGAATCGCCCTACGACACCAGCGGAGAAGCCTGGGTTACCTTACCCGAAGACGTCCATGATGTGCGCGAATGCCGCGACAATGATTTTACTATCTGGCGTCCCGGCGATCGTATCCGGGGCACTTTTAACTTGTGTGTCACCCGCCCCCATCCCTCCGAGGAAGATCAGTCCCCCCTGGTATGGGCGGCAGCCGAAAACCTGTCTTTTGGTGAAGCAGAATCAGGCTGGAACAACCGACTGTACTACAATGCCGCGCGCTTTGCCCTACGGGAGGATGCCAGGCAGCAGCTGCCCGCGGCAACGGTTGCTGCTATAAGTCAGTTGGGCCGGCTCCAGGTAATCGCTGATATTACGTACAATAATGCCGAAAGCGCCAACCTCACGCACATACATGCGTTGCAACAGCCCTATGATGGGCACCCGGCTTCTATACATCGTTACCACCCTACGGTTGTTCAAGGTACCATCAGCCGTTTTTATGTCCATGAACACTGTCGCTCACCGCAGGCTGATCCAGATGCTATGCAGCAAGCCTGGTTCGAAATAGCAGTCACCGACCCCCAAACGCAACGCACTACACCAGTTATGGTAGCCTGGGACGCTGCCGCTCATCACTATTACACCAGTAGCTGGCGTAATAATTACGCCGCCTATCCGGTAGCCCAGCCGATGGTTGGTGACCAGGTGCAAGCGGTGTGCTACGCCTTGTCCGACGACGAAGAACAACCAGAATTTCACAGCGTCTATTCGGGCATGCATCTTCTACAGCCCGCCGAAGAGCAACTTGACTGGCTGATACAGCTGGAACAGGACTTTGCCCCTTTAGACACCGAGGTATACGACCTTGCGTTTCGGCGCCACCTGGGCTCGTTGCTAGCTATGTATATAGAAGAAAACGGCAGCCTAGAACAGGCTCTGCCACCGGCCTATGTCCGTCGTTTAGAGGAGCGCATCAAAGCCTTTAATCTTTTCTGGCAAGCTAAAGGCCTGTCAGACCAGCGCTACATTGGTCTTAATATTGCTACCGAAGACGCCCGCATGCTTAGCAGCACCTATGGCCAAAACATTTTAGTTGCCAACCATGAAGAGCTTGGCATCATGGCCATATCGGTTAGCCTGGGCGACACGCGTCCGGTAAAACGGGTTCCGGCCGGTTATGGCCAAACCTTCTTTAACGTCCTGCAAGCCTTTAACCCGGCTGTCAGCAATCTGGTCAGCCGTATGGCAATCTCAAGTTTATACGACGTAGCAATTAAGCAGGATGCCAGCGCATATGCCATCCGCTTCAATCACGATCTAGAACTGATTACCGCGGCGCTGTCCCGACTGGAAAACACCAGTGAACGGCAGGACCTGGCTCTGGAATTGCTACATTTTGCCAACAAGATTTTTGATCCGGACACGGCGCACCATCCAATGCGCAGCCAGCTGCGCGAGCCGACCTTCGAGGCCGTGTGTACGCTACTGGCGCAGTGCATCCGTTGGCAGAAAAATTCTACCACGCAGTCCTCGCGCATTGAGGGAATAGTTGACGTCCATAACTACAAGGCCTTCCGGGCCGGTTTGCCATCACTGCTAAGCAAGATGCATAACTACTATGCTGCCGATCCCGATCCAAAACTCTCGCATCGCCAAGCCGAACTTGACCGCTTGCAGCTGATTCTACAGATCCTGGATACTCATGATTCTCAGGCCGGCCTGGATAATGGGCCGGACGCTACCGATCGTAGCTCGTAATTCGTAACGCCTAGCCACGGCAGTGGCAGCTATACCCGTTCGGCGCTCAGTTTTTGGTGCGCTTCAGCTGCTATATGATCAAGTATTTTACTGACCTCTTCGTCTGTAAGCGTCCGTTCGTAGCTGGCCAAAGACAGGCGCAAAGTGATCTGTTTATGGTCACGTTCGTCATCCCGCTGGTAAATATCTACCGGGCCTAAACCAGGTAAGGTATTGGGCGGCTGGGCTTCAGCCAAGGCGTCCCAAGCAAGGGCGTATACCTGGTCGTAGGTGGTATTGGCCGGCACTTTCAGGCAGATATCCTGCTCTATTTTGGGGAAGCGCGGCAATGGTATATAGGTGCTTAGGCCGCGCTGCGCCGAAAGCAATTCGGCCAGGCCAATTTCGAAGCCGGCAGTATGTTCGGGCAGCTTGAGGTTTTTACGTACCGTGGCGGTAAATTCGCCGATAATCCCCAGGAACTGTTCGCTGCCGCGTACCATTACGAATGCCGAGCGGCTGGTGTCGTAGGGTTTGACGATGGGCACATCCGGCGCATCGGTGATTGGCACGAACTGTAATTCGATGTGTAATTTGTCCGCCAGGTTAGCCAGTAAGGTACGCGCCTGATAAAATGCCGCACCCGGACGGGCCTTCTTGTCGTTGGCGGCGTACACCAGGGCTACCGTCTCAAATTCGGTCGGCAAGTCGTTGTCGTCACCGTCAGCGTGTAAAACTGTATGGTTTTTGCCCAATTCGAAAAGGGCAAACTCATCATAACCTGCCTTTATATTAGGGCTAACCTTGTCCAGCAAGCTGGGCAGAACATTAATCCGGAAGTACTGCAGATCCGGGCTAAGGGCATTGCTTAACTGGTAAGCCAGCTTGGGGTCCTGACCGACCCGCTGTAATAAGTTACCGTGCACAAAACTATAGGTTAGTACTTCGTTAGCGCCGGCCTTGCTAAGCTGTTCACGGATAGTAGCCTTAAGCTCCAGGGTGGTGTTTTGCACGGCTGGTTCCAGGCTGCGGCGGGGCAGCGCTACGGGGAGGTGGTCAAACCCGTATAGCCGGCCAACCTCTTCGACAATATCTTCTGGGATAGCAATGTCAGTGCGCCAGAAGGGGGCGGTAATAGTTAAGGTGTCGCCCTCAGACAGCACCGCAAACTCAACATTACGTAACAGCGTGGCCATCTCTTCGGCTGCCAGGTCAAAGCCCAGGCGAGTGTTTACGAACTGGCGTGAAATAGTTACCGGCGGATGGACCGCATTACGGTCAAGCATAGCTGCCGGCAAATGGTTGTCGTCCCATACCTCGTGAGCCAACTGGCCGTTAGCATTGTCATGGATCTCAGCTACAATCCGGGCCAGCACCGCCAGATTTTGCAAAGGGCTTTGGCCTTTGTTAAAACGCGTCACCGCATCAGTGAATAGACCATGCGCCATAGATGTACGCCGGATCGAATACATATCAAAGTTGGCGCACTCAATAATAATATTAGTGGTATTTTCGTCAACTTCGGTGTCACCGCCGCCCATAACGCCGCCGATGCCAATTAGTTTGTCGCGGGTGGCGATCATAATGGCTTCAGCGCGGGGCTCAACCTCTTTGCCATTAAGCAGCAGGATCTTTTCACCGGAGCGGGGGTGGCGGACAACCAAAGTAGCGTGATCGGCATCGGCATCCTGAGCCATGACCTTGTCATAGTCGTAGGCGTGCAAGGGCTGACCGGTAAGATACATATAATAATTGGTGTAGTCTACGATGTTATTAATAGAGCGGATGCCTATTTTGCTTAGCATAATCTGCAGCCACACCGGGCTGGGCTTGACCGTTACATTACGCATGGTGGCCAGGCTTAACCGGGGCACAAGTTCGGGCAATTCGTTACGGGCCTCCAGCTGTAGCTCCTGGGCCTCCACTGCCGGGAACTCTGGCTGTGGTGAGCGCCAATACCAGGTTGGACTGCTGAATTTCTGCTGCTGAATACCGGCAATCTCGCGGGCCACACCAATAAGGCCAAAGCAGTCCGGACGATGGGTAAACATTTTGTTTTCCATGTCGATGATCACGTCGTCAACCAGGTTGTAGGCCTCGGCAAAGGAAGTGCCCGGTGCCGCGGCAGCGTCAAGCTCCATGATACCTTCGTGGCTGTCACCGATGCCCAGCTCACGCGGGCTGGCCAGCATGCCGTTACTGACTATACCTCGGAGCGGCCGGGCCTCTAATACAAAGGGATCGTTATCGAAGCTTTCCGGCACTGTGGTACCCGGCGGCAGCCAGGCAACCTGAAGCCCTTCACGGACATTGGGCGCGCCGCATACTACCTGGACGTAGCCCTGCTCGTCACGCTCGACAGTAGTTGCCACGCCGCCATCATCAAGCTTGCAGACGTGCAGCCGGTCGGCGTTGGGATGATCCGCACAGGAAACAACCTTGGCAACCAGCACGCCCTTAAAGCGGGCGCCGAAAGCAATGGTTTCCTCCACAGCACCCAGCTGAGCGCCAATCTTATCCAGCAAAGCGTCCACACCCTGCGGAGCTGGATCATCCGCCCAGTGATACTTTGCCTGATAATAGCGCAGATCGTTAAGGCTGACCTTCATTACCGGGCCGCCTTTCTGATCTTGGATTGGATGTCGTTTAGCTGTTCATCAGTCATGCGCGGCCCTTCAACGGTTGAAATATAGCCGGGGTACTCCGGATAAAACTCCTGGTGATGCGCCAGGGCCTGCAAACGCTCGGGGTTGAGCTGTCCGTGCATTGGATACAGCTTGGCATGGACATGGGCCACACCCTCGCCTTCAAAAACCAATCCAACCCGGCTGACTACCAGAGCTTTTTCCAGCATTTTGGCCACCTTCTTGGCGGCCGACATCAGCCCGGCAATCTCCAGATCATCCATATTGAAAATATAGTCACCAGGATTCTGCTTGGGGATCACCACCGTTAAACCGGGCGTATTAGCAAACGGCGTTAAAAAAGCCAGGTATTTGCCATCTTCCCAGACCTTCCAGGCCGGGATGTTGCCAGCGATAATTTCATCAAAGATAGTTTTCTGTGCCATACGTGCCTCTGTGATTGCTAATTACTAAATTGTTTTAAAAAGTCGAGCTTGCCGCTTTCAAAGTGACGGATATCTTCGATACCATGCTTCATCATTACCAGCCGCTCGATGCCGCCGCCCCAGGCAAAACCGGTGTAGACCTTGGAATTAATTCCGGCCATCTCCAGGACGTTGGGGTGGATAAGGCCGCAGCCCAGCAGCTCGATCCAGCCGGTATGACTACAGATGTTACAGCCTTTTTTGTCGCAAAATGGGCAGCTGAGGGCAAACTCAAAGCTTGGCTCGGTAAACGGAAAGTAGAATGGCTGCGTTTTTACTTCAAGTTCTTTTTGGTAGTAGGCCTGCAGAAAGGTCTTAAGCGTAGCCATTAAGTGGCCGGCGTGTATGCCTTTGTCGACATAAATACCCTCTAATTGGTAAAAGGTGTGATCATGTCGAGGGTCCAAGTCTTCGTTACGGAACACTCGACCAGGAATAACCGCCGCTATTGGCCGACCTGCCTCCAAAGCAACTTTGTTAGCTTTTAGAAAACGATGCTGCATCGTACTGGTATGCGCGGGCGCAATCAGTGGCTTGCCCTTCTTGTCTTTTTGAACCGTCATAAAGGTATCGTAGTCGTCGCGGGCCGGGTGGCCCTCGGGGAAGTTCAAGGCTTCAAACATATGATAGTCGTCGTCGATTTCCCGTGATTCAACGGCCGTGAAGCCCATACGGTAGAAAATATCCAGAACTATCTTCAGTTCGGTCATCAGCGGGTGCTGGCTGCCTTGGTCGCTGGTAAGCAATGTCGGGTGATTATCTACGCCAACATTACTGTCAAATGGCGCTGTTACATCGATTGCCGGCAAAGCCGCAGCCTGTTGCTGGTGGCTAGCCACGAGTTGCTCGAGCTCTTGCTTCAGAGTATTGATTTCTTTGCCAAAACTTCCCCGCTGCTCGGGGGGAATGGTAGGAATTTCGGCATATAAAGCCCGTAATTCGACTGCTTTTAAAATTTCGGCTTTATTTTGCAGTTCCGCAAAGCGCGCCCGCAGTATTTGGGCAACTTCGGCAATGTGTGTATTGGTATATTCCATCTCGAGAACAGTATACCTTATTTAGCTCCATTTGGCATGCGCCAGGCAGTGCCGTAAAATATAAGTAAGCATAAGTACTGAGGGGAGCAATTATGTCACGTACCATGGAAGGACATGGCGCTACGCCGGAAACCGACGCTTTTGCCAAGTGGCAGCCGCTCGGAGAAGCCGCCTTGGAGCTTGATAGCCGGGTACACGTCAGCTGCACTCCCGATGATGAGGACAGCATCGTTAGCGGCATCATCGTAGGCACTCCCGAGCCGTACCAGCATCCCAGCGTCGGCCAGACGATGGCCAACACCTACCTGCTACAACCTGATACGCCCGCCGGCGAGCCCGCAATTACCCGAGTGTTGCCAGCCCGGCCTATTATGACCGCTTCATATTATGGGGTAGATGCTGTCGATCGCTACTTCGTCCGGCTGGCATAACAAAAGGATTGTTGTCTGGACCTGTATACTGGTACGTATGGCAAATTTTTCATTCGACATCGTATCAGAGTATGACAAGGCGGAGATGAACAACGTCTTCGACCAAGTAAAACGTGAAATCGACAGCCGCTACGACTTCAAAGGCACACCAGCCGGGCTGGAGTGGCTCAATAACGAGAAGACCGGCTTTAAAGTTATCGGTAATGGTGAGTGGCAAATCGATGCCATCCTGGACATCATCCGTAAACGCCTGGCCACCCGCGGCCAAAGCCAGAAAGTGCTGGATTGCTCCCGAGAAATCCAGGAAAGCAACCTGAAAGCCAGCCAGGAAGTACCCTTTAAGCAGGGGCTTGATCAGGAAAAAGCGAAGCAGATCACCAAGTTACTGCGCGATGAATTTCCCAAAGTCAAAGCCCAAATCCAAGGCGACGCTGTGCGGGTTACCAGCAACAGCAAAGACGACCTGCAAGGTGTCATCCAATTACTAAAGGGGAAAGATTTCGACTTCCCCCTTAGTTTTACGAATTACCGTTAGCCGTACTAACGGACCGGTATACCACTGGCGGTATTATCTTCAAGGGCCAGGCAGTTATAGACTGAAGCACGATCAGACGAGCGCTGTGTCCTAAACGCCTCGGCCTTGGTTTCGGCCTTGTCATTTACCATCAGCTGGCCGGGCATATAGTCCAGGTATACCAGCGGGCTGCCCTCGTCGCAGCTAGCCGTGGTTAGCAGCTGTACGGTAGTTGCTTCAGTCAAGCGTATATTTACCATATTGCGGTCCATATGGATGCTGTCATCGCCGGCAGTAGGCTTGATGCCGCCAAGCACCAGGCTGCGCTCCGAAGCATTATTGTTGTCGGTGAGTACAGCCGTATCTGCAGTATTGCCGGTCAGCCGAACGGTCCCAAAGCTATAGCGATGGCCGATAAGTGTTAAGACGTCCTGTTGTAACGGCCCTTCGATAAAGAAACTGTCGTCGGGGCCAGTAAGACGGATCTCGCTAGCCTTAGGCGCATGGATGGTTACTACCAAATCATGGTCATTATAGAAGCAGACGCCGCTACATAATGGCTTGCGCATAAAGTCGTCGGTATTAATGGTAAGGCGGTCGTTGTCGACGGTCATTTGGATAGGCCGCGTATCAACATTGCCCAGATAGCTTAGTTCTACGTAATACTTACTGTCCGGCTTAAAGACAAAACGTGTGTCTTGGCCTTCCAGAGAAAGCTTGGTAAAAGGGCTGACCGCTTGTGACTGGGTGTGGTGCGCCGCACGGTACCGGTCACGGATATGCGGTATGGTATTAAAACCAAGTGCCGTGCTTACGCCGGCGCTGACAATAAATATGCCTACCAAAGCAACCGTCAACCATCCCGGTAGCCGCCATTTACGGGTAATCATCGTCAAGCCCGTCATGAACAGAAAGAAACCAATGATGGCCGCCGACAGAAAGGCTAGAACGGTAAACCACACCTCTTGGGAACCCAAGGGAAAGGCTATTTCGGTACCAACCTGACCTCCATGTACCAGCATATACACACACATTGCTACGGTGCCGAGCATGACGGCAACACCGGCAATCAGCACGCCTACACCGATAATTCCCAGGATTACCTCAAAAAATGTCTCTAAAACCTTGCCGATCCCCCGGCCAATATTACGGCTGGCTCGCTCGCTGACGCCAGCGATGTCCGCCCGGTCGATAACTTGCTTGAGGCTATCGACCGTGACGGCTTTTCCCTGCATTTGCAGCCGGTCGCTTGGCGTTTTGGCTTCAGGGGCCAGCAGCCAGATCAAGACATACAGCAGGATACCCGCACCGCTGGCGAAGGTCAGTAATACAAAGGCGATGCGCACAAACAGCACGTCAATGCCGATATATGCAGCCAAGCCACTGGCCACACCTGCCAGCCAGGCGTTTTGCGTATCGCGGAAAAGGCGTTTGGGGCGATTCTCGCCATCCTTCGGCTCATCTTCCTTGGTGTCGCTATTAGTAGCTTCGGCGGTGTCGTCCTTAAAATCGCGCGGTTCACCCAGCTGCTCTTTTAAGAACGTTACATCTTCGGCTAATACCACTTTGTCGGCACTAATACCGCGCTCGGTGAGCAGCTCGGCCATACGCAGCTCGACTTCTTTGGAAACTTCAGCCTGGACACCAGGCTGTTTCTCGATGGCAGCCAGGTAGTCGCGCAGCTCTTTGTGGGCTTCCACTGAAATGGTGAACTGCTGACGGCCCAGGTGCACCTTCTTTACTTCGTTCATAACACTCCCTTCTGTAGCGTCTTTATCGAACTATCTAATTGTTTATAGGCAGTTTGGAGAGCCTGCAATACGGTGCGGCCTTCGTCGGTAAGCCAGTAATACTTACGGGGCGGGCCCTGTTCGGACTCGCGCCATTCGTATCCCACCAGCTTGTCGCGGGCTAAACGATTAAGCAGCGGATACAACGTTCCTTCAACTACAATCAATTCAGCTTCACGCAGACGGCGGATAACATCGCTGGAGTACACTGGCTCACCGCTGCACACCAGCAATACGCAGTGCACAAGCATCCCCTTGCGCATTTGGACGGCAAGCTGGTCGGTGTACTGTTCGACTTGGTCGGCATTCATAAAGCATTCCTCTGTTGACTGCGATCTAACTTGTTTCGCATGCTTCTATGTTATACAAGGTACCAGGTGTTGTCAAGGGCTTTCACTGGGAAGAACGCGTGTATATACTGTAATCATGAGCGAAATGCCCGACATCAGCGAGCAAGCCATTGCGCTACTACAAAAGAATGATCGAGGGCTGTACACCATCCCTTCCGATCGTCTATACCCCCACCAATGGCTCTGGGATAGCTGTTTTATTGCTATAGGCCAGCGACACTACGATGTCGAGCGAGCAAAAATGGAAATACTTAGCCTGCTCCGCGGCCAGTGGAGTAACGGTATGGTCCCGCATATGATCTTTAATAAGTCTCGTGAGTACCGTAACGACCGTAACACCTGGCGCAGCTGGGTAAGCCCCTTTGCTCCGGACGACGTGGTAACCAGCGGTATTACCCAGCCGCCGCTGCTGGCCGAAGCGGTGGTACGCATCGGTGAAAAGCTCGAGCTGCCCGAGCGCCGCAGCTGGTACAAGCAGGTCCTCCCCGGCCTGGTGGCTCACCATCAGTGGCTGTACCGAGAACGCGACCCGCATCAGGAGGGTCTGACGCTGCAAATTCATCCCTGGGAAACTGGCCTGGACAACAACCCGGCCTGGATGAGTGAGCTCCACGAGCACCTGCTGCCCGGCTGGATCCGCTTTCTGCAAAAGACCAAGCTCGACTTTGTTGCCGGGCTGGTGCGCCGCGATACCCAGATCGTGCCCGCTGACCAGCGCTTTTCCAATATTGATGTCATGGCGCTCTACGATGCCCAGCGCCGTTTGCGTCGCAAAGAGTACAACATCGACCGCATCCTTGACCATTCACTGTTTACTATTGAGGACCTGGCTTTTAACTGCATTCTTATCAGGGCCAACGAGCTGCTTATTTCCATCGCCAAGACGCTGCACAGCGACCTGCCAGAGGATCTGCTAAAGATAATTGCCAAGAGCCGGCGGGCCTTGGACGACCTATGGGATCCATACACCGAGTCGTATTATCCACGTGACTTTATCACCCACAAGCTTATTAAAGAGCCTACTATCGAAGGCCTGATGCCGCTGTATGCCGGCTGTATCACCCCCGAGCGGGCGGCCACGCTGGTAAAATCAATTGAAAACAGCCATATGTTTGGTCCGGCACATCCTATTCCCAGCGTACCGCTCAATTCGCCATGGTTTGATCCGCAGCGCTATTGGCAGGGGCCAACCTGGCTTAACGCCAACTGGCTGATCATTGACGGCCTGCAGCGCTATGGCTATAAAGACCACGCCGCAGCACTTATCGAGAGCTCTTTGGAACTGGTAGAAAATGGTGACTTTAACGAGTATTTTGACCCCTTAACCGGCGAACCGATCGGTGCCAAACACTTCAGCTGGACAGCAGCCGTGGTATTGGATTGGGTCAAACGCAATACGTAATAACATGCTTACCTGGCTGGGCAGCGGCTGGCAGCCAAGACGCCTGCTGGCTTAGGGCATGCTACAATAGAGCCTTTGTTACTATGAATTACAGACCCGATATTCAGGCCGCTCCTACCCAAGATGCCGATCGCCACAGTGCCGATCGGCCCTTTATGTCAAGTGCGCTATTAATTGGCACAACAATTACCCTTACTGAGGCAGGCCTGGCTCTTGGCTACAACCCGGTAACCACAGCTCCATCAGCCGAACAGGTGGCCGTCGCCCCGGCAGTTCAGCAGACAGAACTCGGCAATCGCCAGGCCATTGAGATTTCAAGCAGCACATACAGTACCTACACACCGTTCGTAGAGTCCGGAGTTGATATCGGCCCCTGTATTGTACTGGCCGGGTTGCTAGCTACCGTCCTTGTATCGGCTTCCAGCAAGTACCACCGCCGCAAGTCACGTAAAGCAGACCACAAGCAGTAAAGCTGGCCGGCTAGCGATCACGACGCCAACATATAGGGGGGCTGCTGACTATTGACCCGGTGTCGAGTACGTCCTGTTATTGGTCCAACAGCGAGATGGTGCCGCCGGGTTCTTCGGCAGCTTCAACGGTTTTGTCGGCCAGGCGCTGGACCTTGCCCAGTTTCGATTCGATAGTACGTGATTTACGGCTGGCCGTGTCGATGGTGGTAGTGGCCTGCACCAATTTTTCACGGGTCTTGTCTAGTAGGTCGCCAAATTTTCCAAACTCACCCTTGATAACGGTAAGCAGCTCCCATACCTGGGAAGTTTGTTCGGCGATAGCCAGGGTTCGAAAGCCTAACTGGTAGCTGCTTAAGATAGCAGCAATGGTAGTGGGGCCGGCTACGGTCACCCGGTAAGTTTGCTGCAGCATTTCAAACAGTCCCGGCGCCCGCAGCAGTTCGGCATACAAGCCCTCTACCGGCACGTACAGCACGGCAAAGTCAGTGGTTTTAGGAGGCAGAATGTACTTCTCTTTGATAGACTTTGCTTCCCGCTTAAAATCGTTGATCAGTTCTTTTGTAGCCGCTTCGGTGGCGGTAACATCGGCTTTTTCCTGGGCGGCCACCAGCCGCTGATAGTTCTCGATAGGAAACTTGGCATCAATAGGCAAGTAAATAAAGCCGTTTTTAGAGCTTTTATCGGGCAGTTTTATGCAAAAATCTACCGCGTCGCGGCTGCCAGGTGTTAGCATCACCTGCTTTTGGTAATGATCACGGATAAAAACCTGCTCCAGCAGATTTTCCAGCTGCACTTCACCCCATGTGCCGCGGGTTTTAACGTTAGTCAATACGCGCTTGAAATCGCTGACATCAGTGGCCAGGCCCTGCATCTCACCAAGCCCGCGCTGCACCAGCTCTAGGCGTTCGCTGACCAATTTAAAGCTTTGGCTGAGGCGTTTTTCCAGCGTGCTTTGTAGTTTTTCGTCCACCGTTTCACGCATCTTTTCCAGTTTTTCGGCGTTATCTTTTTGCAGGCCTTCCAGTTTGCCTTCAACGGTTTTACGAATATGCTCCAGTTTTTCGTCGTTTTTATCACGCATCTGCTCGAGGCGTTTATCCAAGGAGTCGCGAGTCTCACCGATACCTTTGGTTACTTCCAGACGAAGGTCTTTATTGGCCTCGGTAAATTCTTTCCGGCTTAAGGCGAACTCTTCGCGCAAGGAGCGGTCCAGCTTGTCGTCACCGCTGCGCGCCGAAAGCAGCCTGGCGATATAGGCCAGCCCCAGCACATTAATAATCCCCAAAACAATCACAACTATCATCATAAGCTTTATTATACCCTTTTCTAACAGATAGACGAAGCCGGACTATTGGCATTATGCATAGCCAGCCGACAAATGGCTACGGCGCGACAATTTAAAAGACCCTGAGTATGACTCGGGTCTTTCGTGGAAGTCTCTCACTTCCAGTTTTATTGTAAAACCGCTTTCGTCAAAGCACAAGCATTTTATGGTCTATTGTTGTAATAAATACTTAGTGGTATGGTACTGGTCTGTTAGGCTCTCTTAGGGCTAGTTAACGCGGGCCCATTTGCGGATTTGGTCGGGCAAAATGCGGACAAACGACACCGCCGCCGTACCAATGGCGATACCGCCTATTACATCTAAAGGAAAATGTACGCCAAGGTACAACCGGGACAGGCAGACCAAGGCAATAAATAGGGGCACCACGGCATACGCCACCCAGCGGGGCAAGTAAGGCAATATTGTCAGGGCAATAACAGTGCTAAGCGTGGCGTGCCCTGACGGGAAGCCCATGCCTGATTCGGTAGCCCGCACGTTAACGTCAGCCAGCAGCTCCTCGGGCCGGGCCCGGCCGATAAAATGCTTGGCGATATAGGCAACGCCGTACGCGCCGATAATAGTTATTGCCAGCCGCCAGGCCAATTGGTACATCTTCAGGGCAAATGTGCCAACTACCGCGATAAGCGCCATCCAAATACTGCCGAAGAAAGTCATAACATTAAAGAAGCCCGACCAAGATGACGACCAATTGTTGATGCTGGTTAAAACTGTCACTTCCCAGCCGGTGGGCGTACCTTTTTTGGCTAACAAGCTTGCTATACCAAATAGCACTATGGCTGCTATGGCCGCAACAGCGTAGTACAGGTAATGCTTATCTCGCGTAGACGTTCGAGTAGGTGTTTTTGAGTGTTGTGTCATAGTTATTCCTTATGCTTAGCCAAGTATACACCCTTATGTTTTAGAAACGTAAGGGTTGCCGGTAATATAAAATCGCCACGGCTTGTCTTTTGCCTGGCTGATACCAATACGCGGACCAACCGTAATTTGTTCAGGTGGTAGCGGCGGCCCAAGCTGCAGCTGCAATGGCGCCCGGCGTAGGTCGTGGCCATTATATCGTTTATCTATAGCCAAGGCCTGACAGCTTTTAGCCGGCCCATTAGTAAGCTGAACACCAGCCAGGCCGCGGCGGTTTTCACTCATGCGGGCCTGTCCGGCTAGCGGTTCTAAGGCACGGATAAGTACGGCCGAGCCCTCGCCCGCCGGACCGGTGACGATGTTCATGCAGTAATGCATGCCGTAGGTAAAATAGACGTACAGGAAACCGGGCGGGCCAAACATCACTTCGGTACGCGGCGTTTGGCCCTTGTAGCTGTGGCTGGCGGCATCAGTTTGGTGATAAGCTTCGGTTTCGACGATTCGGCCGGTCAGTATCTGGCCGTCCAACTCCCTGGTAAGGGTGGCGCCCAGCAGGCTGCGGGCAGCGGCAACCACATCGCCGCTAAGCAGCCGCCACGCGGACGGGTTTGGTGCTGCGGTATCTGTTAAAGCCTTTGTCATACGAGCAATCTATAAGTTGTAGCCGGCGCTCACTTATTTTCGAGCTTATAGATTTGATCATGGTCCAGCCCAAAGTAATGAGCAATCTCGTGCCACAGGGTATGTTTGATCTGAGCCCGCAGCTGGGCCTGGCTGGCGGCATATTGCTGCATGGGATTTTTAAAAATAGTGATTCTGTCGGGACCGTAATTGGTCATACCGCCGCGGCGTGTTAAAGGCACCCCTTCGTAAAGCCCGAAGAGGCTCTGGTCATGGCGCAGCTCCAGCTTAAGCCGCTGTTCGGCAGTTGGCTCATCGGCATAGGTAATGGCCACATTTTTGACAGCCTGCATATGCTCGCTGGGCAGCTCGTCCATGACTTCACTAATGAGCGCAGAAAATTGATCATCGGTCACTGTAAACATTGCTACTATTGTACCCGACAAAACGTAATTTTTGACGGAGAGCGTGATGTAATTATTTTTACATCGCAAGGCTTCGCCTGAGGAACATAATATCTACATAATTGGTAACAGGAGATTACTATGGGAATTCTGGCATGGATCGTACTGGGCGGACTAGCAGGCTGGGTAGCCTCTATGATTGCCGGCAACAACGCTAAGCAGGGTCTGCTGGGCAATATCGTCATTGGCATCATCGGCGCCTTCATTGGTGGATTTATCATCAACCTGCTGGGCGGCGAAGGAGTTACCGGCTTTAATCTCTGGAGTTTGCTGGTAGCCATTATGGGCGCCACCCTACTGCTGTTTATCCTTAGGCGCTTCCGGCACACCAGCTAGGTCAAGCCGAAGTCCAGCGGCGGGTACCACTGTCGCTGCAGGCCATAGTAAC
>JGI24741J21665_1000037_pt1 | contig 31415 bp, 17 predicted proteins | sample KBSCornC7_FD_21665 | JGI IMG/M metagenome (IMG submission 21665) | reverse complement strand
TTTTTTTTTTTCAATTTGTTTTTTGTTTTTTGTTTTTTTTTTTTCAATACAAAAAAAAAATCAATAATTTATATTATCATTTGTATAGCATCTGCTATAGCTTCAATTATTGTAGCTAATGTAACAAAAAAAGTATCTAAATATGTTTTGTAACTGGATTGTCCCCCTCCGCCTGAACCTGAGCCACCAAAGCCTGAACCTGAGCCACCAAAGCCACCAAAGCCTGAACCTGAGCCACCAAAGCCTGAATTTGAAGGGTCATTGTCTTGATTGTTATCACCCCTCTTATCTTTAGGTACGGAACTGGTACTTAATGAAATATTTTCTTCCGCTAAACTTATCTGTGAGGTAGTAGCGTCTGGGCGGGCAAGATTTGTACTATAATGTGAAGGTACTTTAAGGTCATGAGCCAGGGGCGCGTCGTCAGGATTATATTTTTTAAGAGTATCATTTGTCACTAATTCTGACGAACCAATAGCTGATCTGAAGGAATGGTTATATGCTTGTTTATCTGCATTGCTTTCAATGTAGCTAGGTTCAGACGGTTTTTTTTCGCAAAAAACCTTTCCGGTTACTTCATCTGTTGCTTTATAATGAGATCTTAAGTGAAGATCGCTTAATCACACTTCTATTCTAGCCTTTCCTTCATGATATTTATTGAAGGCTTTTATTGCTCACTGAGACTCTGCTAAACGATTTGCAGTTCCTCAGTTACTTGTATTAGTGAAAGTTTTTAAATCTTCGCTATGGTCCTCTATTACCTCTTTAGCTCCAGAAGCTAAAGGACCATCTTTAATACGCTCTAGCTTTTCCTTAAGTTGAGCTCTATCAGCTAGATCAGCTTCATCGGTATTATAACTGCTACTTGAAGCTGGTCTATTTAGATTATCAGATGTATCATTATTAATATTTGATGATTCACCATCAACCTTTTTATTTTTACTTTCCGACGAGAATGTTGGATTCAATAATTTATTTATGTTCATATTATTTATAAAGTTTTAATACATAAGAATCTGAATTTATTTACTATTAAATTTTCCATATATTTACCCAATATGGAGGGTTCTTTATTGAGCTTAAACTCCATATTTTTACTAAATATGGAGTTTATGGATGATAGGAATTGAACCTATATAGTATTAACTATTCCGTCCTAAGCGGAACCTGTATACCAATTCCAGCACACCCATTGGAGGTATTAGGACTCGGACCTAAAATTACGAATTGCAAACTCGGTGTTTTACCAATTAAACTATACCCCCTGAATAATATTTTTATAAAAAGGACTATTCACAAAATTTAGGTATTTTTAATTATACCTTAAGGCCAAAGTGCATCGATCACTCATCTAAACTGTCATGAGCAGTTGGCTTTACCAATTAAGCTATAGCCTTTAAAATTCTTTATTTATTAAAAATTTTTAATAATAAAAAAGAATAGTAAATAAGTCCTTAAGAACAAAGAAGGTATCGATCCTTCGCTTTATGATCTGCAATCAAAATGTAAAACCTTTTACAATATGTTCCTAAATTTTTATTAATATCCGAAAAACGGCTTGAACGTTTACGATGTGAATCAACGAAACTTAAACTCGTCCTGTCTACCAATTCCAGCACTCGGATTGTATAACAAAACAAATATTGCTTTAAAGATAAAGGCTAAAAAGAATTATCTTAGTATAAATAATAATTTATTAATATACTTTACCATTAATTAGTTTAATAACCTATAATTTAATACTAATGTTTTAAATCTTACGCCTTTAAGGTGATTTGAACACCTAGCCGATATATTAACAGTATATTGCTCTACCAATTGAGCTATAAAAGCTTAAAAATAAAATTAACGGTTTGGGAGGATACCCTGAATTGAACAAGGATATACTATGCCACAAATAGTTGTTTTACCTTTAAACTATACCCACCTAGGTAAAGTATAAAAGGGGAATACTATAAGAAATAAGTGGGTTGAACACTTAACCGTTCGCGTGTAAAACGACTGCTCTACCAATTAAGCTAATTTCTTATAAATAAGCGCGGGTTGAGGGTTTACACCCCAATCTTTTGATCATGAGTCAAAGATGTTATTAATTACACTAACCCGCGTATAACCCAGGAGAGATTTGAACTCACGCTTTAATTGTGAAAAAATTATGTCTTAACCACCTAGACCACTGAGTCTCAGCCCAGTGCAAGTATTGCACTTACTTCCACCGATTACAAAACGGTAACATTACTTTTATGCTAACCAGGCCTAATTAAATATATAACTTTATTTAAAAGTTTTTTTAACAAATTAGTACTTTATGCCTAAAGACCTCATGATCCGTACAACTAAAGCCTATGTTAGAATATTTTAAATTAAAATATTTTTTTGTAATCTTCTATTACATTTAAAAGAGTATAATAAAGTAAGTTTCGCGCTTATAGGCTTTCAGCGCTTCTCTTTAATTGACGTGGCTTTCTTGCCGTGCCTATTAAAATAAAAACCTATTTAATAAAAATAGTCTTTTAATAAACAACATGTAAACTATAGGTCAACATACCCAATTCCTCTCGTACAAAGGGCCTATCTTTATTTTACTCAAACTTCCTCTAGAAGATAGAAACCATACTGTCTCACGACGTATTAAACCCAACTCATGTAACTCTTTAATCGACGAACAGTCGAACCCTTCATGATTCCTACGTTCATGTGGATGAGCTAAGCCGACATCGAGGTGCCAAACCGCGCACTCAATTTGTACTCTCTTGCGCTCATTAGCCTGTTCAATTTGTTTACAAAATACTTTTTTGTTGGCTTGTCACCATCCATATTTTACAATATGGTTCAGACTATGTTTTCATTTATATATTTTTTTTTAATATCCACTTACTCAACCTTTTAGGCCAAATGAACCTATTTCAGTTTTGCCATTTATTTTTGTAAATTGTAAATTAGAATTTAAATTACCTTTTAATAAAATAGAAGATAAAGAACCTATACTTGAATCTATATTTCATAAATTACCTTTATACTTTAGTTTAGATATAGATCTTGAAGCAGTATGTCTTTTATTTAATCTACCTGCTGCTTCTAATCTAAAACCAGTAATATGTCTATAATGAAGATTATTAATAATAAATTTATTCAAATTTTTTTTCGAATTTATATTATACATATTTACAAATTTACGTTTAAAAATTTTTTGTTTAATTTTAATTTTATATTGTAATTTTGTAAGTACATTTAATAATTTACCTCTATTTTTTTTTATTTTTAATAAAAAGGATTCAGATAAAATATCACTATTTAGATAGAAATTTTTTAAATTTATAAAATTAAATTCAACATTTTTATTAAATAAGACTTGTAAGTAATTCTTTAGGTATTGTAAATATGTATAATTAAATTTTGATTTATTTATGTAAATTAATCGTCTAAAATGTATATATTTTATTATTCTTCTTAAATATCTTCTTGTTCGTCTAAAATAAAATTTTTTTATATTTCTTAATATACGTTTATTATATCTAGATACACCTTTAATTTTTTTCATCTTAAACAATTTATCTAAAACATTAATAATAAATAATTTATTTTTATTAGCTTTACGCAAAGCTAATAAAGATTTTATTTTTATATATTTTAATTTCTTCATTAAAAATTTCATATTTCTAATTCTTACTTTATTTATTATTCTAATCTTTACAGATCTAGGTTTTAATAAGCTAGTTTTATTTAAATTATAATTTTTTTTTTGTCTAATAAAATTATAATGAAATAAAGAAGTTTTATAAAAAAATGATAAATAATTATTTATTTTAATGCTTTTTCTAATAAATTTTTTAAGAGGTTTTTTTCTTAAAATTTTTTTTAAAAATCTTTTTTTAAATTTCAAAATATAATTAGTTTTTTGTCTATTATAAGTGTATAATGTTATTATTACTTTATTATTTGTGTGTTTAAATTCTCCTTTACTTAAATAAATTTTACTAGATGTTAATCTTCTATGTTTTCTTCTTATTAATTTAGTTCTTAATTTTTTTTCTACTCATCAATTATACAAAGAAAAATAACCTTTTATTAATTTAAGAGCTAATTTACTAATTGAAGGTATTAAAGGTAATGTATTTTTATTATAAACAAAAATACTATTATCTCATTCTCTTACAGAAGAAGGAAAATGTTTTATAGTATTTAATTTATCTAAAGAGTTAACCTTCATATTTGTTTTATTATTTGTTTTTTGTAGTACAGATAATAAATTCATATTTAATTAGTTTATTAATAATTATTGTTCCATATTAGAATCTATTTCATTAATGTAAAAAAAGTACATTAATTTTTATTATATATATAAATGTTGGATTTTTAATAGTCGTTGAACGTTCTTATTAAAAATAAGTTTCGCTTCAAATTAACTATAATTACTATAGTTTTTTTTGAAATTTATCCAAATTATTACCAATATTAAAAAATATTGAAGGACTAACAATGAATCCCTAGCGTAACTTTTTCAAAAATACAAGACCTTTCCTTTCAGTATCTTGCGATCTTATGCCCCGCTTACGCGACTGATCGACTTGTAGGTCTAACAGTAAAGCAAGATTTAGCCATTAAACTTTTACAGTATTATTTAATATCATAGTATAAAACTACAATTATGAATTTTAAATATTTAAAATTCAATATACAACTATTTACCATATAGTTAAAATCTTACCTATATAAAAATTTATAAATTATTAAAAAAAATAGTTATTGAATAAATTACGGATAATATATAAAAAATTAAAAAATACTTAGCAAAAAAATTTTGCTAAGTATTTTTGCATATAACATGCAAATTTACGAATGGAATTTTGGATATACCCAGGTACTTTTTGTGGGATCTGTGCCCCGCATAAACTGTCTCCCAATCATTAATATGTAATAAAGTAAATAAAGGTGTTTCATTGTTGTATAACTAACATTTGGTATTTTTTTAAATGTATGTACTACTACCTTATACACTTATAATTCTTATAGCCATATTTCAATAGGTAACAGTAAAGCTGCATAGGGTCTTCTCGTCTATCTAGAGGTAAACAGTATCTGCACTGCTATTCCAATTTCACTGAGCCAATCATCGAGACAGCTGTTGTATCGTTTTGTCATTCATGCAAGACCGCATTTAACGGCCAGGGTATTCCGCTACCTTAGGACCCTCATCGGTAAGGCCGCCGTTTGTCGGGGATTTCTTCAAAGCCTAGTTTTTATTTAAGCAAATCTGTTACCCTTCCGACACTGGGCAGACTTCACACTCTATATTTAGATATCTATCTTTGCAGAGTGCTGTGTTTTAAATAAACAGTCGTACAACACAATTCTATGCCTCCTATTCACTTTGTAATATATTTCAGTTTTTTAGGTACTTAATTTATATTCCTTCCGCGAATGGCTCACCTTATCCCGAAGTTACGGAGTAAATTTGCCGAGTTCCTTAATGATTGATTACTCAAACGCCTTCGTATGTTCTACTTGCTTACTTGTGTTAGTATTTAGGTACGGTTTATTCGAAAAAATATAATGAAAAAATTTAACTATATTTTTTGTTAATCATTAAGAATAATAGATTCATAATAACCCTTGAAAATTTTTTTTCCTGAACTAATTTAATTTTTATTAGTTTTATATAAATTAACTTTAATTCATCGTTTTTGTTAACTTAGAAGCCGTAAATTTAATTCAATACCATAAGCTTAAGGCGGATGTCTGACATCTTATCGTTACTCATATCGGCATTATCACTTGGATTATTCGTATAATATTCATTAGTTAAAAATACAATATTTACAATTTTTTATTCTTATAAAGAACAAAGCTAGATATATATCCAATGTTCCGCTACCCCATATATCTTTTGTTTAATTTAAACAATATATGGACAAGGTTTCGGTATATTATTTAGATCCGTTATATTTTCGGTGTGAACTCCTAAAACAAATCAACGCTCTGTTACGAGATCATTAAAAAGTGGCTGCATCTAAGCCCATTAAATGATTGTATTTAAAGACACATCCTTAATTTCACTTAACAATAATTTTGGAACCTTATTAACTCTTGTTCTGGGCTGTTTCCCTTTAGACATACAACCTTTCGTACTATGTCCGATTATTTAATATTCATCTTAACCCTTCCGAGTGCAAATACTCTCCGATAAAATCTTTACGATCCCCCGATATATACAAAAATTTCCTTTTTATTTTTGGATTAGAAAAATATAAAAGTTCTTTTTTGACCGAGATCACAGTTCTGTACCTGCTAAGATGTTACTTAAATTACCTACTAATATAGGTTTCGCGGAAAACCAGCTTAACTAGTCAGTTTTGTCTTTCACTTACTTACCACCATTCTTCGGATGTCTATACAACGACAACCCGTTCGGACTTTTATAATCCTGATAATGGTAAGATCACTAGTCTCCGGGTCTAATTTTAGATACTTTCTCATTTTTTCATAATCGATTTCTCTAAGTATTCATACTATTCTATGATTATATTGTAGATAGTTTGTCTTGCATCTAAAATTAACTTGCCGACCCATTATGCAAAAGGTACGCTCTTGTTTTTTTTAGTTTTTTCTTGAGCTGCTTATAAAATTACTATTAAAGATATTTCCTCACGGAACTTTACACTATTGCGTATAAACCATATTTAGCCTTAGAGGAAGGTTCCCCTTTATTCAAACAGAAAATCCATTTTACTTGGCTTGGCTACTCTACTTTTTTTCTCATTATATGTAGAATCTCGTTTGATTTTTTTTCCTAAGATTATTTAGATTTTTCTGTTCATCTTGTTTAATTACTAGATTTCTCTTAGCTTGCTTCTTTTGGTTTATAGCAAATTATTCATAATAATTTCTTTTTACACTTTTTTGATATTTTATCATTAAAATTTTTCTTATACTAGACTTATTTCATCTTTTTAATAATTTTGTTATCTATCTTTTTTTAAGATCCTCAATAATAAATCGAAATAAATAAAAATAATCATACAACATCTACAAAATGTCAGTATAATATACCAGATTCATAACCTAAATGATGATTTTCTGTTAAATGGTATGCTAATAAACGTCATAATCCTACAGCTAAAAAGGCTGTTCCTATTATAACATGTAAACCATGAAAACCTGTTCCAAAATAAAAACAGGATGAATATGTACCATCTGATATGGTAAAGGATGAAACTGTATATTCTATACCTTGGAAAGCTGTAAATATTACCGCTAATATTATTGTATAAACTAATCCATATAATGCACCACTTCTATTTCCTTGTATTAAAGAATGATGAGAGTAAGTTACAGTAACACCTGACGAAAGTAATATTATTGTATTTAATAATGGTAATTCAAAGGGATTTATAGAATCTATTCCCATAGGTGGTCATTTTGCCCCTAACTCTATCGTAGGTGATAAAGCACTATGGAAAAATGCTCAAAATATAGCTAGGAAAAATAGCGCTTCTGATACTATAAAAAGAGCAACACCCATATTTAAACCTCTTTGTACGGCCAAAGTATGGTTTCCTAAATAAGTTCCTTCAGATATTACATCTCTAAATCATAAAGACATTGATAACACTAAGCTTATTATTCCAAATAATAGGGTGTTTAATCCTATACTAAAACTTTGAAATGATAATATAGCACTTAGAGTAACTGCTAATAATGATGTACTTGTATTTAGGGGTCAAGGACTTGGAGATACTAAGTGATAAGGGTGAGCTTGAAAATTAGACCTAATAGTATTTGTCAATATTTATTTGTTTTTTGGATTATATTTTTATATATGATTCAATCTATCTAAACTAAGTAAAAATTAATGGGAAGTATGTTTAAATTATAGACTAAACAAGGCATAAATATTATTAGAGCAATAATAATGGGTAATAAAACTGTTCAACAATAAGACATTAATTGATCAAATCTAATTCTAGGGAAAGATGCTCTTACTCAAATAAAAGAAAAAATTAATAAAGAAGTTTTTATACCTAAAGATAAACTAAATAATAAATCTTCATTTATTATTGTAAATAAGAAATCTCTATCTTTTATTTCTAAAGATAAATAATACAATATATTAAAAAAAGAATCATATGAAAAGAAAGGTAAATAACCACCTAAAAATAATATACTTGTAAATATACAGATTAAAACTATGCTAGCATATTCGGCTAAAAAAAAGAATACAAATATTGCGGCAGAATGTTCAGTCATAAAACCAGAAACTAATTCAGATTCTGCTTCGGCTAAATCAAAAGGTGCTCTATTTGTTTCTGCTACACTTCCTATAAAAAATATTATAAAAACTGGTAATAAAGGAAATATTGTATATACTATTCTTTGTGATTCTACTATTCCTGTTAAACTTAAATTTCCTGTTATTAAAACAACTAATAATAATGCTGAACTTAATATTAATTCATAACTTATTAATTGAGCTGTACTTCTTAAAGACCCTAAAAATGCATATTTAGAATTTGCAGATCAGCCAGCTAATAGAATACCATAGGTTGATATAGATGATACGGCTAATAAATATAATATTCCTAAATTTAAATCACCTATTACTAAACCACGTCCATATGGTATTACTCCATATCCTAATAATCCAAATATCAATGTTAATATTGGACCCAAAAAAAATAATATTAAATTTGACTGAGTTGGACTTACGTATTCTTTTAATAATAATTTTAAGGCATCTGCAAAAGCTTGTAAGAGACCATAATATCCTACTATGTTTGGTCCTAATCTTCTTTGCATGCTTGCCATTGTTTTTCTTTCTGCTATAGTTGTAAATGGTACTACTAATAAAGCTGGAACTACAACTAATAGAACTTCTAATATAGAATATAAGGATTGCATTATATTAATTTATTTTTCTTTTTTTTATATATGATGATATAAATCTTTTTCTATATATTTTTAAAAAATCTATTCAAGAAAAATAAATTTGAATTCATAAAATTTCAATTCTTATTTCTTAACTGTAACGGACTATGTATTAATTCATAAATTAGCAATTTATTTATTCATTATTATTAATTAATTATATTTATTTATACCCTTTTTACACTAATTCTTTTTCTAATTACTTTCAATATCTCTTATTATATTTCTAAGATCCTCAATTATTCTAGCTTTTTTTCTAGAATCATTTATGTAAATAGTGATAACATTACCTGCACTGCTTACAGGATTATAACTATATAACCCTACTGTGTCATCTTTAAGCCCCGCTCGTTTATCGCTTTTACTTAGAATATATTTAAGCTCTGCCAAATCACTCACTGCATAATTAGAATTATTACGCGTTATTTCTATTAAATTCTCGATTTTAGGTCTTAATGCTTTAAGTTTATCACTATTTGAGATATCTCTAAACCCTGGTATATTATTTAGTTCATTATTAAAATTATCATAGGCCTGATTTATTGCATCAACACCAGCATTGTAATTATCGGCTTGAGATATACCATATAATGTCTGTTCGTTTCTTTCATAAAAAGGAACAACAATAGGACCAACACCAGGAACTGAATTAATCTCGCGACTAAGAATAGGAGGTAGAGAATTAATTGAGCGAATAACAGGATTTCTTTGATAAAGCATAGGGGCATTATAAGCATGATTAAGAGCAGGATTATTTAACCAAGGTAACTCTTGTCTATTCATAGCAGGATTATTAAACTGAGGTAACTCTGGTCTATTTACTGGAGGATTATTAGCCTGAGTTAATCCCGGTCTATTCATTCCAAGATTAAATTGAGTTAATCCCGGTCTATTTACTGGAGGATTATTAGGTTGAGTTAAACCTGGTATATTCATAGCAGGATTATTAAATTGAGTTAATCCCGGTCTATGCATTCCAGGTTGAAACCAAGGTAACTCTTGTCTATTCATAGGATTATTAAACTGAGGTAACTCTGGTCTATTTACTGGAGGATTATTAGCCTGAATTAACTCCTGTCTATTTACTGGAGGATTATTAGGTTGAGATAACTCCTGTCTATTTACTGGAGGGCTATTAGCCTGAAGATTAGTAGGAGTATTAGCCTGAAGATTAGTAGGAGTATTAGCCTGAAGATTAGTGGGATTAAGAGGCGGTGGTGCTAGATTTCATCTACTTGCACGTGGTGGTTCTGGCAGAGGAGGTGGTACGACATTTCATCTACTCACACGTGGTGGTTCTGGTAAAGGTGGCGGTACTACATTTCATCTACTTGCACGTGGTGGTTCTGGTAAAGGTGGTGGTACTACATTTCATCTACTCACACGTGGTGGTGGTGTAGGTGTACGCACTGGCTCAATACGTGATCGTGACCGTAGACCATATCTATTGCCTCTACCATTTGCACCCGAACCACCTGTTGATTGACCAGCCGGTGTACTAAAATTAACATTTGGATTATCCAAAGGTTTATTAAATACTTCAGGTCTTCCACCTAAAGTGTGTAAATTAAAAAACTCTATAAATCTATTAAAATTTATAGATTTTATATTAAAAAAATGTTTTAATCTAAATATATTACCTATTAATATATTTAGATCTTCAGGTTTTACTTGAAAAATATCAAGTAAAAGCATAAAGTAATAAGGTATAAATAAATATAATATTTCATATTTGTAAAAAATAAATAAACCTATAAAAAAAGGCATAATTAAAACAATAATTAATTGTTTTAATGATATTTTTTTGTATATTATTGAAATATTCACCATAGCAATAAATAAACTTTTAAGCACAGTTTTGATATAATTAGCTAAAGGATCAAAATCAGTAAATAAAAAATATCAGAAAAATAAATTAACAGAGGCAACAAGTATTATTTTCATTCCAGTTTTTGAATTTAATAAAGGCAGTTGAACTCCGGCTTTTAATATTAAACTCTCCTCCTGGATAATTTTTTTACCTCTTACCTTAATGACTTTGGGCCAATAGAGTTATTAGTAATTCCGTATATAATAATTATAAATAATAAAGAATCATTATTATTATTAGTTAAAAATAAAATAGAAATATAAAAAATCAAACCAACTAATATGTATAGAGCATAAGATGTTACAACACCGGTACTTAATTTATTAATAGAAATACTTATCTCAGTAATACTTTTTTGTAAACCAAGAGGTCCAAATTTTTCAACAGATCCTTTATCCAATATTTTAGTAGTTTGAGCACCTAAATCTAAAATAAGACCAGAAATATATTTATTATAATACATTTCTACTAAGAAACGTTGATTAAAAAAGCTAAATATATTATAACCTATATTAGATAATTTAAATTTAATAAGTAATTTAGGATAGAATTCAGTAAATAATATAGATAAAATACTTAATGAAATAGTAAAGAATAAAGGTAATAACTTATAGAAAGTAGGAACATTAAATTCTGTATCTAACATAATTTCATGATTGGGATGTATAAACAAACTATTGTCAGAAAAGAAATCAGAACCTAAACCTATAAATATATCCTTAGTTATATAACCAAAGAATATAGAAAATATAGCCAAAATAACTAAAGGTAAACTCATATATATATCTCCTTCATGTGCAGCATGCTCTGGTTTGTAATTTACTATAGGTCCATTAGGATTAGTTAAAAAAGTTAAATACAAAACTTTAACTGAATAAAGTGTAGTAAACATAGCTGCTATAACAGCTATATAGTAAACTATAATACTTGAGATAAAATATTTACCAAAAGCAGATTCAATAATAAAATCTTTAGAATAGAAACCAGTCATAAAAGGGAAAGCAACTAAACTAAGAGAAGCTATTAACATAACAGAATAAGTAAGAGGTAAATAAGATAATAATCCACCGTATTTTCTAAAATCTTGATTATCTGCAACAGCATGAATAACTGCACCAGCCCCTAAAAATAATAAACCTTTATAAAAAGCATGATTAACTAAATGAAATAAAGCTATATTATATGAAGATAATCCAATGGCTATAACCATCATACCTAGTTGACTCATGGTTGAATAAGCTATAACTTTTTTTATATCTTGTTGAAATAAACCTACAAGAGAACTAAATACAGTTGTAATAGCTCCTACTCATAAACATAAAAGTAAGACAAAGGAACTATTTTCTATTAAAGGAGAAACTCTCATTAATAAATATACACCAGCTGTAACCATAGTAGCTGCATGTATTAAAGCTGAAACAGGTGTAGGACCCTCCATTGCCATAGGCAATCAAACATGTAAACCAACTTGAGAACTTTTAGCCATAGCACCAATTAATAAACATATACCTATAATAATAATAACTTCTTCACTATAATAGGGGGATATTGAAAATATTGTAGAGTAATCTAAATTACCAAAAGATCATAACATAGCAAACATACCTATAGTTAAAAAGCAATCACCTACTCTATTTGTTAAGAATGCAGATATAGAACTTTGATTTGCTGCTATTCTTGTAAATCAAAAACTAACTAGTAAATATGAACATACTCCTACTCCTTCTCAACCTACAAACATTAATAAAAAATTATTTGCTGTAACTAAAATTATCATCATAAATGTAAATAAACTTAGATAACTGAAAAATCTTTGATTATGAGGATCATGGCTCATATAACCTATTGAATATATATGAACTAAAGAAGATACTATTAGTACAGGTATTAACATAGAAACTGTTAGAGAATCAAAATTAAATGCTCATTTTACATTAAAAGATTCTGAATCTATTCATCTAAACAATTCTATTTTTGTACCTATTTGATTTAATCCTACTTCTACAAAAGCTATTATTGCTAATATTGTTGTTATTATTACACATGTACATGTTATTATTCGTGCTCCGCTAACTCCGACTTTTCTACCAAAAAACCCGGAAACTATTGAACCTAATATAGGTAAAAGTATTAATGCTAAATACATTAGTTATATTCTATTGATATACTTCCTCTTAGTCTATAATATGCTACTAGTATTCCTAGACCTATCGCTGATTCTGCACCCGCTATAGATATTATATATATTGAGAAAGTTTGACCTAATATATCATCAAAGCTTAATGAACTTATTAATATTAGAAACGTAATTGATAATAACATTATTTCAATTGAAATAAGCATTAATATTATATTTTTTCTGTTTAAAACAAAACCTAATATTCCTATTAAAAACAAAATTAGTGAAAAACTCATTTAATTATTTAAATTTTAAAATGGACAAAAGCAAAAGATAGTATTACATATTTGTAATATTAATACAAAAACAATACTTAGGTATACTAGATAATACACTTGTTACTATTATATTAATATACTTAAATTTGTTAACGAAGACTTTTATAATGGGTATAGGATTTGAACCTATATATTAATGTTCGTACCACCATATTTTACCATTAAATTAACCCACATTTTTTTTTTATTTTATAATTTTTTTACTAATACACGACTTGTATATAAACGAACAAATCTTGGTAATATATATTTACTAAATATATATATAATAAAAGCGATTAATAAAAAATTAAATATTACTTGATTAACGAAATAAAAAGGTACTAATTGTGGCATATTATTTATAAAGTTTTAATACATAAGAATCTAAATTTTTTAACTAAAATGATTGAAGCTCTGAAAATTATACATTACAATATTTATCTAAAGATTTGGAATCTTTATATCAAACATTAGATATATTTAGTAAGCAAATATGAAATAAATATCAAGTTCAATTAAATAATAACTTAACAATATCAGGTTTAAGTATGGAAATTTTCTTAAAAGGTTATTATAATGATAATGTTCCTTTAATAACAGATAAAATATATTATCATGATTTTAAAGAAGCTTATTTTGGTGGTATTACAGAAGTTTATAAACCTACTAATTTAGATAAAGAAACTTTATATTATTACGACGTTAATTCTTTATAACCTTATGCTTCTATGAATAATTTACCTGGTTTAAAATCAATTTATAATTCTAACATTAATAGAAATTTAAAGGACAATAATTTTTCAGAAAATTGTTTATTAATATCAAAATGTTTCATAAAATTAGTTTTTTATTTTTACATAAATCATCAGGTATTATAATATTATTAAAATTTTCTTTTATTTACTAATAGGTTTTATATATTTTACAGATTAAAACTAAGTTAAAAAACATTTTTTTTTATATAGAATATGAAATTAAAGATAATAGATTAGATAAATTTAATAATTCATCAGGTATAAATATAAAACTAATTATAGCTAAATTTAATATACTTAAAGTTATAGAGTATATATTAGATAATGAAACTTCTAAATACATATATGTTTTTTCATATTCAGATTTATCAAAATAAATTGTTTTTATAACAGTTAAATAATATACTGCACCTATAACACTAGTTAATACACCTATTAATACTAAAATAGTTTTATTATTATCTAATGCTGTAGTTAAAACCATTTGTTTTCCAAAGAAACCAACTAAAGGAGGTAAACCTACAAATGAAAACATAGTTATAACTAAAAATAAAGCTAAGATAGGATTAATAGAAAAATAACCTTTTAGTTGACTAATTAATTGAATAGGGCTATTATTTTTTTCAGATAAATTATTATATTCTGAATTATTAGTATAATATAAAAATAAACTAAATCCTATAGCAATCAAAATAAAGAATGCATTTAAATTAGTTAAAATATATTGTATAATATAAAAAATATAAGCTTGATATGAATCAATACTATGGACTATTAAAGCTAATAATATAAATCCTACATGTGATATGGTACTATAAGCCAATAATCTTTTTATTCTTGTTTGTGTAACACCTAAAACTGTTCCAACTATTAATGAAAAAAAACAACTTATAGATAAACTAGTTGTCCATGAATAAAATTGTACAGTTGAATGTAATAAACTGCTAGTATATTGTACTAATTCTAATAATAATACTAAAATAGCTATTTTTCCAAGTATAGCTATAAAAGTTGTTACTATTGTTGGTACTCCATCATACACATCTGGAGATCATCAATGAAAGGGAGCTGCAGCAATTTTAAATAATAGACCTACAGATATTAATAATAAACTGTAAAAAATATAACTATGCATATATCATGTAGAATAATCTACATATCTTTCAGAATCAGATATTATTAAATATATACCATCTAAACTAGTTAAACCTGAATTGGCATAAATTAATCCTATTCCTAATAAAATAAAACAAGAAGATAAACCTCCTAATAAAAAATAAGTTAAAGCAGAACCCGTAGATCCTTCAGAGTTTCTATGTAGTGATGAAATTATATATAAACTGAAACTTTGTAGTTCTATACATAAATATATAGATCCTAAATCTCCACTTGATAATAATAAGGTTGCTCCACTTATTACAAATATAATTATTAAAGCATATTCTATTATTGTAAATTGTTCAGATACTTTATTAATTATATTTTCATATTCTTTTCCTTTTTTTAATAAAGTATCTATCATTGATGTTGAATCTCCTACATATTTTTTTCTTGGATAAAAACTTGTTAGTAAAAGTATTATACCACAAATTATTAAAATAAATATTTGAAATGTATGTGTTATAGCTGTTATATTAAATAAACCTCCGTATAATCCTATTCCTTTTTCTAAATATGTTATAAAAAAAGTAATGTAAGAAGATAAGATACTATAAAAAACTATTAGTATACCTATTCGACTATATAAAATAGATGTATCCGGTCTATTTGTTAAACCATTCGAGTATAGAAGAAGAATAAGACAAGTTAATATCATTAAAAAATAAAATTTTAGTTATTTCTGACATATTTAACTACTTATGCAATAACCTTATTTAGTTTTATTATGGTATAGTATTATTTTTTAAGTACCTATTTTATATTAAACTGCTAATATAAACTAAGCGCTAAATAAACAGAGGATATCAGATTCGAACTGATGTAATCGTGATTAAATAAGTTTCAAGCTTACCGCTATAAACCACTCAGCCAATCCTCTAAAAAAAGTTATTAATTAAACTGATTCTCTATTTTTCATTAATTCAAAATTATAAATTCCACTTATGTTTATAAGGGAATTATAATTTTTGATTTCAGCTAATTATATAGCCTCTTTACCTTTGAATTATGTATTTTGAAAATTAAACAGTATCCTTTTGAGTAAAGTCTATATTATATATTAAATCATAAGTATAATAATGAAGACCATCTAATACAATAGAAGGATATATACCTAATAATACTGTAAATAAAACTAATACAGTAAGCATAAAAAATTCTCTTTTATTTAAATCAGGGATATATTCATATCAAAATCTTTTTAAAGTTGCTCCAGCAAAAGCTATTCTATTAAACATGAAAATAGTATAAGCTGCAGAAAAAACAATAGATGATGAAGCTAATATACCGGCTATAGGTAATCTTTCAAAAACACCATATAGAGACATAAACTCCCCAACAAAATTCAAAGTAAGAGGTGCTCCACAATTACCTAAAGATAATATAAAAAATAAAATAGAGAAAATAGGCATGCTTTGTGCTATACCTCTATAATAAGTAATTAATCTAGTACCAGATCTATCATATAAAATACCTCCTGCAGAAATAAATAACCCTGAGGATACAAACCCGTGAGCTAATCCTAATAAAATACCACCTTGTATACCTTGTACCACATTACTAAATACACCTGAAAGATAAACAGCTGCATGAGATACAGAAGAGTAAGCTATAAGTTCTTTTATATCTATAGTTCTAAGAGTACTTAGACTAGCATATATTATAGTTAATATTCCAATAAGGAATACTACATATGTATAATATAAAAAAGCTTTAGGTAGCAAAGGTAATATTAATCTAAAAATACCATATAAACTTAATTTTAAAACTATAGCCGCTAAAATTATACTACCAGATAAAGGAGATTCTACATGAGCTTTTAATAATCAGCTATTTAAATATATAGTTGGTGTTTTTACAGCAAAAGCTATAAATATACCAATAAACATAAATAACTGTGTAATATATATAAAGTTTGTTTTAGATAAAACATATATATCTGTACAACCTATTAAAGATTGCATTTTTATTATAGATAATAACATAAATAAGGAACCTAAAAATGTATATAAAAAAAAATAAAAACTTGCTCTTATTTTTGCACTAGATCCGTATATACCTATTAATATAAATAAGGGAGCTAGGATACTTTCAAAAAATATATAAAACATTAATATATCTAATACTAAAAATATTGTTAATAATAATGTTTCTAATAATAATATTATTATTAGAAAATATTCTAGTTTATTATCTATTGATTTTCAATTTGATATTATTGATATTGGCATTATTAATGTTGTTAATAATATAAAATATATAGATAAGCCATCTATACCTAGAAAAAAGTCATAATAACCTATTATATAATGTTCTTGTACAAATTGAAAATGTTTACTACTATTATTATATAATAATCATACAATTAAAGAAATTAATAAATTTATTAGTGTAACACTTAAGGCTATGACTTTTAAGTTATTTTTATATACTTGTGTATCATAACTGTTATACGTAAAAATAGAAAATATACCTAAAATTGGCAATAAGATTAGGCTTGATAGTAACATTAAAAAAGAAAAATAAAAAAAAAGACTACAAAAATTGATAAAAAAAAATAAACTTATTAATTGATTATTATTTTTCAAGTTTATATTTTTTATATGATTTGTCTTTTTTTACAAAAGATTTTGCATCATATTTATCAAAATTAACTTTGTAAGTTTACTTTTATAAGGCGTGTGGTTTAAGTGAACTAAGTTTACTATAATTTATTATAATGACAAAGGAAATGTCATGATTGTAGATAATTCCTCGAGGACTTGAACCTCGAAAATATTCTTATCAAAAATACGCTTTTCCTATTAAGCTAAGGAATTTCGATAAAAAGATATACGAAAAGATTGCTAAAGTAAAAAAAAAATAAAAATTATAATAAAATACCTAAAAAAGCTTATAGCAAGAGTACTCAGACTTGAACTAAGAACATGAAGTTTGAAGCTTCTTATTTTGCCAATTAAACTACACTCTTACAACGGAAAAGAGTTGAATTGAACAACTAAGTACAAAAATACAATATTTAGCAAATATCTTACCTTACCAATGGCAACTTTTCCAATTAATTCGAGCTAGGCCGGCTTCGATCCGGCATCTTTTTCCTCGACAAGGAAACACTTTACCAATTAAGATTACTAACTCTTTTTATACGGCTAGTGGGATTTGAACTCACAAATATCATTTGGAAGACGATAGTTTTACCATTAAACTATAGCCGCTAATATATAAACTAAATATAAAAAATATATAGTATTTAGATTATCGGGGTATTAGGGTTTGATCCTAACAAGTCCTCAACCCAAATGAGACGCCTAACCAACCTGGCTCTACCCCGTAAGTACCAGAAGAAGAATTTGAATCTTCATCATTAATGCATGAAATTAATGTTCTAACCAATTAAACTACCCTGGTTAAAAAAATTTAGTCCTATCTAAGATTTGAACTTAGTTAATAATATTAGAAATATTATGCTTTACCCTTAAGCTAATAAGATATAGGAGACAAGAGATTCGAACTCTTACAAGACAAAACTATTGAGTTTACAGCTCAACCCTTCTTACCAATAAAGGAACTCTCCTTTATTAAGACCTATGGGGGTTGAACCCTTATTATCACGATTAAAAGTCGTATGTTTTACCAATTAAACTAAAGTCTCTAAGTTTAATAAATTAAACTATAGTTTAAATTTTTAAACTAATATTTTTGTTTTACTGTTATAATTATTGAGCCTACCATAGCTAATAATAAAATAATTGATGTAATTATTAATCACATTGATAAATTAGTATACATAACATTTCCTATGTTAATAATATCATAAGTATCTAATAAATTACTATCTCAATTATTAGAAGATACTATATAAAGCGATTTATCTTTATTAAAAATATCTAAATTATATGTAATCTTTGTATCTGGTAATAATTTATTATATGGTATAAAAAACCCTAAAATAGTTAATATCGCTAAAGGTATATTATTATTAGTATCACTAATAAGTTCTGATACTCTAATATTTATTAACATTAAAATAAATAAAAATAATATAGATACAGCTCCTACATAAACTAAAAGATAAGATAATCCTAAAAATTTTGCTCCTAAAAATATAAGATAACAAGATATACTTGAAAATAGCACAATCAAATGAAGAACTGAAACAATAGGATTTTTACTTATTATTATAAAAATTCCAGATAATAATGATATTACTATTAAAATATTTAAATATTCTGGACTAAATCCATTAAATAAGGAAGGAAAGAAAAATAAATTTAACATAAAAAAAAATATTTATTCTTTTTATAATAAGAATAAACAATTAATAAACAAAAAAAGGTTTAATCTACACCTAAATCCTCAAAAGGGTTATGTAATGACTCCACGTGATCATCAATAAAATCATTAGTAGGTGTAGTTGAACTACTTGGAGCTACAGCAGTAGGTGTAGTTGAACTACTTGGGGCTACAGCAGGAGCTGGATCTCCGGCAGGTGGTCTAACTAAACCACCTGAAGTAGGTCTAGTTATTACACCATCGCGAGAAGATCTAAATATTTCGATTATAGATCTGTGGTATTTAGTAAATAAATCCTTTCTACTATTATCGATCATTTCTTCTGCTTCATCTAAGGTCACAGAGTCCATAGTGTGAACATCCTTTGATATGGGATGAACAAGCTCTTCATTATTAGTATTAAATATTTCTCTATACCTTATTCTTACTTTCATATAAGCATTAAGCTCAGTAGGTTTAGGAATTCTATCGTTTAGCAAATCATCTAATGCATTTCTAGCTTTATCTAATAGTTCTTGATCTTTATCAAAAGCTTTTTCAGTTTCTTTTTTTATTATTCACTGTTTAAGTGCCTCATCCTCGGCTAAGTGATGGACAGTATTTATTTTTTTTTTAATAAAAATAACTTTTAACAAATTATGCATAATTAAGAAATAATGTTTGTGTATTTAAATATAAACTACAAAATGATAAAAAAAAAGTATTTTAATATACCGTTAATTTTTACTGGTTTTATATTAAAAAATATATTGCAATAAATAGTCATAATAATTTTAAGGGTAATATATCCCGTGCAATTTCCATTACACGAACCGTATTTCGACTTAACACCAATTAAAGTCACGCATACGAAGACTACATAACTAAAAAAAAACAACTAATTAAGTAAAAAGAATAAAAGATATGTAATCAAACTTATTGCGTATACATCTTTCAGCGCCTGACGAGTAGTTAGTACCCAACTGAGATTAAATTCACCGTGACGTGGTGATTCACGATTACTAGTAATTCCTTATTCATGTAGTCGAGTTTCAGACTACAATTCACGAATAGTTATATCCTATTTTATGGGATTAACTTCATTTTTCAATATAGCATCCATTTGTATAGGTATATGTGGCACGTCTATAGCCCACGTTATTAAGGCCATGATGACTTGTCTTAGTCCCTTTTATGATATCCATTATACCGGCTAACAACTTTAAAATATAACTAAAGTAAGGGCTTTCGTTAATTAAAGGAATTAACCAAAATCTCACGACATTAACTGAAGACAGCCGTGCAGCACTTGTGATAATTTACATTAGGATTCAAAACGTGGTAAGGTTATTCGCGGATTATCGAATTAAATAACATACTTCACTACTGGTTTCAGAAACGGTCTAATGATTTCAATTTGGGCGTTGCCGCTTTAGTCTTAAGGTGGAATGCTTACATTTTCATTTATAAATTAAAAAAGATCTAATTTATGACATTCATCGTTGTCTCCTTGGACTACTAGGGTTTCGAATCCTAATCGCTACCCAAGGCTTCGTCCCTCAACGTCAGTTTTTACATAGAATAGAACATTTGCCGTTACCCGTCCTACCAGGATAAAAAGATTTCGACCCTTCTCTGATAATTCGCTATTCACACATAAAACTCTAGAAAACTAGTACCTATATTGGCTTTGTTTTCTGTCTAGGTACCCTTTAAACCGATTAAATATGAATAACACTTGTCTTCTACGTATTACCGCGACTGCTGGCACGTAAATTGGTCAAGACTTATAGATAAAAAATCGTCATACTCTGTATTTTATCTAGAACTATATGAAGATTTACCTCTTTACATTCTTCCAAGTTGCTGGTTCAGCCTTTCGACTATTGACCAATATCCCCCACTGCTGTACAATTCTGTCCTGGGCTTTTTTCAGACCCAGTGTGATCGATCGACCTTTCAGTCACGACTGCCGTAATCTGAGCTAATTTTTATTACTCTTACGGATTAGTTATTAACATCTTCTAGCGATAATTTATCTTTTAAATATATAAGGGATTTTTCTTCCTTACTAAAAGGTAGTTTAATAAAAGTCACTCACCTGTACACCACTTCTTAATAAATAAATAATTAAGTTTAAGAAATTATTTATTTAATTAGACGTTCGATTAGCATGTGTCAAGCATTTGGATAGCGTTCATTCAGAGCCATCATCAAACTCATATTTCTAATATATTTTATACTAGACTTATATAGTCTTTTTTACGTTTACACAAAAATAAGCTAATTCTTGTTAAATTATACATTCCTATTTACAACTAAGTATATATATTTTTTTTTTCATATCTATTTAGATTCTAATTTCTGTTTAATTATAAGACTTATGTCTTTTTTATACTTATTTAGTTTTAACTTTGCTTGTTTATTTGTTAAATATATCTATATAATATTTGTAATAACGTAATTTATTAGGGATATGATTAATGTAATTCTAAACTATCTTTTATATAAGATGAAGATAAAACTACAAAAACTTGTGCTTGTATAAAAGCTATACCTATTTCTAAACCTGAAAAGGCTAATATAAATAATAAAGGTACTAATCCTAAAAAAAAGTATATTATTCCTTTTTTCATTATATTATATGCAAATCCAGCTAATATATTTAAAAGCATATGACCACTTAAGACATTAGCACCTAATCTTAAACCTAAAGATACATTTCTAGATAGATAAGAAATAAATTCTATTAAAACTAATAAAGGTAATAGACCTAATGGACAACCAGAAGGTACAAATAATGAAAAAAATTTTAAAGAATGTACTTGGAAGCCTAATATTGTAGCTCCTATTACTATAGTAAAGCTTATTGAAAATGTTAAGATAAAATGAGATGTAGGTGCAAAACTATAAGGTACCATACCTACTAAATTATTTATTAATATGTATATAAATAAAGCTGAAATAAGAGGAAAAAACATTTGACCTTTTTTTGCATTTATTTGATTTACTACTATACTAAACACTGTAGCATAAATAGATTCTATTGCTAAAGATCAGTTATTTGGTGTAGACAAGTTATAGTTTGTGGCTAAGGTATATAAAAATAATATAAGAATTGTTGTTATTACTAAATATAATCCTATATTTGTTAATGATAATTGTATATTACCTAATATATCTGCTTTTACGCTAAACAAGTTTCTTATTATAAATTGATCTAATGGACTATTATTGAAAAACATTTTATTTATTTTGTTTATTCTTGGTTTTTACTATCTTTTGACTTTTTTTTGAAAAATTTAAATCTATTTAATTTAAATCTTATATTACAGTATATTTTTCTCAGTTGTGTAATTTCATAACACGTAACTTAACTTGTACCTATATATTTAGTAATAGTATTATATTCGGTTATATTTTCACCATAGCTTAATTTCTTCAATAGATTTTGACCTATATTTAATTAACCTTCTATTTGATCATATAATCAATATAAAAATTTAGCTAAATTAACAGATTGTATAGCTATAGGCATAGAACTATGTAATATACCACATATTTCTGAACATTGTCCATAAAATGTACCTTCTCTATTTAAATAAACAGAAGATTGATTTAATCTACCAGGATAAGCATCACATTTAATACCTAATGCTGGACAAGCATAAGAATGTATAACATCAGCACCAGATACTACAAATCTAGTATGTGTTAATTCTGGAATTATTACTCTATTGTCTACTTCTAATAATCTTAATTGTCCTAATTCTAAATCACTTTCAGGAATAATATATGAATCATATTCTACATACTCTTCATCTGTGTTTACAAAATCAGGGTATTGATAACTTCAATATCATTGGTGACCTTCTCCATGTATTACTAAAGATGGATCTATAACTTCATCCATTAAATATAATAATTTAAAAGAAGGGAATGCTATTAATATTAATATTAATGCAGGAGTAATAGTTCAAATTAGTTCCACTAATGTACCATGATTTATATATTTATTAGATATTTTAGCTTTAGTAAAATTTATTATAATAGATATCATCATTCAACTTACTGCAAAAAGTATTATAGCTAAATAGAACATAATATTATTATGTAATTCTTCTAAACCTTCCATTTGTGGTGTAGCATTATCTTGAAAAAATAAACCTCAAGGCTCTGGACTATCATTTTGAACAATATAAGATTGTTCAATGTTAAGTAAATTAGTAAGTATTCTATGCATTTTTTTTTTTAATCAATATATTTAAATTTATGTTATGTTATATATATCTAAATTTAATTAACTTTGTAAAGGTAAGCTTACAAAGGCGTGTGGTTTAGGGGGGCTAGTTAAAGTTCACTCTAATGAATTATAGTTTCTATTAAATAATGTTTGGAATAAATCTCCAAAAAACTGTGGAGTTAATCAAGGATATCTTTGTGTTTGCTCTCCTTCAACTAATTGTAAATAAAGTATATGTAAAAATAATACAGTAGCAACAAGACTTATTATAGATCCTACACTACTTATTAAATTTCAACCAGCAAAGGCATCAGGATAATCACTTATTCTTCTTGGCATACCTTGTAAACCTAAAAAGTGTTGTGGGAAGAAAGTTACATTAACTCCTATAAATAATATGAAAAAATGTACTTTTCCTAATAAAATATTATATGTTAAACCTGTTATTTTTGGCATTCAGAAGTACCATGCACTAAATAAAGCAAATACTGCACCTAAAGATAATACATAATGAAAATGAGCTACAACATAGTAAGTATCGTGGAATGCAATATCAAGTGATGCATTAGCCAAAACAACACCACTTAAACCTCCTATAGTAAACATAACTACAAATCCCAATGCAAATAACATAGAAGGAGTTAATTGTATTAATCCTCCATATACAGTAGCTAATCAACTAAATATTTTAATACCTGTTGGTACAGCTATTATTAGTGTAGCAGCTGTGAAATAGGCTCTTGTATCCACGTCTAAACCAACTGTATACATATGATGGCTTCAAACTACAAAACCTAATACACCTATTGACATCATAGCATAAACCATACCTAAATAACCAAATACGTTTTTGTTAGAACTAGCTGATATAGTAGTACTTATTATACCAAAACCTGGTATAATTAATATGTAAACCTCAGGATGACCAAAGAATCAGAAAAGATGTTGGTATAATATAGGATCTCCACCTCCTGCTACTTCAAAGAATGAAGTATTAAAATTTCTATCTGTTAATACCATAGTTATACCTCCAGCTAATACAGGTAATGATAATAATAATAATACAGCTGTTACTACTACAGCTCATCCAAATAAAGCTAATTTGTGTAATCTTATACCTGGACTTCTCATATTTAATATAGTAGTAATAAAGTTCATTGCACCTAATAAACTGCTTACACCTGATAAATGTAAAGCAAATATAGCTAAATCTACACTAGGTCCACTATGACTTTGTAAACCTGATAATGGTGGATAAAGAGTTCAACCTGTACCAACACCATTTTCTATCATACCTGCAAATAAAAATAATATTAAACTTGGTATTAATAATCAGAAACTTATATTATTTAGTCTAGGGAATGCCATATCCGGACCACCTACTAATAAAGGTAATAAGAAATTTCCAAAACCTCCTATTAAGGCAGGCATTACCATGAAGAAAATCATAACTATAGCATGTGCTGTTATTATACTGTTATATAGTTGATTATCGGCTATATATTGTACACCAGGACCTGATAATTCTAATCTAATTAATACTGAAAAAGCTGTACCAGCTAATCCAGAGAAAACTGCAAACATTAAATATAATGTTCCTATGTCTTTTGCATTACAAGATAAAAATCATCTTTCTTTTCACATGCTAATTTTACTTGTCGTTTCATTTATGCTATGGGTATTACTAGGTGTATTTAAAGTATTTATATGCCTACAAGTATCCAAAAAAAATATATATTTTGTTTTTTTTTGAAATGTCAAATTATTTGTTTAATTAAATCATTATTACACCGCCTATATTTAATAAACTTTTTTAGTATTTGCTCTTCAATTAAGAATTCATATTTATATAACTTTTTTACTAGTGTATCACCTATTTACTATGAATTATATTATTTAATATAAAATACTTTATATTTATATAAATAATAGTATATTAAGGGATTTATTTATAGTAAATAAAAAATATGAGGATAAAGTAGTATAATTTATTATGTTGGAGCGATTTGAACACTCAATAGTAAACACCAAAAATTTATGACTTGCCGATTAGTCTACAACATAGAATTTATATATTTTATTTATTTTCTACATAAACTATTTCTTTTCAGTTTTTTATTTGAAGATTGTAACCTTGTCTACTATCTATCTTTAAGGCGTTTTTTCCTAATTCAAAAACAAAACCTAGGGTTAATATAAAAAAAAAAACTAACATAATTATTAAACCGTAAACACCATTAGTATAAGCACTTACAATATAAGGATATACTAATAATATTTCTAAATCAAATAGTAAAAATAAAAGTGCAAAAATAAAGAACGATATACTAAATTGAGTTCTATTTTGGCCTAAGAAAGAATGAAAACCACATTCAAAAGCACTATTTTTTTCTTGATATGGATTATGGGGAGATAATAAAATATTTATACCTAATAGTATTAAAGCTAATATAGGTATAAATAAAAAGAAAAATGTTAAACTTGTCATTATATTTATAAATTAAAAATTGGAAGTAAATTAAGAAGTAATATGTATGGAAAATAAGTTAATTAATAACTAAAGCTAGAGTTTATTTTAAGCTTTTGACATGGCAGCTATATGTGTCATACTATTTTCTAATAAAGTTAAAAAAGGTATTATAAAAAAGAAGTGTGAAAAATAAAGAGCAGTAGATATTTGACCAAATTCTATAAAAGGAGTTTCAACGTGTTTAGCTCCTAATTGTAATAGTATTAAGAAATTTGCTATAAAAATATAGAATACAATTTTACTTAAAGGTCTAAATTGTATACCTCTTAGTTTAGATAAATCTGAAAAAGGTAGAACTAATAAAGCCAATAATGCAGAAAACATAGCTATAACACCTAATAATTTATTAGGTATAGATCTTAAAATAGCATAGAAAGGTAATAGATACCATTCCGGAACTATAGCTGGAGGTGTTTGCATAGGATTGGCCATAACATAATTTTCACTATCTCCTAAAACATTAGGCATAAAAAATACAAATGTTGATAATATAAATATAAATAAAAAGATTGTAATTAAATCTTTAAATATATAATATGGAGAAAAAGGTAATCTATCGTAATTACCAGAAACTCCTAAAGGATTACTTGAACCACTTGAATCATGTAAAGCAATTAAATGCATTAATGCTAATGCAGCTAAAGCAAAAGGTAATACAAAATGTAAAGCAAAGAATCTATTTAATGTAGCATTATTAACGCTAAAACCACCTCAAATAAACTCAACTATATCTTGTCCTACTCAAGGTATTGCACTCATTAAATTAGTTATAACAGTTGCACCTCATAAAGACATTTGACCATAAGGTAAAACATAACCTAAGAAAGCTGTAGCTATCATTAGTATAAATAATACAGTTCCTATAGTTCACACCAAGGTTCTTGGTGCTTTATAAGATCCATAATATAATCCTCTACCTATATGTAGATATACTAAAAAGAAGAAAGCTGAAGCAGTATTTGAGTGTAAATAACGTATCAATCATCCATTGTTTACATCTCTCATTATGTGTTCTACTGAATCAAATGCTTCTGAAACACTAGGTGTATAATGCATTCCTAATGTAACACCTGTAACTATTTGTATTATTAAACAAAAAGCTAGCAAAGATCCAAAATTTCATAAGTAACTAATATTAGAAGGTTGTGGTGAATCTATGGTATAGGAATTTACCATTTTTAATAAAGGATGACTTTTTAATATTCTCATTTTTTTGTATTGAAAAAAAAAGATATATACTTACTTTTATTGTACTAAATGCCCGAAATAGGGATTGAACCTACAACCTAAACATCTTCAGTGTTCCGCTCAACCAATTAAGCTACTCGAGCTTTTTTTTTTCAATTTGTTTTTTGTTTTTTGTTTTTTTTTTTTCAATACAAAAAAAAAATCAATAATTTATATTATCATTTGTATAGCATCTGCTATAGCTTCAATTATTGTAGCTAATGTAACAAAAAAAGTATCTAAATATGTTTTGTAACTGGATTGTCCCCCTCCGCCTGAACCTGAGCCACCAAAGCCTGAACCTGAGCCACCAAAGCCACCAAAGCCTGAACCTGAGCCACCAAAGCCTGAATTTGAAGGGTCATTGTCTTGATTGTTATCACCCCTCTTATCTTTAGGTACGGAACTGGTACTTAATGAAATATTTTCTTCCGCTAAACTTATCTGTGAGGTAGTAGCGTCTGGGCGGGCAAGATTTGTACTATAATGTGAAGGTACTTTAAGGTCATGAGCCAGGGGCGCGTCGTCAGGATTATATTTTTTAAGAGTATCATTTGTCACTAATTCTGACGAACCAATAGCTGATCTGAAGGAATGGTTATATGCTTGTTTATCTGCATTGCTTTCAATGTAGCTAGGTTCAGACGGTTTTTTTTCGCAAAAAACCTTTCCGGTTACTTCATCTGTTGCTTTATAATGAGATCTTAAGTGAAGATCGCTTAATCACACTTCTATTCTAGCCTTTCCTTCATGATATTTATTGAAGGCTTTTATTGCTCACTGAGACTCTGCTAAACGATTTGCAGTTCCTCAGTTACTTGTATTAGTGAAAGTTTTTAAATCTTCGCTATGGTCCTCTATTACCTCTTTAGCTCCAGAAGCTAAAGGACCATCTTTAATACGCTCTAGCTTTTCCTTAAGTTGAGCTCTATCAGCTAGATCAGCTTCATCGGTATTATAACTGCTACTTGAAGCTGGTCTATTTAGATTATCAGATGTATCATTATTAATATTTGATGATTCACCATCAACCTTTTTATTTTTACTTTCCGACGAGAATGTTGGATTCAATAATTTATTTATGTTCATATTATTTATAAAGTTTTAATACATAAGAATCTGAATTTATTTACTATTAAATTTTCCATATATTTACCCAATATGGAGGGTTCTTTATTGAGCTTAAACTCCATATTTTTACTAAATATGGAGTTTATGGATGATAGGAATTGAACCTATATAGTATTAACTATTCCGTCCTAAGCGGAACCTGTATACCAATTCCAGCACACCCATTGGAGGTATTAGGACTCGGACCTAAAATTACGAATTGCAAACTCGGTGTTTTACCAATTAAACTATACCCCCTGAATAATATTTTTATAAAAAGGACTATTCACAAAATTTAGGTATTTTTAATTATACCTTAAGGCCAAAGTGCATCGATCACTCATCTAAACTGTCATGAGCAGTTGGCTTTACCAATTAAGCTATAGCCTTTAAAATTCTTTATTTATTAAAAATTTTTAATAATAAAAAAGAATAGTAAATAAGTCCTTAAGAACAAAGAAGGTATCGATCCTTCGCTTTATGATCTGCAATCAAAATGTAAAACCTTTTACAATATGTTCCTAAATTTTTATTAATATCCGAAAAACGGCTTGAACGTTTACGATGTGAATCAACGAAACTTAAACTCGTCCTGTCTACCAATTCCAGCACTCGGATTGTATAACAAAACAAATATTGCTTTAAAGATAAAGGCTAAAAAGAATTATCTTAGTATAAATAATAATTTATTAATATACTTTACCATTAATTAGTTTAATAACCTATAATTTAATACTAATGTTTTAAATCTTACGCCTTTAAGGTGATTTGAACACCTAGCCGATATATTAACAGTATATTGCTCTACCAATTGAGCTATAAAAGCTTAAAAATAAAATTAACGGTTTGGGAGGATACCCTGAATTGAACAAGGATATACTATGCCACAAATAGTTGTTTTACCTTTAAACTATACCCACCTAGGTAAAGTATAAAAGGGGAATACTATAAGAAATAAGTGGGTTGAACACTTAACCGTTCGCGTGTAAAACGACTGCTCTACCAATTAAGCTAATTTCTTATAAATAAGCGCGGGTTGAGGGTTTACACCCCAATCTTTTGATCATGAGTCAAAGATGTTATTAATTACACTAACCCGCGTATAACCCAGGAGAGATTTGAACTCACGCTTTAATTGTGAAAAAATTATGTCTTAACCACCTAGACCACTGAGTCTCAGCCCAGTGCAAGTATTGCACTTACTTCCACCGATTACAAAACGGTAACATTACTTTTATGCTAACCAGGCCTAATTAAATATATAACTTTATTTAAAAGTTTTTTTAACAAATTAGTACTTTATGCCTAAAGACCTCATGATCCGTACAACTAAAGCCTATGTTAGAATATTTTAAATTAAAATATTTTTTTGTAATCTTCTATTACATTTAAAAGAGTATAATAAAGTAAGTTTCGCGCTTATAGGCTTTCAGCGCTTCTCTTTAATTGACGTGGCTTTCTTGCCGTGCCTATTAAAATAAAAACCTATTTAATAAAAATAGTCTTTTAATAAACAACATGTAAACTATAGGTCAACATACCCAATTCCTCTCGTACAAAGGGCCTATCTTTATTTTACTCAAACTTCCTCTAGAAGATAGAAACCATACTGTCTCACGACGTATTAAACCCAACTCATGTAACTCTTTAATCGACGAACAGTCGAACCCTTCATGATTCCTACGTTCATGTGGATGAGCTAAGCCGACATCGAGGTGCCAAACCGCGCACTCAATTTGTACTCTCTTGCGCTCATTAGCCTGTTCAATTTGTTTACAAAATACTTTTTTGTTGGCTTGTCACCATCCATATTTTACAATATGGTTCAGACTATGTTTTCATTTATATATTTTTTTTTAATATCCACTTACTCAACCTTTTAGGCCAAATGAACCTATTTCAGTTTTGCCATTTATTTTTGTAAATTGTAAATTAGAATTTAAATTACCTTTTAATAAAATAGAAGATAAAGAACCTATACTTGAATCTATATTTCATAAATTACCTTTATACTTTAGTTTAGATATAGATCTTGAAGCAGTATGTCTTTTATTTAATCTACCTGCTGCTTCTAATCTAAAACCAGTAATATGTCTATAATGAAGATTATTAATAATAAATTTATTCAAATTTTTTTTCGAATTTATATTATACATATTTACAGATTTACGTTTAAAAATTTTTTGTTTAATTTTAATTTTATATTGTAATTTTGTAAGTACATTTAATAATTTACCTCTATTTTTTTTTATTTTTAATAAAAAGGATTCAGATAAAATATCACTATTTAGATAGAAATTTTTTAAATTTATAAAATTAAATTCAACATTTTTATTAAATAAGACTTGTAAGTAATTCTTTAGGTATTGTAAATATGTATAATTAAATTTTGATTTATTTATGTAAATTAATCGTCTAAAATGTATATATTTTATTATTCTTCTTAAATATCTTCTTGTTCGTCTAAAATAAAATTTTTTTATATTTCTTAATATACGTTTATTATATCTAGATACACCTTTAATTTTTTTCATCTTAAACAATTTATCTAAAACATTAATAATAAATAATTTATTTTTATTAGCTTTACGCAAAGCTAATAAAGATTTTATTTTTATATATTTTAATTTCTTCATTAAAAATTTCATATTTCTAATTCTTACTTTATTTATTATTCTAATCTTTACAGATCTAGGTTTTAATAAGCTAGTTTTATTTAAATTATAATTTTTTTTTTGTCTAATAAAATTATAATGAAATAAAGAAGTTTTATAAAAAAATGATAAATAATTATTTATTTTAATGCTTTTTCTAATAAATTTTTTAAGAGGTTTTTTTCTTAAAATTTTTTTTAAAAATCTTTTTTTAAATTTCAAAATATAATTA
>JGI24741J21665_1000035_pt1 | contig 32655 bp, 33 predicted proteins | sample KBSCornC7_FD_21665 | JGI IMG/M metagenome (IMG submission 21665) | reverse complement strand
TAGCCCGTGCTCGTAATGTTTGTACGGTAAGGTTATACAAATAGTCCCTGGCCTCGGGCAGCTTCTCGGCGGCTATGCTCATAAACTCTATGGCTCGCCCGGCAAGATACTGATCATCATAATTAACCTGGCGCTCTGGATCCGTAAGTTCTTCGCTGCGGTGTACTACGTCTTTGCCCTTAATGTGCGGCAGCCAGTTTTCAGCAACGCGGCGATACACCTCGAACTGTTCTTGGGCGCTGAACTTATCATCACTTAACGAGAGGATCCAGAAGGGATAGTCAACGCTTGTTTCCTCATTGGGGTCAGCCAGTATACGCCTATTGGCAATGTCGAGGCAAAATGCATAGTACTGGCTGCGGCTCATACCGAATACATCAACACCGTAGCCCTTACTGATATTTACCATTTGTGAAATATGGCCGACATCGGTCAACGGCTTTTCGGGCGAAGGATTGCCGTATTCGCCATTTGGAAACTTCAGTTCAGTAAGCTGTTTTATCTGGCTCTTTTCCCGGTCGGTCAACAGCAGGCGCGGCCATTTGCGGCGTTCACTACCAAGTTCGATATACGTTTGCATAAGCTCAGCATATGCGCTACGGAACGCCGGGCCGTCGAGCGTAGCAAGGCTCGACAACCGCGCGGCGATGTCTGCCCGATGCGCTTCATAGGTAGTCAAACGCTCAGCATTGGGCTGCAGCAGGAATGCCGACCGGCAAAACGGCGCATGCAGTGTTGCTGGACGGTCTTTATGCTCACGCCAATTCGGTGATGTATTACTAAATGTGGCATTGATCTGTACAATATCGCCCTCCTGAATCCCTTCAGGATAGCTAAAATCAAGGTTGCCGCTTTCGTAATCGATATGGCCGTTGGTCATTTCGATAGGAACCGTACGGCCATTGGGCAAGCGCACTTCAACTACTGGGAACGAGGCGTTTTTGTAATCGGCTTCGCCGGGAATATAAGTAACCACTTCACCTTGTACAAGCACCTGCTCACCTATCTGTGGTGTGTTTTCACCATCCCAGGGTGCTTGAATAGAATTTACACGATGCAATCGGGCCTCGTAATCAAACATATTGCTGACGCGGTAACTTCCGGTGCTGGTTACTTCCACATCAGCATCAATCAAAGCCATACCAATGTTGCGTAGGGTTTCGTCTTCTTCGTCTAGTTCCGGCAGAACGAAGGTGTCGGCATTGCGGATGTCACCAACGTAGGCGTCAGAAACCAGCAGTCCCAGCCGGCCATCGCCGTGCTTGCGCGTCAGCACAAAGCGGGCGTTGACTATTTCGCCGGGCTGCCAGCCCTCAAAACCATCCTCAAATTTGCTGCTAAAGGAGCGGACCAGGTTGCCGCTGGGATCAGCCCAGGCTTCGCTTTCCAGCTGAGGCTTATTATCAACGAAAACCACTTGGGCACCACTATCGGTTTCAGTTGTCACCTCAGAAAGAGTGCCGTTTTGCAGTCGACCCAGCAGCTCACTAAAATTAGGCCGATGCAAGGCGTTAACGTCGGGTAAATCAGGGTCATGCTCAAAACTTGTCATATAGCCTTATCTCACAAGATCTGCAATTAAATGATAATTATAGCATATTGTAGCGCTTATTACAAAGTAACGGTGGGTGGGTCGTTCTGCCGAGCCTTCTAACCGGCCAAGTTTTGGATGCTCGCTCATAAGCTCATCAAATAAAATACCTCAGCTTTCGCTTGGGGTATTTTATTTGGAGGGTCACCAAGGAACTAAGTTATATACTTTGGCCGATGAACTGATGCGTTGGAGGTTGCTATAAATACCAGGTTCATACAGTATAAACTCGATAAACGTCGCAAGAAAAGTTGTATTCCCTGTAGGAGTTAATCCTAGCCTTATCTTGGGCTGCAAATTGAGAATATAAGCTGCTCGCCGGCTAGACGCAACTCGGAGCGGAGAGCATCATCATGCCACTTGTAGTCAGCCATACCAATCTCTTTAAGTGTTGATTCACTTTCGCTGCTATGCATCAGGCTCAAAATTTGACTTGGTCGTTTATCTGTCATGATTCCTAGCTCAAAAGGTTTATCTGTTAGCTTAGCCCGAACTCTTTGCTCACCAATGTGGGCAGTATTTCATCGAGTACTATAGAATCATCAACTTGAATCATGACTCTATTCTACTGTAAACAAAAAGACCTCTCAGGTGAGAAGTCTTTCATCATGCTTATGCTTGGAGGGCCCGGTGGGACTCGAACCCACGACACGTGGCTTAAAAGGCCACTGCTCTAACCAGCTGAGCTACGGGCCCAGAAATTTCCAGTGGAAGTTTCTGTAGTCACGAGCGAAGTGTCTTAATGCAAGACATCTATCGCGCTTGTACCAACCACCACCGTAGTAGTATTGGCCGTAACAGATTATATTATCCCTGTTTTGCCAAAAAAGTCAATTGTAAGCTGCGGGCAAGGTCGTTATTTTTCGACTTTTTTAGCACTGCGGCGCTGGGTCCATAAAAACAGCAGGCTGACTAGAGCCCCCACGCTGATAACCAGCGATTGGCCGCGATTAACCTGCTGCCATAATTCCTGATGCTGGATGGCATAGCGCAATCCAGGCGTAAACAGGGGTACTGCCAACAAGACCGCCATAACACTGGTGGCAGCGGCCGGCAAAGCATTTACCAGGGCTTTTAGGCGGCCTTTGATACTAAAGACCATAATCAGCGAGGTCATTACCACCGGCGCAAACAAAATAATCAGCTGCCAGGTTGTCTGGCTTAACGATCCTGTTTTAGGCGCCAAAAAGGCAATTAAGGAATTAGCGTCCTTAGCCACCAGCTCTACTAAAACGTATCCCAGACAAAGGCTTAAAAAGGCCATGGCCGCATTGATGCGCAGCACGGTAAGTACCGCGAACGGCGCCAAAAGCGCAATGATGAGTTCAAAATCGTGCGGCATTATACGATTATAATACCATGAGCGTTTTAAAAACGGAGGGTCTGCCCCAGGGTCATATGGCTGGCATCAGCTTGGCCGGCAGTAAGTTCAATAACGTATTGCGCTTCAGCACAATACTCTTTTGGATAGGTTTGAGGCGCCAGGCTCTTCTCGATATGCGTTACTTTTTTGTCCGCACTAACCCAGATAATATCCAGCGCGTAGTTCATGTCCTTCATCCAGAAGCAGCGGTTTTGATTATCGCTAAAAATAAACAGCATGCCGGCATTTTTGGCCAGGCTTTTGGTGCCGCTTAAACCCTGAGCCTGTTCGGCAGCGGTGCGCGCCGGACGCAGCTTGTACGTCCAGGGTTTTGATACCACTGGATTACGATAACTGTGCTGCTCCAGCTCGCTGTTACCACCTACCAACAACGTATATTGATCTGTATTAGGCGTACCGCGGTGAACAATAATATACATGAAAGCCGTCAAAAAGAGCGTTATAGTAACTACCGATATTGACAAAATAATATTGACTTGGCGGGCGCGGTTAGGCGCCGACTTTATCTTTGCGGTGGCGTTGTTTGGCATTTTTTTCGATGTACTCAATTATTTTGCCGGCTACATTGCGGCTGGAAAGTTGTTCTGGTGTCTTGATGCTGGCCGACGAGTTGACCTCGAGGACCAAAGGCCCGCGGCTGGAGCGCATCATGTCTACGCCACAAATGGGCAGGCCCATAGCCTTAGCGGCGCGCACCGCGGTGCGTTCTTCCTCGGGGGTGAGCTTAACTATTTTACCTACGCCGCCCTGGTGTGTGTTGGAACGAAAATCATCGTCAAGGCTCTGGCGCTTCATACTGGCGACGACCTGGCTGCCCACCACCAAGGCGCGAATGTCTTCACCGGCTGATTCTTTCACAAATTCCTGAACCAGGAAGCTTACCCCTTCCACGTAGAAGGCCTGCATTACAGCTTTGGCGGCCTTGTTGGTCTCGGCCAATACCACGCCATTGCCGTGGGTGCCGCGAGCAACTTTAACGATAAGCGGAGCGCCACCTATTTTTTCGATCACATCATCCAGGTCGGCAGTTTCGTAGGCAAAAATAGTTTTGGGGATACCAACGCCGGCCTTGGCCAGCAACTGATACGAACGCAGTTTATTGCGTGAACGATCGATGGCGATAGATTTGGCGGTGGTATAGACATCACGCATTTCGAACTGGCGGACGACCGCACAACCGTACTTGGTATAACTTTGGGCGATACGCGGTACGATAGCGTCAAAGCCCTCCAGCGGCTTCCCTTTGTAATAAACAACCGGGTTACCTTTTTCGATGGCCATATAGCACTTGGAGTAACTAATGACTTTAACTTCATGGCCGCGGGCAAGCGCCTCTTCTTTAAGGCGTTTCGTGGTGTAATTTGCGGCACCGCGAGATAAGATAGCTATTTTCATAGGTCAGCTGTTTCCTCATCGTCAATGGGCTGTCCTTCGGACACATCAACGATATAACGGCCGCGCAGATGTTTGCGGCCTATGAGCACAGGGTAGGTCTTTTTGGATCGATCTGCAAGCGTAAAATTACTACGGACTACCTTGGGGCCCATACGCATTTTCAGCTGAATGCTATACCGGCTTTCTTTATGGCCAAAAGAATTTTCCACCTCAACAACGTCGTACTGCTTAGTCGTGCACTCCTGACCGCTGTAAAATGGTGATGCCTCACCCAAAAGTGTAAAGAATAACGTGCCATCTTCTTCATGGATATTCGAGGCCCACACCGAGGAGCGAAAGGCACCGGTGTCAATTTTGGCGGGAACACCAGTAACACCGGCCGTCGGAAAATCAACCCGTTCAGCGCGGCCTACAATCGCCTTTAATTTTCGCCGTTCCTCAGCCATGCGGTGCCCTTCTGTGCTTACGTATTTCTTACTTTTTTGCTCTGTCGCCTAATTTTAACATAATAATTAATGTAAGTCAATGCCTAGACTACGCGCTCTTCCCTGTTATTTTGGTCTGCACAGCTATACAGATATGCGGCTAATACGGCAGCTTTTTCTTCTACAAATTTGCCGGATTCAATTTGTGGCGCCCGGTTAACCTCAAAGAAATAATGCTTGCCGCTGGTGTTGTGTAACACTACGTCGACACCGGCGAAATCACGGTTAAAAACCTTGGCTGCTGCAATACAATCCCGTATAACTGCCGGGGCGATGGTGGCCAGATCCACTAGTGTTGCCTGCCCGCCTTGAGAGGTATTATTGGTGTGGGTACCGGCGGCAGCCTGGCGGTACATAGCCAAATGGGCCTGATCACCTGCAACCAGAATACGGTAGTCGCCGTCATTAGGAATACACTCCTGGATAAGAAAAGCCTTGTCCGGATAGGCGTCGAAGATAGCCTGCAGTGCCGTGCGGTCGGCCACCAGATGGTTATGCTGGCCACGAGTGGCGTCTACCGCCTTAACCACCATCGGAAAAGCAAAGGGTAAATCAGACAGATGCTCCAGGATCCACCGCAGCCCATTTTTGCCGCCAGCATATACCGTGCCAGGAATCGGTAAATCGGCGGCCCACAGCTGCCACATCTGAGTGAGCTTGTTCTTGGAAGCTGTTACAAATGCTTCCCGATCAATGTTGGGCACACCCTTTTTAGTAAGATAGGTGGCACAGGCTTTGGCCTGGTCGGGCATATCCTGCCAGCGGCGCTGGTATACCAGGTCACAATCGGAGATATCTTTACCCGATTGCGAGTCAATAATGGTCGTCGCTTCCTTGGATATGATGTGCACCAGGTTGTCGTACACCGCGCATGCAACTTCCAGACCTCCGGTGCTGGAGCTGTTTTCCAATAGCTCCGCCAGCCGCTGCGGCTCCGCCGTGGCGCGATCGATGGCGTTTTGTGAAAAGAGCAAAAGTATACGCTTCATTATGCTATGCCCCTTCTTTGGTTTCAGCCGCATTAGTAATGACCTCCGTCAGGAAATCGCCCATCATGGTAATTTTCTCATCCATAAAGGCACCGCTGGCTACCTGTGGCCCGGCGTTTACCTCCAACAGATACGGTATATTCGTATCTTTTTCAAACATAATATCTACCCCGGCAATCTCCCGCGGGAAGACGGCCGCGGCCCGTTGCGCCATATCGGTTGCCTGTTGGTCAAGCGTGTTAAGCGGTAATAATGTGGCGTCGGCGCCCTGTGAGGTGTTATTTAAATGCGTGGTGTCGTCACTGCGCTTTCGCTGGATGATCATCCTGACCTTGCCGCCAATCGTCAGCACCCTAAGGTCGCCCTCATTGGCAATAAAGGTTTGCGCCACAAAAGAAATCTCGGGATATTGGGCAAGGATGTGGTCATAGTGCTGCTGATCTTTGACAAGAAAGTTATACTGGCCCCCAAAGCCCCCGATATCTTTTAGTATGAAGGGCACACCCAGCGTTTTGGCCACCAGGTCGTACTGCTGTGTAAGCTCGGCCGGCGCTATAAACAGAGCCTTTGGCACCGGAAAGCCGCCGGCCGCTAATTTTGCGTACTGTGAAAGCTTTGTCAAAGAAACTGCCTGGGCAACTTCATGGCCGATAAATGGCAAGCCGGCAACTTCCCGGCAAATGGCCAAAGCGTGGGCATGTTCTACGTAGTCATTGCCTTTACGGCCGCTGTAAGACTTTAGGTATAACAGATCAAAATCATCCAGGGGCGTATGTGCTTCATCCAGCAAAAACGCCCGGGGCTTCCCCGCTTCAAATACAAAGACCAGATCGTGGAAATGGGCAACTTGTACGCGTAAAGATTGGCCATAGCGCTGCTCCAATGCCGCGGCAAAGGCTTCGTTCATCGCCACATATTGTGGGTTACGAGCCGACGAAACGATGAGTACCCGTGCTGGCGTATGCATTACCGACACCTACAACCCGAAGAAACCTTTTTTACCGCCATCTTGCCTAAAGGCTTCCAGTAATTCCTTTTGGTGTTTAGACAATTTAGTTGGCGTATCAACGATGATCGTAATAATGTGCGATCCGCGGCTATCACCCTTAAGGTGAGGCACGCCGTGACCGGACAACTTGAAGTCTGTGCCGCTTTGCGTACCGGCAGGTATTTTCATGCGTACCAGGCCGTCAACGGTTTCCACTTCAATTTCTGTCCCCAGGGCGGCATCAATCATAGAAATATGCTCTTCGCTTAAGATCAAATCACCTTCACGGGTGAACTTTTTGTGCGGCTTGACCCGTACGTTAACGTATAGATCGCCCTTGGGGCCGTTAGGCATGGCTTCGCCATGTTCGCGCAAACGGATAACAGCGCCATCATCAATACCGGCCGGGACTTTAAGCGCAATTTCCTGCGCTTTGCGTTCGGTGCCCTTACCTTTACACACCGAGCAAACCTGCTCGGGAACCTTGCCAGTACCTTTACATGTATGACAAATGGTGGCTTGCTGGACATTGCCAAAGATGGTTCGAACAACATTGACCGTTTGCCCCGAACCATTACAGGTAGGACAGGTCTTTAGGTTGTGACCCGGCTCTACAGTTGTGCCATGGCAATGCGAACAAGCATCATCAATCGTAAGGTGGACCGTTACTTCGGTGCCAAAAACGGCCTGTTCGAAGCTGATTTCTATGCGTGTTTCAACATCGCGTCCGCGGCTGGGCTGCCGGGGGCCACGACCACCGCCGCCAAAGAAATTCTCAAAAATATCGCCCAGGCCTAAGTCGCCAAAATCGAAATTGACGTTCTGGCCGCCCCCAAAAGGATTGCCGCCCCCAAACGGGTTACCGCCAGCGGCACTGCCGCCAACGCCGGCATGTCCAAATTGATCATAGCGCTGCCGTTTGGCGGGGTCCTTAAGCACCTCGTAGGCTTCATTGACCTCTTTAAACTTGGTCTCGTCACCACCCTCTTTGTCGGGGTGATACTGAATAGCCTGCCGACGAAAAGCTTTTTTTATTTCATCAGCGCTGGCATCCTTGCCTACTCCCAGTACTTCGTAATAATCTCGTTGTGCCATACAAATATTCTACTTTGGTTATCCCTTATTTTGCTGAAGGCGTACCCGCTGCGTTAGCCGGCCGGTTAGAAACCGGCACAATAGCCGGTGATGTCAGGATAGCGCTGAGCAGGCCCTTGGCCCGGGTATCGTCGCCGACCGCAGTTGCTCCTTGTGGCGCAATAACATACACCTCGCTGACATTTTCTTTACTGGTGTCGGTGTTATCCCACAATAATATTAGCTCGAAGGTGTCCTGACGGCCTTGGTCACGTTCCAGCCAGACCACGCAGGCAGGATCGGTAAAGACAAAGCGCAGCATTTCTTTATGGTTACCGCTGTCCAGCAGTACGTAACGGCCATTGTTGCTCCATACCTGCATGGCCAGGTCAAAGGCCTCTTTGCTTTGCAGCGCATGTACAAAAATAGGTAACGTTGTGGGGTCTACCGAATGTCCGTGTTTATCGCCAAATCCTAACATAGTGTCTCCTTATTTTCGCACAGCTTACTCGGTTTGCAATGATTCTCCGGGTGATGCCCGTCGAACGGGGGTAGTTCGTCGCTGTGGATCATTGTCGCCAGACAGTGCCACCGGCGCAAACATCCGCGTTCCGTCGGGGCCGGTTTGAGGCGGTTGCGGCGGAAGGGCAGCAGGCTGACGGCCAGTCGCCGGACGACGGGTTGGAGCTGGCGTTACAGCAGGTCGGGTAATGATGGGGCCACTGTGATTAGTAGCCGCTTGAGGGCGGGTCAGCGCACCAGGAGCAGGCCTGTTGCCAGTTTGGTCTGCCGGTAGTGCCGGTTGCGCCCATGGTGCCTGCGGCCGGCGGGCAGGTTGACGGCCATTACGATTTGCAGCGCCCTGTTCGCGGAGCACAGCCCCAACAACAGCCTTGAGGAATGGAACAAACGCTTCATCGATGTCACCGGTAATTGACTCTTTCCAGGCATGGCTGAGAACGGTCGACTCACGTACGTGGTGGGGATCTGGCCGGCGAACACCATTAGCAGGCCTTTCGGCTTCAGCCAGCTGTTCTATGCGCTCAGCCTGACGGGCGCGAGCATCTTTTTCGGCCCAAATGGCTTCGAGCCGCTGCTGGGTCGTGAACACTGGAGCCGCAGCCGGCTCTATAGCTGGCTCAGCTTCGGGAAGCATCTCTTCCGGCGCCGGCGTATCGTGCATCATGGCCCGAAAGAAATTTACTCGCTTGGGGGTAGCCATATCGATGATAGGATCGGCTGGCTTAGCCTGGTTGGCGAAAAAATCTGCCGCATGTTGGTAGCCGTCGTCAAGCATTTCAGCGTCAGCAGCCACATCTGGTGCAACGAGCGGAGTCGTCAATGACTCCGGCCCAATACCAGCAAAAGGGGTACAGTAACGTGGTGGTTGGTCAGTAAGCTGGTCGGGCCGGCCCATGGTATAGCTCCTTATTTCTCGTCGATGACTTCGCCTTCCACGGCGTTGTCTTTGTCGGATTTCTTCTTGTCTTTGGCGTCCTTGGTATCGGTGTCGGCAGCCTCTTCGCTGGCCTCTTCCTCTTTTGCGGACTCGTACATCTTAGCACCAATTGGCATCAATTTGTCATTTAGTGCCTTGGTGGCTGCTTCAATTGCTTCTTTATCGCTATCTTCAGTAACTTTTTTAGCATCGGCAATAGCCTCCTCTAGGGTTTTCTTATCTTCATCGGCGAGCTTGTCGCCGTAGTCACTTTTCATCTTTTCAGCCTGATAGATGGTGTTGTCCAGCATATTGCGGGCCTCAACAGCTTCGCGCTTTTTCTTGTCGTCGTCAGCGTGCTGCTCGGCTTCTTTAGCCATCTTTTCCACGTCGGCTTTGTCGAGGTTTCCAGAGCCGCTGATGGTGATGCTCTGTTCTTTACCAGTGCCCTTGTCTTTGGCGGAAACGTTGAGGATACCGTTGGCATCGATGTTAAAGGTAACTTCGATCTGCGGTACGCCACGTGGTGCGGAAGGAATTCCATCGAGGATAAAGCGGCCCAGAGACTTGTTGTCGCCGGCCATACCGCGTTCACCCTGCACCACATGCACTTCTACTTGCGGCTGGTTGTCGGCGGCAGTAGAAAATACTTCGCTCTTGGAGGTAGGAATAGTGGTGTTACGCTCGATGAGCTTGGTCATTACACCACCCATGGTTTCGATACCCAGGGATAATGGCGTTACATCCAGCAGCAGAACATCCTTAACGTCGCCCTGCAGCACACCACCTTGGATAGCCGCACCGACGGCTACCACTTCGTCAGGGTTAACACCCTTCATGGGCTCCTGGTTGAAGATCTTTTTGACCTTTTCCTGGACGGCTGGCATGCGGGTCATACCCCCTACCAGTACTACCGCGTCGATGTCACTGGCCTTCAGGCCGGCATCTTTAAGCGCTTTTTCACAAGGGTCAGCAGTCTTATCAATGAGGTCGGCTACCAGCTGTTCCAGCTTAGCCCGGGTCAGTTTGTGCTCGAAATGCTTTGGACCATCGGCGTCAGCGGTTAAGAATGGCAGATTAATGTCAACTTCCTGGGCGCTGGAGAGTTCGATCTTGGCTTTTTCGGCCTCGTCGCGCAAGCGCTGCATGGCGGCTTTGTCTTCGGTAATGTCGATGCCGTGCTCTTTTTTGAACTCGTCGGCAAAGTAGTTGATAACCACGCGGTCGAAGTCGGCACCACCCAGGTGTGTGTCGCCGTTGGTGGACTTCACTTCAAAGACACCATCACCAAGTTCCAGGATGGAAACGTCGAAGGTACCACCACCAAGGTCGTAGACGGCGATCTTCTCGTCGCTCTTTTGACCCTTGTCCAGACCATAGGCCAGAGCAGCAGCGGTTGGTTCGTTAATGATGCGCTTTACTTCCAGGCCGGCGATCTTGCCGGCGTCTTTGGTAGCTTGGCGCTGCGAGTCATCAAAGTAGGCCGGAACAGTAATGACCGCTTCGTTCACTGACTCGCCCAGGAAGGCTTCAGCGTCAGCCTTTAGCTTGCCCAGGATCATAGCGCTGATTTCTTCAGGGCTATACTCTTTGTCGCCCATTTTTACCTTGACGGCGTTACCGCTTTTAACAATTTCGTAACCCATAAGTTTAAGGTCACGCTGCACTTCTTTGTCGTTGAAGTTGCGGCCGATCAGGCGTTTTACTTCATAGATAGTGTTTTTGGAGTTGGTAACCTGCTGACGGCGGGCAACCTGCCCCACCAAACGTTCACCGTTCTTATTTACAGCAACAACACTTGGGGTAGTACGATTACCCTCGGAGTTGGCGATAATCTCTGGCTTGCCAGATTGCATAACGGCCATGGCCGAGTTAGTGGTACCAAGGTCGATTCCAATGATTTTACCCATATACGTTATCCTCCTTACAATAGATTTTTCGGTATGCTGGTAATATTCTAGCAGTCATGTGTAATGATTGCTAACTGTCTCTATGGTAAAAAATTAGCACTCACATGTCAAGAGTGCTAATTCAAAAATCCGGGCCGGGCCGGGCCTATCTTGTCACACATAAATATGTATGTTTTAGTAGGAGTCTAGCCCAGGAGTCACTATGCCAAAGTATTCAGAAATTCAGCGGACACAAAACTATACCGAGGCCGATTTTGGCTCTCAACCAGTATTCCTGACACCGCGGGCTGCCGAAACAGCCTTGTCCGCGGGCATTACGCAGATCCGCCCCGTAAGCCCCGAGCTGGAAGTTATCCGCGACTACATCAACCGCGAAAATCATCCGCGGTACCGGTACCCTGAAAATATTGATGAGGTACATTTTGTGATGCGTTGGAGCGGTGCCGGAAATAAATACCCTTGGCAGTGGGACACTAAATTGTACCGTACCGATGAAAATACATGTTACGTAAACGGCTGGAACATCACCCAGGCACACATCGATGCGGCCCGCCAAGGCGATATGCCACCCCAGGGTATCGCCAAAAAAGATTTGGACATTCACCGCACCATTGAGCTTGATGTTAACGACTGGCAGGATGTCAACCTCGCACGGCAGGTGGCCAGTGGTGTCGCGTTCAATTACTTCGCGACGCATACACCAGGACTCAAACTCAAATACATGGCGCTGGATACCACTTATGCACTGATCGACTTGCTATCAGAGAGCCGGGTAGATGTTGTAAATGCAGCCGCCAATGCTGCCGCCCAGCACGACCGCGGCTTTGACCAGATTATGCCCCTTGCACCGCTCCAGAACCTGTAGTGCAACAGAGCGCCTGCTTGCTTATTTCAGGAACGCCGCCAAAGCTTTGTCCTCTGGTGTCATAAGCTCGTATTGCTGAGATGCCGCCGGATCGATCCAAGCATAACGATCGTGCTCCGCGCTTAAACGTACCACATCGGTTTCGGCCTCGCAGGCAAAGAACACCCCGACAATTTGGGTGAGATCGCCATTAATCACCGGGGACCATTCACCGACGTAAACCGGATCGCCTACAGCCACGCGTAACCCCGTTTCTTCAAATATTTCCCGCTCCAGACCCCGCATAAAGGGCTCGCCGGGCTTTATTCTGCCGCCAGGAAATTGATATTTGCCGGCATTAGCTCCCTCGGCATAGCCTTGTTTCGCTTCGCGCAGTATCAGAACTTTTGACATGTGCTGAATAATCGCCTTACCGGCAATACGCTGCCGCACCGTTTCATCTGTAACTTTTTCCATAGTTGATACCCCGTCTAAAAAAGACATACGTTACTAATATGCATCGGGACTGGCCAGTCTGCGCCCAGACTAGCAGCACAGCCCGGCTTAATCTAGTGAAGGTGTCTTCAGTACTTTTGAAGTTTTGACTGTGCTATATTCTGCTAGGATGAAGTATCAAACGGATATAAATGAGGTGCAGGCCTTTATTATGAGTCAGCTGTTTACCCGCGGGCCCTTGCGATTTGCAGAAATCAATAAGCGGGCCATTCCCAGCGATCAGTTCTCCTATCATTTGCGGCAGCTTATTAAGTACGATCTTATAGATAAATCTCCGGAAAACGTCTACAGCCTGTCGGTGAACGGACGCAGCAGGGCTATCCTGTTAGATACCAAATCTAATCAGTTTATCGTGCAGGGATTTATCGCCTGCCGCGTAATACTGGCGCGGGAGCATAAGGGCCAAAGACAATACCTTATGCAGCATCGCACCAAGGTGCCCTACCGCGGTAATATCGCTGAGCCCGGCGGCAAAATTCTATTTGGTGAGGATGTTCTGCAGGCCGCCCAGCGCAATATGCTGGCCGAAACCGGCCTCAGCTGCCAGATGGAGCTGCGCGGCCTCATGCACTTTAAGGACAAATACCTGGGGCGGATTGTACAGGACAAATACTTTTTTGTCGTATTGGCCACCCAGCCACATGGCACACTTACAAAGGGCGAAACCGGTGAAAATATGTGGATGTCGCTTGATGAAATAGCAGCTCACCCCAAGACGCACCAAGGTGTCGTTGATATTATCACGGCGGCTGAGTCGGAGGGCTTCACTTGCAATGAGCGCACCCATACGGTGGAGGAATACTAAATACGCCAGCTGCGATCCCGAATGCTTGAAGCTACATTTTTTCGGGTGCGTGGATCCCCAGGATCTGTAATCCGGCGTGCAGGACTTCGGCATACTTTTTGACAATCATGATACGCACGTTTTCGCGCGGATCGCCGATAACACGGTTGTGCTCGTAGAAAGAGTTGAAGTCTTTGCAAAGCTCAAAAAGATACGTCGTAATATGGTGAGGCATGAGCTCGCCAATTGCCCGGTGCAGGACCTCATTGTATTCTGTCAGGCGGCTTACCAAGGCCCGTTCATCAGCGGTAAGTTCCGCATCATCCAGGCTGGCGCTGACCTTGCTTTTGCGCAAAATAGACCGTGCCCGAGCGTGCGCATATTGCAGATAGGGGCCAGTGTTGCCTTCTAAAGCTACCGACTGTTCAACGTCAAAGATAGAATCCGATGTCAAACGGTTCTTAAGCAGCCAGTAGCGTACCGCACCAAGCACCGATTGTTCGACGGCATCATCTTTGGCGCCACGGTCTAGAACGGCTTGGCGCAGGGTATCAAATAACCAGGAGATGTTAATCGCATCGCCAGTTCGTGAGCTCATCTTCCCTGTTGTCAGCTTAACCATACCGGTAGAAATGTTGATCGTCCGGCTGCCCAGCTGAGGCGAAATCATGCTGGCGGCCTTTAGAACTACCCTGAAGTACTCTTTTTGTTCTTCGGCCGTCACGATATAGCTGGCGTCGGGGTGGTAGTCCTGATCTTTAAGTTCCATAAGCCCGAGGTCACGGGCTTCGTACAGCGTCGTACCGCGGCCGGCAATGAATACCCGGGTATGCAGGTCATACTTTTCGCCCGGAAAAACAATCGCGCCGTCACTTTTTTCAAAGACATCGCCGATGTGGGCCTCGACAACTTTGCGACCCTCAATGCTGGAATCACTCTCCAGGTAGCGCTTTTCGACGGGTTTACTGCCCAGCTTGGCAAACACTTCGTCAAAGTAGTCAAAGCTCCACTGTTTGCAGGTATCATAGATTTTTTGCAGCGTGGGATCGTCGTAATGAGGGCTGTCTTGCACCAGGTCTTCGATTTCTTGCTTGGCAAAGGCTTCGTCTTTGTAGGCGGTAGCACCAGTGGCGTACCACTCCCGCAGCTTTACCGGGCGATCGGCAACCGCGATGGCCTCGAGCTTTTCCAGCGGTTTTTCCTCTAGTTCCTCGCGGATAGCCCACATACTTTTTGCTACGTGCAGACCGACATCGCCATGGTAACTGACCCGATGCACCTCTGCGCCGCCGGCCTCCAATAAGTTAGCAATGGTGTCGGAGACAATGGCATTCATGGCATGACCAATATGAATATCCTTAAATGGATTGGGATTATTGGTCTCAATAACTATTTTTTTGCCGGCATGCCGTTTGCTTGGTTCGGCATCCAGCAGCTGCAGCAAAGCGGGCTGTGTCAGCCGTAAATTAATAAAGCCCGGCCCGGCAACTTCGGCCGATTCCAGCCACTCACTACCGCTTTTTTGTAGCTCATCGGCTATACGCTGCGCTATCTCACGCGGATTTTTCTTAAGCAGCTTAGCTATCGTTAGAGCCACGTTGGTAGAAAAGTCGCCAAATTCGGGGCGTGGCCGGCTTAGTTCGACGGTTGTCACATCCTCTGGAATGAGGGCGCGCACAACGGCATCAATAGATCTTTGTATCTGTTCCATATCTGGTAATTATAGCACTTTATTGCATTTTGACCTTTACCATGGCGTGACGGATTACTTCATCACCCAAGTGGTAGCCAGCCTGCAATTCTTCAGAGACGACTTCTTGGGTGCCTTCCCCATCTTCCATAGTTACGGCCTCGTGCCAACGCGGGTCAAAAGCTTCGCCGACGGTCTTGATACGTTCAACGCCCAACGCGGCCAATGTTTTCTCGAACTGCTTAACAACAGCCTGGACACCTTTGATGTAATCATTGTCAGCCAGGGTATCGGGTACGTGCTTCAGCGAACGTTCGAAATTATCGATAACCGGCAGCAGCTCACGGACAACATTAGCCTTAACGGTATTTTTAAGGCCGGCTATTTGTTCTTCGTGACGGCGGCGCATATTAATGGCGTCGGCCCGTTCACGCTGTACGGCAACAGTCAGCTCTTCTATTTGCTGTTGCAACAGAGCCTGGTTATCGGTATCTTTTTGCTTTTTATCGCTGGGTTGCTTAGTCACGATTCGCGTTGTCCTTTCTTTCTTCGCTGATGTCGTTTGAATAGATCCACTATACCATCCAATAGCCTAATGACAGATTGGATGACGTCGCCAATCACTTAAGGACCTCTTCCAGAGCCACGCCGGCCCGATGCACCAGGTTCATAACATCACGATAGCTCTGGCGTGTCGGGCCCAGTACGCCAATATAGCTGCGGTCAGAATAGGGGCTGTTAAATTTACTAATAATCAACGAGCAGCCTGCCGCCCGGCCAATGGGATTTTCGCTGCCGATATAGACGCTCAGCGGCTGGTTAGGTGCTGCCTCACGCAGCCAGGGCTCCAGGTTATCGAGTAAACGCGCCACCTGCTGGACCTGCCCGGCGTGCATAAATTCCGGCTGGCCAAACAAGTTGGACAGTCCGCTCATATATAACTGGTTACCGATGGTAGCCAATCCCAGATTATGAGTAAGCTCTACCAAAGTATCCACCGCATTGCGGATGGCGCGCTCGGGAACGCCACCATCTTGCACGCGAGCCGTCAAGGCCCGTTCACCACGGCGCTCGGGGGCACTTAATTCATGGTTATCGGCTAAATTATTGACGTAAAAACGATACCCCTTGTCACTTGGAACCCGGCCAGCACTGGTATGCGGCTGCAGGATATACCCGGCCCGCTCCAGCTCTGCCATTTCGGCCCGGATGGTAGCCGAACTAACTTTAAACACTTTGGCCAGCAAGCTGGATCCGACGGGTGCCGCCACTTCGGCATACTGCTCTACAATAGCGCTCAGAATTTGTTTTTGGCGATCTGTCATGACAAAGCCTCTTATATGCCTAGTGTACGGTTCTAGCACTCAATAGTCAAGAGTGCTAGAAGAAGCGAGCGCGTTCGTTACTGATGGCTACGTAGCTGGGCTGGGTGGCTGCTATAGCTTTTGCAGAGCTTGGGTAATGTCGTCCGCCAGCTGCTGCGCCAGAGCAACTGCCTTGGGGTAATGAGCCTGAGTAATTCGCCCATGAGCGATGTCATTTACCAGCTGGACCGTTTTATTGAGGTCATCATTTACAACCAGGTAGTAGTATTGGTGCTCGATAGCGTCCTGCAGTTCGTCCAAAGCAGTTTGCAGACGCTTGCGCATATCTTCTTTATTAATTTCGCCCTGGTAGCGGGCCCGCAGGCGCTGCCGCCAGGTAGCAAAATCAGGGGGCAACAAGAAAACCGGCTTGACGTTCATCCCCAAGCGCACGAAGTTGGCGATACCGTTAACGTCAATGTCGCTTACCAGGATTTTATGCTCCTGTTCGGCACGTTCGACTTCGGCAATGCTGGTGCCGTACAAGTTGGAAGCAAAATAGTTAACCTCCAGGAACCGACCTTGGTCGAGCCGCTGGTTAGCTTCGGCCTTATCAATGAAATAATACTTGGCGCCATCTTGTTCTTTGATGCCGTTTTCGTAGCGCTGCTTACGGGTGGTGTGCGAGACCGTCCGGCGGTACTCGCCCGGATATTGGCTCATAAGCTGGCGGAGCACCGTATCTTTACCGGCAGCGGTGATACCCACCGCCAAAAGCATCGGCACATGCTTAACATGGTCTACCTTGGCAGGTTCAACCTGATAATGGGCAATTTTTTGAGCAAGTGTTTCTGTTGTTTCCATAAATATCTACTAACTATACAGAATAAAGTGGCTACCTGCCAGACTCTTGCCTCGGGAGACGGCAACTAAGCTGTATGGGAGACCACATCAGCGTGCATGACCGACGCTGCCGTCTCTTTCCCGAGACGAGAGGAATACTATCTTACCTTCCGTAAGAATTGCAAGTTCTTTTAACAGAGAGGCTGGTTGTTTCTTTTACTACGGGCACGTTAGTCTCTTTTGAGCATCACCGTAAAGGCTTCGGCCGGAATGTCTACCTTGCCAAAACGCTTCATGCGCTTCTTGCCCTTAGCCTGCTTGGCCAGAACCTTCTTTTTCCGCGAAACATCACCGCCATACAGGCCGGTAGTGACATCTTTGCGATAGGCGCTAAGGTCTTCGCGGGCGATAAACTTCCCGCCAATGCCGGCTTGCAGGGCAACCTGAAAGTTTTGGCGGGGAATGACTTCCTTGAGCTTAGTCACCACCTCGCGGCCAACGTGCTGGGCCTCGCTGCGGTGAACCATGATGCTCAGTGCATCTACCCGCTCTCCAGCCACGTAAAAGTCTACCCGCACCAGATCTTCAGCCCGGTAATCGTCCAACTCGTAATTAAACGAGCCGTAGCCGCTGGTGACACTCTTTAATTGATCATAAAAATCGGTCAATAAGTTGGCCAGCGGCGCCTCAAAGGTCACCAAAGCCAGCTGGGCGTCAACGTAGGACAAATTTTTGTGTACACCGCGTTTGGAGGCCACCAGCTGGATGACCGCACCGACATATTCTTTGGGCACCACTACCTCACCCTTAATCCACGGCTCTTTAATTTCGGCAATTTGGGCCGGGTCGGGGAGTTCGGCGGCACTTTTGATGTCGATGTCCTCACCTTTTAGCAGCTTGACCTGGTAATCGGTGGACGGATTAGTAACCACTAACTCCAGCCCGTACTCACGCTCCAGGCGTTCTTTAACGATGTCCATGTGAAGCAGCCCCAGAAAGCCAACGCGCACGCCAAAGCCCAACACCGGTGAATTCTCTGGCGCAAACTGTAAGGCTGAGTCACTGAGCGACAGCTTATCAATGGCATCCTTCAATAATTGATAGTTTTCGTTACTGTCGGGGAAAAAGCCAGCATAAACAAACGGTTTAACTTCTTTATAACCGGGTAGCGGAGCAATAGAGCCCGAGATACCATTATGCCCAGACGAGATAAGACCGACCGTGTCACCAACTTTGGCTTCCCGGGTAGACTTCAGGTTAGTTACAATATAGCCGATTTCTCCCGTTGCAATGGCTGGTGCCGGCGTCATGCGCGGGCTTAACGCGCCAACCTCCAAGGCTAAACCAGTTGCAGCGGTGGCCAGCATTTTTATCTGGCCACTTTTAGGGATCTGGCCATCTACAACGCGTACATACAATATAACGCCGCGGTAGTCATCATAGTAGCTATCAAAAATCAGGGCCCGGGTAGGCTTGTCGGCTGCACCAGTGGGGGCGGGCACCTGCTGTATAACAGCATCCAGCACAGTATCAACACCCATGCCGGTTTTAGCGCTAATCAGCAAGATGTCTTCTTTTTCGCAGCCCAACAAGCTGATAACTTCTTTGCTGACCCGCTCAACATCGGCGGCTGGCAGGTCGATCTTATTTAAGACAGGAATAATTTTGAGTTCGGCAGCCATAGCCAGATAGACATTAGCCAAGGTCTGGGCCTGAATACCCTGGCTGGCGTCTACCACCAGAATTGCACCCTCACAGGCTTCCAGCGAGCGGCTGACTTCGTAGCTAAAGTCAACGTGACCGGGCGTGTCGATAAGGTTCAGTTCGTATCCCTGGTACTGCATACGAACTGGTGCCAGCTTAATAGTAATACCCTTCTCCCGCTCCAGGTCCATGCTGTCCAGCAGTTGAGCCTTCATGTCGCGGGTTTGCACGGTGCCGGTAAGCTCCAGTAAACGATCGGCCAAAGTAGACTTACCATGGTCAATGTGCGCAATGATACAAAAGTTACGGATGTGGTCCTGATTCATTATCGCTATTATAACAGAGGTGATCCCTAGAACGAAGCCGGGCTCCTTTTATAGCCTAGTTAATAACCGGCTTGGTGGCCAGACCACCAAAAAAAGCAAAGAAAGATTTACGGGCTTTGGCTGGTGTGCCATGCTGGCAAACTTCCAGCAGATTCGTACGGCTGACCACTTCCAACCCCAGGACCGTACTGCTTTTCACGCCGCCGATGGTTAATTGTCGGTTCCCGGGTAGTATTGCTGGCTTACCGATCCGCGCATCAGGTAAGCTGAAATCGGATTTGCGGCGATTGGCTAATACAACTCCGTTACGTCGGGCCATGGTGCGCACTACTACCCCCCACTCTGGCCTGGAAGTGTAGTTAACAAACATCTGTAGTGACTGCGTGCCGATCCGCTCACTTAAAATTTCTAACTGACTGCTAAAATCTTTACCTGCTGGCAAGCTGGCATCCACAGGCGCCGGCGTGACGCCTTCAAAATCTAAGCTTAGGCCTTTGGAACGACCAGCAAGTGCTTCCTGTTTAGCGGCGATTACGGTGCCTGGCGCAAATTCATCGGCATCAAATACATCACCGTCAACAAAACGCTGCACGCAGTACCGTGGGCCATCGCTATTTATGTAATCTTCTAAGGTATTCTTAACAAAATTCCTGGTGCCCAGCGCCAAATAGGATCCCAGGCCAGGGTTACCTTCAAAGGTACTGTCCGGGTTGCGCACCCCCAATGTTTCACCACCCCAGTGTTCCGGGTGGGCGAAGGACCCCAGCCAGGCGTTATTGTGATAATGTCCATGCGGGGGTAAAGCTGTCATGCAGATGAATATACCAGTAGCCGGCTGGCCTGTCTACTTTGAGATATCTGTTGTGTGTTACAGGCCTGGTCGTGAGACTAGTCGGTGGCCAAGCGACGCAACCATCCCAAGACTGGACTTTCCGACTTTTGCGTACGGCCCGTCTGGCAAACTTCAAGGACTGTGGTGCGAATCAAATGTCCACGACCCAACAAGGGGGTGCGGCTGTGGTAGATTTTTCCCACCGGCAGGCTGGTGAGCTGCATGCCGAACAGACCAAAGTTCACACTACTGTGCGGCGGTGCATAATGAACCTGATCCGGCTCGGGAATTACTAACGTGTGCCTAAGTAAGGAATCTCGGGCTACCACGCCCCAAACCCCCTGGCACAAAAAAGCAGCAGCTTTTTGTAATACGTCTTTATTGCCCCAGGATTCTCCCGTTTCGTCGTAGTCAACGCCGCCACGAATTTCAAAGTTATTAATCGCCAGGTTTTAGGTTGGCGGCAGAATGGTATTAGGCGTCGCCGGCTGTACTCCGTCAAAATCCATTATGACCCGCTTGGCCGGGACAGCTAAGTGATCCCGCTTCATGGCCACAATTGTTCCGGGAGAATAATCACCGGGGTCAAAAACATCGCCTGCAGCGTAGCGCTTCAGGGTTGCCCGCGGGCCATCAGCATCAAGGTAGGTTTCCAGTGATTGCTGGACCAAGTGCTTGGTACCAAGCAGTGGAGGCAAAGAGTCTGCAGGCAGCCGGGCGGCGTTGTTTTGGCCAAAGTACTGCCCGCCCCAATATTCGGGATGAGCATAGGGGCCCAGCTGTGTATTGCCGAAGCGCCGTTCAAAGGGGTTGGGCTCTGTCATAAACGTTAACTATACCACAAGCTAATTAATTTATAGCGGGCCGGGCCGCAGCACGTCCCAGGAATATAGACACCGGATTTTTTGACTCGCTGGCTTTGCCTTGTTGGTAGACCTCCAAAACATTTGTCCGCAGCAAGATATCACGTTTTACTATGGGCAACGTAGAGTGCTCAATTTGGCCTATTGGCCGGCGGCGATCTGCGCCCATAAACAGCCGGGTCTTAATTGTAGCGTTAGGTAAGGTGTAGTCACATTTCTCACGTGGCGGAACAATTAGAACATTATTACCCAAAACACTGCGCACCACAACGCCCCATTCAGCGTCGCACTGATAGGTTATGTAGTCTAGTACCGTTTCCCTAAGCGAAAGTGGCTTACCAGTTTCATCGGTAGTAGGAGTAGTTATTCTGAGCTTCCGGCTAAGATCCTTTGTGGATGGTAAGCTAGCATCCTGAGGAGCAGCTGCTATGTTTTCAAAATCCAGATCGACGCCCCGTCCGGGCCCATGAAGCATCTGCGTTTTTATAGCAACAATGGTGCCTGGGTTATGATCACCAGGGTTAAAGACGTCGCCCTCCTGGTACCGTTCCAAGGCAAAATGAGAGCCATCAGAATTAATATATGTTTCGAGTGCCTCTCTCGCAAAGCGCCTCGAACCAGGACGTAGAACAAGAGGCCGTTGCGGTAACGGTTCTGGACCGTCGGGCCTGAGGCCCAGTGTGTGTCCGTCCCAATGCTCGGGATGCACATAGGGGCCAAGGTGTTCCTCGCCCCTAAAACTCTCCAAAGGATCCAATCTTGTCATAGGCAACGACTATACCATCAGCAGGCCGTTATGTCGATAGCTACTGCAAACGAATGGGCTTAATGATAACTTTTTTAATTCGCTCAAAAACAGCCGTAGCCTCGCGCAGGCCGAATAGTGACGATAGCGTAAGGTGTACGCCAAAGACAATGACCACAATAGCAAACACCTTGGCGCTAATGGTGATACCACGGTCGTGCAAACCCAAGGGGTACAGCTGCAGCATGATGAAGCCGGCCATCACGCAAAAGCCTGAAACGCCGACGATACGCCACATACCACTCCAAAATTCCACGTTATGGAATAGCTTATGATCGCGCCACAACATAACAGATACCAGAATAGCGACTTCGACGACTGCCACAATCGACTGGGCCAAAGCCAGGCCAGCCACGTTGTAGCCGTTTGGCGTAGCTAACGAAAAGGCCAAAATGATGTTTAAGCCGATGGCGATAATGGATACAACCAGCGGCGTCTTGGTGTCTTTGTAGGCGTAGAAGTAGCGCGAAACCATAGCGTAAATGATACGGAATATGATAGCTACCGTAAGGTAGCCGAAGATCAAGGCCACCTCTTTGGAAACATCACCATAAATCAGGCGCGCCAGATAACCCCGGCAGAAAAACGCTACAATGGCCACCGGCACAGTTAGCCAAATCATGGCCCGCAAAATTTGTAAGAAGTCGCGGCGAAATAGGTCAGGACGGTTCTGCGATAGGCGCTCGGTAAGCCGCGGGAAAGCCGCCGTGGCGATGGATGTACCAATAAGCATCACCGGGACGTTCATAAGTGTCAAAGCATAGCTATAAAAGCTGACTGCGCCAACGCCCAAGGCCTGGGCCCGGTTGACTTCCACCATGCTGTTAACTTGGTCGATACCCTGGTCCAGCGACCGGGCCGGGAGCTGACGGAGCACTTTACGAAAGCCGCCGTTGTCCCAGACCACCTTAGGCCGGTAATGGAAGTTCAAGCCCAGCATCCCCAGCCAAGCCACGGCCAACTGCAGAATACCGCCCATCAGGGCGCCCACACCAAGACCGATAACCCCCAGCCCATCCTTAAAGATAAAGACGCTGGCAATAATTGACAGGTTATAAAACAGTGGTGCAATGGCAAAGAAAAAGAAACGGCCAAAGGTTTGCTGAATACTTGTAATGATGCCCGACAGAGTAAAGAGTAAGGGGTTAAAAGCAATCAGACGCATAATGATAACCGCCTGGCGAGTGTGCTCCGGCGACAAGTTTGGCGCCAGCACGTGGATCAGATGATCGGCTAAAATAAAAATAAGTACCCCAATGACTGCCATGATAACCGCCAGAATATTGAGCAAACTGCTGGCAATTTCCCACAGCCCTTTTTTGTCGTTGGCCTGCAGCTTATCGGTTAGGATCGGGATAAAGGCCACTCCCAAGGCGCCAGCGGCAATGGTATAGAAGAAAAAGTCCGGAATTTGGAAAGCCGTAAAAAAGGCATCAGAAGCGCCGGGATGCGATGCGGTAAAGTTCGTACTGATCAAACGGTTGCGCATAAAGCCCAGTACCTGGCCAACCAAGGTAACCGCTACCAGCAGCGTGGCGGCACTGCCTAAAGAAATACGTTTATTAGTCCGTGTTAGAAACCGGTTCATTCCTACTCAGTATAAGGGAGCGAACAGCGTACGGCTAGCCAAAAATACAGAAAACACCGGCTATGTGTCATAACCGGTGTTTGTTTGTTGTGCAAAGTACCTCCGTGCTTAGTAGCGCTTCAGTATAGAGCTTTATTAGAGTGCTTAGTATAGCGCCGCAGCCTTGGGCATATGTGTGCCGGTAAGCACTCGCTTTACTTCGTCGGCATCAATGGTTTCTTTTTCCAGCAGACGGTCCTTAAGCTCTTCCAGCTTGTGGCGGTTGGCTCGGATAACCTCGCGGGCCCGGGTGGCAGCTTCTTTGATAAGTGCTTCAACTTCGTCGTCGATAATCTTGGCGGTCTCATCAGAGTATTCGCGCTCGTGCATGATGCGTTCCATCATCATGCCGTCATCAATCTTAAAGACTTGGTCGCGAAGCTTTTTGCCCATACCCTGGTTAATGATCATGTCACGGGCCAGTTCGGCTGCCTGCTGCAAGTCACTGCCAGCGCCGGTAGTAACCCGCTCCGAGCCATAAACTAACTCTTCGGCGATACGGCCGCCAAGGGCGCGGGCCAGAACGTCTTTGTACTCGATGATACTATGGTAGCTTTTATCAGCCAGTGGGATAGACCAGGTAACGCCGCCGGTACCGCCACGGGGGATAATAGTAACTTTGTGTACCGGGTCGGCATCAGGCAAGACGTGGCCAACCAGGGCGTGGCCGGCTTCATGGTAAGCGGTAATCTCTTTTTCACGCTCACTCATGACTTTACTCTTGCGCTCTGGGCCGATGGCGACCTTTTCGAAGGCAGCAGTTAAGTCGTCGTTGGTAATCTCTTTATGCTCGGAACGGGCGGCAATAATAGCCGCTTCGTTAGCGATATTGGCCAAATCAGCACCAGATGAGCCAGCTGACTTGGCGGCTAATGCGTCCAGATCAACATCCTTGGCAAACGGCTTCTTAGCGAAATGGACCTTTAGGATAGCTTCACGGTCCTGGCGGTCCGGCAGGCCGATATTTACCCGGCGGTCAAAACGGCCGGGACGCAGCAGTGCGGCATCCAAAACATCAGCACGGTTAGTTGCTGCCAGGACAATAACATTTTGCCCCTGTTCGAAACCATCCATCTCTACCAAGATTTGGTTTAGGGTTTGCTCACGCTCGTCATGGCCACCGCCCATGCCTGAACCACGCTTACGGCCAACGGCATCAATTTCATCGATAAAGATAATGCAGGGGGCGTTCTTCTTGGCTTTGGCAAACAAGTCACGCACACGGCTGGCACCCACACCAACAAACATTTCCACAAACTCTGAACCGGAGATACTGAAGAACGGCACATTGGCTTCGCCGGCAACGGCCCGGGCCAGCATTGTTTTACCGGTACCCGGAGGGCCAACCAATAAGACACCTTTAGGAATGCGCGCCCCGATATTGACAAACTTTTTGGGGAACTTCAGAAACTCTACAACTTCTTCAAGATCCTGTTTGGCCTCGGCCGAACCGGCGATGTCGCCAAAGACAACCTTGTCCTTTTCGTTACCGTATAAACGGGCCTTACTTTTACCAAAGCTCATAGCCTGGTTGCCCTGCCCCTGGGCACTACGCAACATGAAAAACAATACCAGGCTTATAACCAACACCGGCAGCAGTGAAATGCCGACGTTAGCCAGCGTTGAACCGGCCGACGATGATGGTTTGTAAGTAATTTCAACGTTAGATTTTAGGCCCTCGTCTTTAAGTGAAGCATTGGGGTCTTTAAACGATTTTAGCGTAGGCTGATTATCACCTTTTTTGGTGATGGTCATCTCATTGCCGCTGACCTCAATTTTGGAGTACTGATTTTTGTTGGCATCAGCAACCGCTTGGGTGAGAGGAATATTTTTGAGTGCCGGCGACTGGCCATAGGCAGCAAAAATAATTAAACCGAATAAAATTAACAGGGCGACAAAGCCGACGCCTTTGAAGCTGCGGCGGCCGTTCCCTCCCCTGTTTGGAGAACGAAAACTTTTCTTATTATTGTCCATATGTTGCAATTATACACTGTTAAACTGTTTTGACGAGGGTACAGTAGGGGTAATCTGTAAATCTGTTTTACTGGTCTTCAGCAAAAACCCAGCAGTAATGTCCGCTACTTTGCCTGGAATTGCAACTTTTGCCGTTACCACCAAGCGTTCTATAAGCTTACGATCGAACTGCCTGATACCGTTTTGTCGTAACCAGGCAGCCATAACTTCGCAGGAAATATCATATGGCAGCATCGTAAACCAGCGCCGGTCCAGCACCGCAGACTGGCGGTGGTTATCCATGCTACGCAGTAGCAGCGCATCAATAAGTGGATTAGTCTGACCGGCCTTACGGGCATGGTCCAACAATGAACGGCGGCCCGCTTCCCCCAACTGCGTGATAATGTGGTGCCGCACATAATTACGCAAATATTGATCATCTTCGTTGGTACTGTCTTCGCTCCAGGTAAAATGGGGATTACGACGCTTCAGCTCAGCAGCCTGCTGATACACGTCGTGCTTTGTCCAGGCCAATAATGGCCGCACGATCTGCTCCGTTGAAGCCAGCGAGCTCAGCCCCTTTCGTCCCGTCCCGCGCAGGAGGTTAATAATAATTGTCTCCATCAGGTCATCCTGGTGGTGGGCCGTTATAAGCGCTTGGGCACCGGTTTGCCGCTTGATCTTAGTAAGAAAACGGTAGCGCGCTTCGCGGGCCAGTGCCTCACTTGCCTGCGCGCCCAGCTGGCCATGCTCGTAATAAAAAGGCAGGCCCAGCCGCTGCGCAGCTGCCTGCACCAGCAGTCGATCCTGGTCGGACTCCGGCCGAATGCCGTGCTCAAAATGGGCCACGATCAACTCTAGGCTCGGCTGCTGGCTTAGCAGCTGTAAGAGTACCATGGAGTCTACCCCGCCGGAGACTGCCACAACGTAACGGCCGGGCTGTACTGAAATTTGCATACCACCATTGTACCACCCCTGTTGCTTATGCTTTGTTCCAACCTTAATGGTGGTATACTCGGTGATTATGCCAGAACGTAAACTAGAAATTGTCAATGTGACCGGTTTTAAGGGCTCGGGCAAAACGCTCGCCTGTGACTATCTTCAGCGAACATACGGTGCCACCTTGTTCAACCCCATTCAGCTTATCAATTTTCATAACAATGGCCCTGTGGAATCGCCCGCCGAATACGACCGCGCTCAGCGGGAAATGCTGGAAGCACATCCCGACAGCTATGTTGGCCCAATCTTGCAGCAATCCGGTCGGCTATGCATTGACGGTCTCTTCGTTTTAAGGCAAATCAAGCAATTGCAGGTAGCAATTGGCGACGACTTCCACACCCTGGCCCTGCAATGCCACCCGGCCTTCCGAGCCCAAAACCTACGCAAACACCCTAAAAGCACCTACGATTTATATGTAACGCAAGAGCAGCTGGAGCACGATGAAGCGCTGGATCGGGCCTCTGACCCCATCTACCGTACCGAAGTTCAGGCTTCCATGGACCATTGCCTGGAGGGTGGCTGGCTCGTCGACACCAGCCATCCGATTACCAGCACCCGGCGTGAGTTAGACAACATAGCCCAATCCCTGGGCTGGGAACGGACCGCCTAACCCGAAACTCTAGCCAACAATGCTAAAACATGCTATATTTGGTATCTGTTAACCCGTACTATCCGTACGACAAATAACATATGGCGGCGTAGCTCAGCTGGTTAGAGCACAGGACTCATAAGCCTGGGGTCACAAGTTCAAGTCTTGTCGCCGCTACCAATAAAAAAGGATTACCACAGGTAGTCCTTTTTTATTAGCTCTAGCGACAAGACTGGATTTGGGGCTAGTCTTGTGTCCGATATAAGCTAGGCAGCCAGCCCGATGGCACGCGCCTTGGCTTCAAGCAAGCATAGAGTTATATAAGTCTACACATTTTAGCTCTATAAACCATTCCATGGTATAGTCAAATTTATGAACAGACTCAAAGAGCTTGGATATAGTGATAGCGATTTTGGACCAAACAAAACCTATGTAACCGAACGGGCGGCAGAAACCGCCTTAATGGCTAATGTCGTACAGGTGCGGGCGCTCAAGCCGGAGATCGAACTTGTTCGTGACTTCGTAAACGAGCATACCACCAACCCGTTATTTCAGTTCCCGGCAGAAATTGACGAATTAAGCTTTGTTTTTCGCTGGGGCGGCAAGGGCAATAAGCTGATGTGGAATATGCCTTTATTTGGTCAGCGTGGCTGGGATACCCTGCTGCATACCGCCGATCAGGACACACGATTCCTGAATGCCTGGAACATTTCCCAGCAGAGCTTAGATCAATTACGCTTAGGTGAAGTACCGCTCGAGAGCAGTACGCTTGCGGAATTAAACCCCTATACGACCGTAGAAATTACCGTAGAAGATTGGGAAAAACCCAACTTGACTCAAAAGTTTGTAAGCGGCGTGCTATTTAATAGGGCCCAAAGGCGTGGCCGGACGACCATGGATAACCTCCGACAAGACGTCTTTGAAGCTTTTGATCCAGAGAGTAAAAACAGGTTTAGGCTTGTGGATATGGCCGCTGATCTCAACGGCCGGCCCTTCGACGACATAATGCCCATCGTACCGCTTTTTCGGGAGTCATAAGACAGGCCTCGTACAGATCGTATAGTGTGGTTCAACTTATCACTCCTGCCCTTTCCCATCTTCGCCAGCCCCCAACTGTTTAATCGCACCTTTTTTACCCTGTAAACTCAGAAACGCTCGGGCCAGCCGACGTAGCTTGTGGTGCTTCTCGCCGGTGGCAGCGTTGATGCGGGCTCGTTTAACATCGAAAGCTCTCACCAGCTGCGCGCCCAGCTGGCCCAGAAGCTGTGGCGGCACTAACTGTCCATCAACAGTCTCACGGCGGGTCAGCCCAAATTCTGGCCGGTCAGGGATAAGACGATCGCCGAGGAATCTGGTTGGTTGGCCTTCGCGCAGTGTCAGCACAGCACGGCCAACTACCCCACCTTTTTCGCGCTCTAGTATGATGACCTGGCCGGCACCGTCAGGCCGTAAACCCGCCAGATAGCCATTTCCTATATTGTCCGGATCGGCTGTTTCGGCAAGTGGTGGACCCACCGAAGCGTCAAATGACCCGTCGTCCATAAAGTCTTGCTCTTTGCCGATGAGGGCCTGAGGATGGTCAGCTTCGCTACGCAGTACGTCCAACAGCCTTCCGGTAGCGGCGATATTGTCCGTAATAGTTTCAGCCAATTCGGGAGCAGCAGCGCGAGCTGGATAAGCATCGGGAGAAAAAGTCATATATGTAGGTATATCACAGAATGCCAGCGGGCGATCTTTTACAGTTGCCTAACCTGGCCCTCAGCGCTAATGGATACCGGCCGATCTACTTCCTGGGCGGCCAAAGCTACAGCCGTGTTCATGAGCATCTCCTGACGTGTTATGTAGGGTGCTTTCTCGCCCCTAACTGCAGACACAAAGCGCCTATTAAGCAAGGCGAAGCGCCGATCATGGCTGGTCTTAAACAGTTCAAGGTTATAGAGCGGGCCGATACCGATAGGCCGCTGGTACTGGGTAAGGGCCATGCTGCCTACCGCTGCATCCACCGCCAGCTGCACGCCTTCGTCAAAATAGACTCTCCAGTCCTCCCGGCCAGTCCTACCCTCGTGGTTGCGGTTGCCTTGAAAGTTCAGCCAGACGCCGTCCTCCCGGGTAGCCCGCACCTCAAAGGCCGCTTGATCGTTAACGACATTGATCGCATGACTCAATCCCTCCAGACCAAAAAAATAAGAGGCGGTATCAATTTCGTGCGCTAAACGGTCAAAGGCAAATGACGCCTGCTGATCTGTTTTGAGCGGCTTAGGGTAATTAAGACGTATCGAAAGCCCTCGCACCGGACCAAAATCGGTTGCAGGCGGTAGGCCAAAAAGCCCGGCCATCATCGGGCGGTGGTCTAGGGCATATTTTGTATTAACGAACGGTTGATCAAACCGCCGTGGATGACAGGTACTAATAACCAGATCGTCGGGTGTGGCTGCCATGGTCGCCTGCAATCGCTCGAAGTCTTCCCAGGTTGTGGCCAGTGGTCCTTCCACCAAAGCATGTTTGCCAGCCGCCAAAACATCATGCAGCCGTGACGTGTGGCATTCGTCAGGCGCAGCAATATATACAGCGTCCAGGTCTGGGCCACCCAGGAAACTTTGCCAACCTTCGGTCTGGTCCGCTTCCTTTTCAGTAAAGCACCTCGCTTGTGGCAGAAGCTCGGTAAAACGCGGGGGAATACCTTGCGGGTCGTACAGGGCTGTTATAGCCGCCCTCGGGTCATCTAGCTGCGGAACAATATGCCGGTCGGCATGGATACCAACGCCAGAATAGCCTATATGTGTGATTTCCTTAGTCATACTTAAAGACTAGAAGACGCGGACTATGTTGGTCAATGAATATCCTATTGTTATAGTGAAGAAATGAGTAAATCCAAAGCTCCGGTTGGTGCCAGCCTGGTTGTGCTTTCGTCATTCTTTTATGCCAGTTATGGGATTTGGACCAAGCTGATGGGTAACTTTTTCCAGGGCTACACGGCTTCGGCGTTGCGCAGCGTGCTGGTAATAGCAATTATCTTGCCGATTGCAATCGCCTACCGACAGCTACAGCCGCTGAAGTTCCAGCAAAATTGGCGCTATATCGCCGGCATGTTTGTGGCTTCTTTGTTTATGTGGGGGCCGCTGTATTACGCTATTTTGCATCTTGGGGTGGGCATCAGCCTGGCAGTGGCTTACGCCAGCATTGTTTTAGGGTCATTCTTTTTTGGCTGGCTGCTGGCCGGCGAGCGGTTTACTACCGATAAGGCTATTGCAGCCGGCTTAGGCATCGCTGGCCTGGGCTTAATCTTTACCCCAACCACCGGACACATCGGATTGCTAGCCCTATTGGGGGCGTTAGTCAGTGGCTTATCCGCCGGCGCCAATACTGTATTCTCCAAAAAGATCCACTACAATAGCGCCCAGGCCACGTTAATGATGTGGATAACCTCGATTGCGGCCAACCTGTTAATGGCCATCATCATTGGCGAACATCTGCCGGCTATCGGCTGGCATATGCAATGGCTATACCTGGTATTCTTCGCTATCGCCTCGGTTATTGCCTCCTGGGCGATGGTAAGAGGCGTCAAACTCATCGAAGCCGGAGCCGCCGGCGTGCTGGGCCTATTGGAAATTGTTTTTGGCGTCTTATTTGGTGTCTTATTTTTCCGCGAAAGACCTGGCCTATTGGTACTTGCCGGTGTTGGTATGATTATCCTGGCTGCCGCTATTCCCTATATCAAAGACTACAATGCCAAGCGCGGAACGTTAGAATAATATTGCTATACTACGGCCATGAACACCGACCAGCATATTCCTTTTATGCAGCAAGCTCTGCACCAGGCCAAATTGGCCGCCCGGGACGGCGAATTGCCTTTTGGCGCCGTTGTCGTCAAAGACAACCAGGTGATTTCCGTCGGCCGCTGCCGTGAGGCCAAACGTAAAACTGTCCTGGCACACGCCGAAGCCGAGGCCATTGATAAGGCCTGCCGCACGCTCGGCACCAATAAGCTGACCGACTGCATCATTTACTGCACCAACGAGCCGTGCCCGATGTGCGCAGCGGCTATTTTTCAGGCCAAGGTTCCTTTGGTGGTTATTGGCGCTTCTCGGGCTGACCTATCATTTTTACGCCCGCGGGCCATAGATATCCAGGCCCTGGCGGAGGATAGCGGCTACGCTATCACCATCGTGCGCGATATCCTCAAGCCGCACGTTATCGAACTCTTCAGCCAGCGCTAATATTGTTGTAAAAAATGACCTTGCCGCCTGGTGGCTTTGTTCGTAGGCTACAGGTAGTTATGAAAACGACAATCAGAGACCAGATCCTGGACGAGCTGGCAGGCATAATGCCCTACGACAAGCTAGAACAAGCGCATCTGGACGATGCCCGGGCCTGGGTCAGCACCAGTACCAATATTTTTAGGATTGCACGACCTGACAAACCGCCTAAACACCTGGTTGCCTATTTTGTACTTATTGACCCAGATCACCGAAGCATCCTGCTGGGTGAACTCATCAAGGCCAACCTATGGCTGCCTTCTGGAGGCCACGTCTTGCTAAACGAGCACCCCCGGCAAACGGTTCTCCGCGAATGCCAGGAGGAACTGGGCCAACCGGCAGTATTTTTACGCGGTAATGACCGCCCCTTCTTTGCAACTGTTACCCAAACCGTCGGCCCCACCGCCGGGCACACCGATGTTAGCCTATGGTATCTCGTGCAGGGCAGTATCCACGACCACATCAATTTTGAACGCCGCGAGTTCGCCGATGTAGCCTGGTTTACCTTCGAGGAAATCCTCCAAACGCATCCGGCTATTTTTGACAAACATATGCACCGTTTCACCCGGAAACTCATCACGTACCTAGGCTAGGCAGCCTTGGCTATACTAAGCGCGTGCTCAAACAGCCCCGGCTTATAAGCCGGGGAACTGCGCGCGTCGCTTAGTATAGCCAAGGCTGCCGATTACCAAGTATGTTGACACCTCAAATTACTTATGCTATAATGCTGTTAATATTACGGGCTGGACCCGCTTTCTCTTCTTATACATACTAAACAAACATAAGGAATATATTATGTGGATTTTATGGGCACTGGTTAGTGCCCTCTGTGCGGCTGTACGGCGCACCAACGAAAAACAATTAACACAGCAACTTAATCACTTTACGATCGGCTTTATGATACAGCTGCTATCACTGCCGGTGGTGGGTATGGCCATGGTATTGCACCATGACGTCCTCAATCCACTCCATCTGGGCTGGAACTTCTGGCTGCCGCTGGTGATCATTAGCGGCGGGTTTTATCCGCTGCAGACCTTTTTTTATCTGCAATCCATCAAGCAAGGCGAGCTATCTAAGGTCCTACCGTTGCAAAGCCTGTGGCCGGTATTTTCTATACTGCCCGCCTGGCTATTACTACACGAGCTCCCCAGCTGGCTAGCTACTGTCGGTATTGCCTGTACTGTATTGGGGGTCTACGTACTGGGCATGAAACAAAAAGCCTTGCATCACCCGCTGCAACCGTTTCGTGAAGAAAAAGCCAGCCGCTACATGATCTTCACCGTCATATTAGTCACTTTGGCCGGTCTGCTGGACAAGGTGGCGGTCGAGGCCTCTAACCCGCTGTTCTTCAGCTTTTTCAGTAGTGCTGGGGCAGCCACCGCCCTGTACATCACCTTGCGGGTCCGGCGCATTAACGAGTTCCAAAAGCTCAAGCCTATGGTCAAAAATATGGCTGGATTAGGAGC
>JGI24741J21665_1000034_pt1 | contig 32794 bp, 27 predicted proteins | sample KBSCornC7_FD_21665 | JGI IMG/M metagenome (IMG submission 21665) | reverse complement strand
TCAGACGAGGGGCCAAACATAGCCAGATCAGCGCCTACGAAAATGTGGGGAGGCTTTTGCGCTTACGCTCCACTGTCCAGCGGCGCCGACCCGCAACGACCTCGATACGAGCGCTCATACGACCGCTCGTATGAGCACTCATATGACTGCTCGCTGGCCCACCTTCGATCTCGTTATCCATCGCCGCTCCCTATCCGAGCGGCAATCAGCCCTTCATCCCGCTACCGCGCAAGGCGGCCTCGGCGCCACGNTTACGAAGAACCAAAGCGCCTGACCAGTTTCGCCGCAACGAGGCCCGCATAGCGTCGCTGCCGCCAGTCGGCTGGGCTAGCAGATGGAGCGCTTGCGCGAGATGCAGCTTTACTCCCTTTCGTCCAAGCCCAACCGGAAAGCGATCTGACCATCACCCAGCCCATCCATGACGCTCAAGAGATAAGGCGTGAAATTTGGGGTAGGCGAGCCGGTGCGCCCCGACCTTGAGGTCGCCGACATCTTCCGGGCTGCCGGGCCGGCCATCGGGTCGCCCATGCCGGGCACCTCAGCCTGCACCAGCCCAAGGTGATGTCCGCGATCGAGACCTGCCGTTCCGCAGCGTTGGGCGGTCGGCGACTACGAGCAGAGCGACTTCAACCAGTTTCTCCATCTCAACCTTGATCGTCCGAACGACAGTTTTCCATAAGAACCAGTCTCAAAGCCGTCATTCCGGAATCCACCTTCCGGTCCTAAAATCGCTCGAATTATCAGGCGCCCGTTAGCCGTTCCACGGATTGAGGACGTTGACGCCGGTGGCTTCAAAATCGGCGACGTTGCGCGTCACCACGGTCAGACCATGTATCAAGGCTGTCGCCGCGATCCATCCACCACGTTCGCTGACCGGATCGGGCACATGCAGTGCGGCGCAGGCGGCCGCCGCCGCGCCATCCATAGCGAGAACCCGACCAGCAAAGCCGGGCTTCACGATATGGTCCAACCATCGCCGCAAATGCTCGCCCTGGACGGGATCGCGTCGCTCGATCTGAACCACCCCCAACTCAAGTTCGAACAGCGACATGGCCGAAAGGAACGTGGTGCTGGGATCCGTTACCTTAAGCCAGTCGACAACTTCGGGAGCGGCACGCCCTGATCGGACCTTACGGCTTTCGGAAATGACGTTGGTATCAATCAGAAACATCAATCCAGGTCCGCCGGACGCGCCGCGATGCGAGCCTTGGGCGGCTCGAAATCGAAATCCTGATCGTCGTTGGGCATCAGCACATCGAGCAGAGACGTTCCACGACCGGCGAGTCGTTCATAGTCCTTGATCGCCATGACGACGAGTGAGGGCTTGTTGCGGTCGGTGATGAACACAGGGCCGGACAGCGCGGCCCGCTTGATGCTGCCGGGATCTCGGTTAAAATCTCTGCTGGTAAAGGTCGCGGTCATCGCTCCGGCTTTCATGTCGTTACATACAGACAAATAAACCTCGGAGGGATGACTGTCAATGAGAGCAAGGAGGCCAGGATCAGGAATGGATCTCACGGTGCAACCAGCATCTGATAATTCGAGCGATTTTAGGACCGGCGTGGGTGGGTAGCGGACTGGCAGGTTTCCGCGAATGTCATCGGAAAAGCTGCCTGTCATCCTCATCAATGGGCATTGGTGATCGCTTGCGTGTCCGTCGTGACAGCCATGGTAACGTCACACTGGAGAAATTGGAGGCCAGCTTCGCGAGGAATATACCAGCCGCGACTCCCATACTTCATGCCAACTTCGAAGATTTCTGAATTACCTCCTGACTTCTCCGTTGGTTCGGACAACTGAAATCGCGCTATCCCTGTTTTGTCATCACCATTCCACGCGTAATTTTTTATCGTCGGACAACGGACAATGGCGCTCCATCTATCCTCGCCCTTATAGATATAATCTCTGTAGTAGNTTTCGAGTTCAGATTGGACGTTCATTGCACTTGGCCGACTTGGTGAACAGCCGCTCAATGCGATGACGACGGGCAGAATATGCAATGGGCGGATGGCCAAAAAGAAGCTCCTGATTTCTGCCTGAACTACGGATTATAGTGTCGAGTAACAGGCCCGCCGGCAAGCCAATCTGCTGACCGCTTCTGGTCGTCAGAAGTGCCTTGGAAGCAATTGGAGGCAATGCCATTCCCACATTGCCTATCGAGACTGACGGCTGCATAAAGGACTATGACAATTCCTTTACAGAATTCAGCCGCCCTTTTCCGTATTCAAGAAAATTGGCTTGCCGCGAAAGAGCGGAAATTACTGAACTGGCTGTGCGCTCAAATGCCGCCGTACGTCACGCCTGATCGCCTGACGGCATTGGGCATGTTCGGCGCATGCATGATTTTTCTAGGCTACGTGGGGAGCAATCTACATTCATCCTGGCTGTTGCTCGCCATCGCCGGTTATGTCGTCCAATGGTTTGGGGATTCGATGGATGGGAGCATCGCTCGCTTTCGCCGCATCGAACGTCCGTCCTATGGCTATTTCATCGATCATAGCTGCGATGGGCTTGCGACACTGTTCATCCTTACCGGCATTGGCCTTAGTCCGTTCGTCACCATGGACGTCGCGATGGTGGCGCTTGCTGGATATCTGCTACTCTCGATCCACGCCTACCTTTCCGCGCGCGTGTTGGGAGAGTTCAAGCTGTCTTATCTCGCAGCGGGCCCGACCGAATTGCGATTGATCCTCATCGCGCTGACGTTGATGATGATGGCTCTGGGTTCTGGTCCAGGATATTTCGGACGTCTGTCAGGCTTCGACCTGTTTGTTGGGACAGTCGGATTTATCCTCATTCTCCTTTTCGTCATTCAGACTTTGGCCACCGGCCGGCGACTGGCGCGATCCGAGCGTGGGGCAGAATGAAAAGCAGTGCCTTGGGGGCGATGACGAGGATAGCTGTTTGGTACCGCAGGCGACACGTGCCCGACTCGACGAATGGCGTTGTTTGGCACTGTCTCAGGCTGCTGAGGCCGTCACCGCCCGCCCGGCCAAGGCCAGCTTCTCGGTCGGTTTCCTGACCGGACAAGAAGTGGAGTGCCTCCCTCATGTCACGCAAATCCTGCGCGACCAGCTCAAGGAGATCGATTTCCGCGTCTCGAGCGACTTTTCGCCCGCCGTTGCCAAGGCGCTGCAGCGTGGCGAGATCGACCTTGGCTTCTCCCGCGTCGAGCCCCAGCCCGATGTGACCTATGCAGTCATCGCATCCGAGCCGATCGTGGCCACGCGCAGTTCGCCCGCACCGGGCTCGGGCGTGGGCAGTCGCTAAGCTGCAGCGTCTCGGGACCGCCCGCCCGGAGGGAAAGCAGCGCCTTCATCACAGCACCTCGAACAGGCCAGCCGCGCCCATGCCTCCGCCGATGCACATCGTCACGACGACATGGCGCGCGCCGCGCTTCTTGCCCTCGATCAGCGCATGGCCAACCATGCGCGCGCCCGACATGCCATAAGGATGGCCGATCGATATCGCGCCGCCGTTGACGTTGAGCCGTTCGTCAGGGATGCCGAGGCGGTCCTGGCAATAGAGCACCTGCACCGCGAAGGCTTCGTTGAGCTCCCACAGGCCGATATCGTCTACCGCAAGCCCGAAGCGTTCGAGCAGGCGAGGTACGGCGAAGACAGGGCCGATGCCCATTTCGTCGGGCTCGGTACCCGCCACTGCCATGCCGACATAGCGGCCCAGAGGCGCAAGACCTCGCTTTGCAGCCAGGGCGCCATCCATCACGACGCAAGCCGAAGCACCGTCGGAGAGTTGCGACGCGTTGCCGGCGGTGATCACGCCACCTGCGACCACAGGCTTCAGCGCCGCCAGCCCGTCGGCCGAACTATCGGGCCGGTTGCTCTCGTCTTTGGTCAGCGTCACCTCTTTCGCGGAGGTTTCGCCGGTCGCCTTGTCGGTGACGGACATTGTCGCGGTGACGGGGATGATTTCCTCGTCGAAGGCGCCGGTGGCCTGCGCCTGGGCAGTAAGTTGCTGGGAACGCAGGGCATAGACGTCTTGCCGTTCCCGCGAGATGCCGTAGCGCCCGGCGACCACTTCGGCGGTCTGCAGCATCGGCATGTAGATGTCCGGCACCATCTTGAGCAATTCGAAATCCGGGCTGACGCGCAGTTCGGGTGTCTGAACCATCGAGACGGACTCGACACCGCCGGCGACGACCACATCCATACGGTCGACGATCACCTGTTTGGCAGCGGTGGCGATCGCCATGAGACCGGACGAGCATTGCCGGTCCATCGTCATGCCCGCCACCGTGACCGGGAGACCGGCGCGTAGCGCGGCGGTACGGCCGATCGTTTGCTGCACGCCCTGTGGAAGTGCCGCGCCAAGGATCACATCGTCGATTTCGGCTGGATCGACACCCGATCGCTCGACCGCCCCGCGAATAGCGTGCGCGGCCAGCGTGGGGGAAGGGGTGGCGTTGAATGCGCCTCTATAGGCCCGGCCGATCGGGGTGCGGGCGGTGGAAACGATAACGGCGTCGCGCATAGGAAACTCCTGTCAGAAGAGGGCGTCAGATCATGAAAAGGATGTGCCAAAGCGCGACCAGAGCAGGCTTGTCCGCCCCTTCGATCTCGACGGTCATCTTCAGCGTCTGCTGAAAAGATCCGGGCGTCTTTTCCACGACTGAAACAAGTGTCGAGGCGGCTCTGATACGGCTGCCCGAACGTACGGGATGGATGAAGCGCACCTGGTCCAGCCCATAGTTCACCTCGATGCTGGCGGCGGGCACGGCCGGGCGCGATATCGAGTTCTGGAGGTGGGGCAACAGCGACAAGGTGAGGAAGCCGTGCGCAATGGTGCCGCCGAAGGGCGTGGTGGCCGCGCGGACGGGATCGACATGGATGAACTGATGATCGCAGGTGGCATCGGCGAAGCGGTCGATCATCGCCTGATCCACCACGATCCAATCCGAATGACGCACGATGCCGATCTCGGCCCGCAAAGCCTCTGGCAGCGTAGTCACGCGAACGCGTCCTCCGGCATGGCGCGGGCAAGATCGCCATGTCTTTCGACAACTGACAACCAGGCGAGGGCCTGCGGCAGTTCAGTGTCAAAGAAGAAGCGGCAGGCGTAACTGAGCCCCGCCCGAAGCGTGTCGTTGGCGAGCGATACGCCCTTGAGCGCCATATCGAGCCAGAGCCAGCCGAGGATGCCATGCCCGAAGGCACGCAGGAACAGGGTCGCGTCATCCAGCGCTTCGGGCATGACGCGCAGCCGCAGGCCATCGACAACCTCCTCAACCTTGTCCCAATAGGCCAGCAAGGCAGAGCCCAGCGAAGACCATTCCGCTGCCTTGTGCGCCTGATCGGCGGTTGCGGCGATCCGATGCCGCAGGAGGGCGAGCGATCGGCCATCGGACGTCAATATCTTGCGGCGGAGCAGGTCGATGGCCTGAATGCCGGTCGTGCCTTCGTGGATCGGATTGAGCCGGTTGTCGCGCCAAAGCTGTTCCACCTCGAAATCGCGCGTATAACCATAGCCGCCATGAACCTGGATCGCGAGATCATTGGCGATCAGGCCGAATTCGGACGGCCAGCTTTTGGCCACCGGCGTGAGCAGAGATAGCAGGCTTTCCGCCTCTTCCCCGCCGGTATCGATCAGCCGCGCGCAATAAAGGCACAGGGCGAACGCTCCCTCGGCATAAATTTTTTGTTGCAGCAGCATGCGCCGTACATCGGGATGGTCGATGATGGGGATGGCAGCGCCGCCCTGCATTCCGGCGACGCGACCTTGCACGCGTTCCCGCGCATAGCACAGGGCGTGGCGATAGCCGCGATAGGCCAATGCTGCAGCCCCCATGCCAACCGATATCCGGGCCTCGTTCATCATCATGAACATCTGGGCCAGCCCTTCTCCCTCCGCGCCGACACGCCAGCCTATGGCACCATCGGCTTCGCCGAAATTGAGCAGGCAATTCGAAGTGCCGCGATTGCCCATCTTGTGGTTGAGACCGGCGACGCTGACGTCGTTGACCGTATCGTCCGGGAGTATCCGAGGCACAATGAAAAGCGAAATGCCCTTCGATCCCTCCGGCAGACTGCCGTCGGGACCCGCCACCTTGGCCAGCACGAGATGCACGATATTCTCGCTCACATCCTGGTCGCCGCCTGAAATCCACATTTTATTGCCTGTCAGCCGATAGCGGAAGCCGAGCTCATCCTCTCCCTCGCAGACGGCGCGGGTCCTGATGTCGCCCAGGCTGGAACCGGCCTGCGGTTCGGACAGACACATGGTTCCGAACCAGCGGCCCTTGATCTGAGGATATGCGAACCGCTCGACCTGAAGCGATGTGCCGAACGTCGAAATCAGGCGGGCATTGGCTGCTGTCAGCATCGCGTAGCCGATCGTCGAGATATTGGCGGCTGCGAAGATGCTGTGCAGGGCGAGCGAGGCGGTATAGGGCAAACCCAGGCCGCCCAATTTTTCGGGGAAGCTCACGCCCGACAGGCCGAGCTCGGCATAGGCGCGCAGGGCGACATGGATCGCAGGGCACAGGCGTACCCTGCCATCTTCCAGCCGGGGTTCCTCGATATCGGCCTGCCGGTAATGCGGCATGAAGGCATCAACGGCGAGTTGCCGGGCGACATCCATGATCGCGGACAGCACGTCCCGATCCGTCAGGGCACCCGCATCCAGCCAGTCGAACAACTGGAATCCGAGCATCTCTCGCGAAGGCAGAAAGTCGTCCGGACTCTTCATGCGGCGCTGCCCAGTGCGATGAATCGTTCCAGATGATGATCTTCATCGCCCAATTGGTGATCGATCATGACAAGCCGCTTCGCATAATGGGACAGCGGCAGTTCCCAGGTCATCCCGATGCCGCCGTGCATCTGGATCGCTTCTTCGGCGGCCAGCGCGCCAACCCGGCCGATCGTGTATTTGGCGGCAGAAACGGCGCGTTCCCGTGTTGTACGTGGCCCTTCGAGCGCGGCTGCGGCATTAATGGCAGCGGATCGCGCCTGTTCTATTTCCAGGGCGACGGTTGCCATGCGATGCTGGAGCGCCTGAAATTTGCCGATCGGCATGCCGAATTGCCTGCGCGTCCGAAGATAGTCGAGCGTCGCGGCCTTGAGCATGTCCATGGCCCCCACCGCTTCCCAGCTGAGGGCAACGATGCCGGCGGCAATGGCATCTTCGATCAGGGCATGGCCATTTTCCGAAACCCGCTTGGCCGGCGTGTCCGTTAGCATCAGATCCCCGCCACGGCCTCCATCGATCAGCGGATAGCCATGGACCCTGAGACCCGGCGCACCCTTATCGACGAGAAACAGGCCCACGCCCGCTTCGTTGCCCGCTGCGCCGGAAAAGCGCGCACCAACAAGGATGTGGTCGGCCTCCTCGACCTGCGGGACGACCGCCTTGCCGCCGTTGAGCAGCCATCCATCGCCTGCCTGATGCGCCTGCGTTGCGATCCGGGTCAGGTCATCACCGCTATGTGCCTCGCCCTGGGCAAAGGCGAGAAGCTTTGTTCCCGCAATCACTTCGGCCAGCAGGTCCGCCTGTGTGCCAGATCGGGCAAGCGCGCGGCCGGCCATCAGTGTGCCGAGAAAAGGTTCTACGACCAGTCCCCTGCCAAGCTGTTCGAAAATCACGGCGATGTCGAAGCCCTTGCCGCCGAAACCGCCTGTTTCCTCGGAAAAGAGCGCGCCGATGATGCCGAGTTCGGCCATCGCCGCCCAATGTTCGGCGGACCATCCGCGCTCCGACGCGCTGATCGCGTGGCGCTGGTCAACGGGATATTTCTGCTGCAGGTAGCGGCCGAGCATGTCGGCCAGCATCTGCCGGTCCTCATCATGATGAAAATCCATGTCAAAGCTCCAATATGGCTTTGGTAATGATCTCGCGCTGGACTTCGTTCGAGCCGCCAAAGATCGACAGTTTTCGATTGTTGAAATAATCGGCAGCGACAGGCGCTGCGTAGGAAGGGCCGACGGGAGCGCCGTTAAAGTCCTCGTCCAGCGCTTCCGATACGAAAGGGTGCGCATAGCTTCCCAGCGCGCGCCGGGTGAGGCTTGTGATCTCCTGCCGGATTTCGGTTCCGCGAATCTTGAGCATCGAACTTTCCGCAACCGGCGCCACCCCGTGCCCGGCTGCGGCCAGAACGCGCAAATTGGTGGTCTTCATATTCTCAAGATCGATTTCGAGCTTCGCCATCCGGGCAGCGAAGAAGGGGCTTTCGGCAAGGGGCCGGCCATTTTTGATCTGCGCCGCGACGATGTGCCGCAAATGATCGAAGGCCGCCATCGAAGCGCCAACGCCCGCTATGTTGGTGCGCTCGTAGGTCAGGAGATATTTGGCGTAGGTCCAGCCCTTATTCTCCTCGCCCACCAGATTTTCGATCGGCACCCGAACATCGGAGAAGAAGATTTCGTTCACTTCCTGCTCGCCGTCGAGCAGGGTGATGGGACGTACTTCCACGCCCGGTGTCGCCATGTCGATCAGCAGGAATGAAATGCCCTCCTGCTTCTTGCCCTCGCTCGACGTGCGGACGAGGCAGAAGATCTTGTCGGCATGTTGGCCAAGGGTGGTCCAGGTTTTCTGACCGTTGACGATATAATGGTCGCCCCTAGCATCCCTGCCGCGCACCGCGCTGGTCTTCAGGCTGGCGAGATCCGATCCCGCGCCCGGTTCCGAATAGCCCTGGCACCACCAGTCCGTGCCGTCCAGAATGCGGGGCAGCCAATAGGCCTTTTGTTCTTCTGACCCGAATTTGATGAGGACGGGTCCCAGCATCGACAGGCCGAAGGGAATGATGCGCGGCGCGTGTGCGAGCGCGCATTCCAGGTCGAAAATATAGGACTGGGCAAAGGTCCAGCCCGTGCCGCCATGTTCGACAGGCCAATGGTTCGCCAGCCAGCCGCGCCGGTTCAGTATCGCATGCCACTGCTCCATGTCCTGCTTGGTCAGCCGTTTGCCGGTTCTTACCTTTTCGGAGAGAACCGTTGGCAGATTGTCGCGCAGGAATTCGCGAACGGTGGCGCGGAAGGATTCCTCCTCCGCGGTGAAGTCCAGGTTCATTGGGCAGGTCCTTGTGGGAATTGCGTGCGGAGCAGTTTCTTGTCTATCTTGCCCACGCTGGTCTTCGGCAGGGTGTCGAGGGTCGCGAAATGCCCGATCTTCGCGTAGCGGGTAACTTCGCCGCGCTGTATCGCGGCTAGAATGGGAGCATTGATCGCGTGCAGCGTTGGCGTGAATCCGGGCTGCGGCACGACCACGGCCATCGGACGTTCGCCCCATTGCAGGTCGGGCAGGGCTATGACGGCAGCCTCGGCGATGCCTTCGACGGTGCAGATCAGTTCCTCCAGCATGATGGAATCGATCCATTCCCCGCCGGTCTTGATGACGTCCTTCAGCCTGTCGCGGATCATTATATTGCCCCGTTCGTCCAGGGTCGCGATGTCCTGCGTATGCATCCAGCCACCGCGCCAGAGCGTCGCTGACGCCCGCTCATCGCCTGCATAGCAGGGCGTCAGCCATGGCGCGCGCAGCACCAGTTCTCCGCGCGTGGTGCCGTCGGCGGGCAGGACGTTCATGTCCTCGTCCACGATCCGGGCGGAGACGAGAGGGACGGCAATACCGCTGGTGCAAAACGCCTCGACAATGGCGGCTTCCTGGCCGTCGTCGTCCCGCCGCCGCCGTGCGATCGCAATGATGGGCGCGGTTTCCGACATGCCGTAGCCCGCCACCAGGTTCATGCCGCGCCGCCGACCTTCGGCGCACAGCGCCTGCGTTAGGGCCGCGCCGCCGATCGTCATGGTCCAACCTTCGAGATCGGCCCCCGTCCGGTCTGCCGCATCCAATATCATCTTCAGGATCGTCGGGACGCAATGGGAGTATGTGACGCCATGTTCGGCCCGGAGCCGACAGATCATTTCCGGCTCGTAGGCGCCGGGATAGACCTGCTTCAGTCCCAGCATCGTCGCCACATAGGGCATGCCCCATGCATGGACATGGAACATGGGGGTCAAGGGCATATAGACCGATTCCGCGCCGAAACTGGGGCTGAGCGCGCTGACGCCGAAGGGAGCCCTGGCGACCAAGGCGTGGAGCACGAGCTGGCGGTGGGTGAAGCAGACGCCCTTTGGATTGCCGGTCGTGCCGGTCGTGTAGAATGTCGTCGCCAGTGCATTTTCATCGAAATCGCGGAATGGGAAATCCGCGCGCGCGGCGGCGGACAGCGCCTCATATTCCCCGGTTGCCCAGGTCGGCAGCGGGCCTTCCGCCCCATCCATGATCGCGACCACCGCCTTCACCGCCGGAAGTTGGGGCAGGACGGTCTCCACCAGCGGGAAGAAGTCGCGATGCACGATCAGGATTTCGGCGCCGCTATGATTGAGAGTGTAGCATAGCTGTTCCGACGGGAGGCGGACATTGGCGGTCATCAGCACAGCACCCATCATCGGAACGGCGAAATAGGCCTCCAGATAGCGATGGCTGTCCCAGTCGAGCATCGCGACGGTCGAGCCTTCCTCGGCGCCCAGTCCGGAGAGCAGCGACGCCAGCCGCCCGATGCGATCATGAAAGCCGCGATAGGTGTAGCGATGCTTGTCGCGATAGATGATTTCCTGATCGGCCGCCGACAGCATGGCGCTGTCGAGCAGATGGCCGATCGTGAGCGGGAAATGATAGGCTTCCGGCGCGGCGGCGGGAAAACGAAGGGGCATGATCCTCTCCTGTTATAGTTTACGGCTGAAGGTCCCTCCTTTGGGGCCTTACAACGTGCCACCGGTCGCAGCGCGGGCCTTCAGCAGCGGCGAAATGGCGAAATTCGGACCGAGTCGGTCGCCATAGCGTTCCAGGCCCGCGACGATCGCGGCAAGTCCGGTCTGCCCGGCCCAGAACATCGGGCCTCCCTTGTGACGCGGCCAGCCATAGCCGTAGATCCAGACCACATCGATGTCAGAGGCCCGCTGGGCGATTCCTTCCTCCAGAATCTTCGCGCCTTCGTTGATCATCGAATAGAGGGTACGAACCTCGATCTCCTCATCGGAAATGGTGCGGGGCGTGACGCCTGCCTTTGCGCGGAAGGCATCGACGATCCGGGTAACGACGGACGACGGCTTCGGCTTGCGGCCTTCGCCATAGTCATAATAGCCCGCGCCGGTCTTCTGGCCCCAACGGCCCTCTGCGCACAGCGCATCCTGGATCGTTTCGATGCGATCGGGATCGCGATGCCAGCCAATGTCCACTCCGGCAAGATCAGCCATCTGGAACGGCCCCATGGGCATGCCGAAGGCGGTATGCACGCGGTCGATCTGTTCGGGCGTCGCGCCTTCCAGCAGCAGCTGCGTCGCATTGTCCTGGCGCGGAATGAGCATGCGGTTACCAATGAAGCCGTAACAGACGCGTGAGACCACCGGCACCTTGCCGATCCGCCGGGCAAGGTCCATGCCGGTCGCCAATGCATCGGGCGCCGTTCGGGCGCCGCGCACCACTTCGACCAGCTTCATGACATTTGCGGGTGAGAAGAAGTGCAGGCCCAGCACGTCCTGGGGCCGCCTCGTCGCGGAGGCGATATCATCAATGCTGAGATAGGAGGTGTTTGACGCGAGCATTGCGCCCGGCTTCGCGACGGCATCCAGCCGCGCGAAGATTTCCTTCTTCACGTCCATATTCTCATAGACCGCTTCGATCACCAGATCGCAGTCGCCCAGAGCCGCGAAATCGAGGCTGGGGGTCAGCAGGCCCATGGCACTTTCAACCTGTTCGCCGGTCAGCCGTCCCTTGGCGGCGGTTGCTTCATAATTGCGGCGTATGATGCCCACGCCGCGATCCAGCGCGTCCTGCGTCATTTCGACGATCGTCACGGGGATGCCAGAGGACAGGAAGTTCATGGATATGCCGCCGCCCATCGTCCCCGCGCCGATCACGCCGACCTTGCGGATGGGGCGCAGGGCGACGTCGGTGGGCAGCCCATCGATCCGGGCTGCCGCGCGCTCGGCAAAGAAGACATGTCGCAGCGCCTTCGACTGATTGCCTTCCATCAGCGCCGCGAACAGCGCGCTTTCCTTGGCCAGGCCTTCGCGGAAAGACATGTTCGCTGCTGCCTTCACCGCACTNACACAGGCCTGGGGGGCATCCAGCCCCTGAATCCTGGGGGCCTGGTCGGCCACAAAATGTTCGAACAACGATGCGTCGGCCCTGACCGGCAGTTCGCTCGTCCGCCGCACGCTGCCCAGCGAACGGGCATAGGCAATGGCGTCCTGCATCAGCGTTGCCTCATCGGCCAGACGGTCGACAAGGCCGATGTCGACGCCCTGTGAGGCATGGATCGGATCACCCGAGACGATCATCTGGAGCGCGGCCTCGACACCCGTGAGGCGAGGCAGGCGCTGGGTGCCGCCCGCACCGGGCAGCAGGCCCAGCTTGACCTCCGGAAGCCCCAGTTTCGCTGACGGCGTCGCGATACGGTAATGGCAGCCGAGCGCCACTTCCAGACCTCCGCCCAGCGCCATGCCGTGGATCGCCGCGATGACCGGCTTGCCGCTTGCCTCTATGGCGTCGATCACGACGGGCAGGGATGGATCGGCGAGCGGCTGGTCGAATTCGGTGACGTCGGCGCCGCCCGAGAACATGCGGCCCGCACCCCGGATCACGATTGCCCTGACGGCATTGTCGGCCTGCGCATTGCTGATGGCGTTCGCCAGCCCTCGCCGCACAGCCGTGCCGAGGGCGTTTACCGGCGCGTTGGCCATCGCGATTTCCAGAATATCGCCGTGGAGCTGAATCTCGATCATGATGCCTCTGTGTTTCAAAATGTGGTTTCGCCCAGTTGCCTGCGGCGAGGGCAGGGATGAGATGAGGACAGCCCGCCATCGACGACCAGAGCCTGGCCGTTGACGTAGCTGGCGTCGTCGGAAGCGAGGAATGCGATGGCCTGCGCGATTTCTTCCGCCTGACCGCCTCTGCGCAGCGGATTGAGCTGGCCAATCTGATGCTCGCGGCCACGGGTGCGGGCATTGTCGTAAAGCGGCTGGGTCATGCCGGTTTCGATCAGGCCGGGGCAGACCGCATTCACGCGGATATTCGATCCGGTGAGCTGTTGCGCTGCAGTCTGCACCAGATTGATGACACCTGCCTTGGATGCGGAATAGGCAGGACCACCCGCTCCTGCGCGCAGGCCCGCCACGGAGGCTGTGCAAATGATGGCGCCCGTCCCGCCAGCGGCCAGCATCGCGCGCGCACCATGCTTGATCGCCAGGAACGGACCGATCAGGTTGACCCTCAGCAACGCGGCCCAATCTTCAGCGCTCTGGTCCAGCAGGCCCGCCATGCCGCCGCTGACACCTGCATTGGCCACGATAATGCCGAGTCCTCCCTGACGACCCGCCGCCGCCGCGACCAACGCCGCCACATCGGCGTCGCTGCCCGCGTCGCCGCGCATGGCAGTGATGGACGGATGGCTTGCCGCGACATCCTCGACCGCATCGGTGATGTCAAAGGCCAGCACATGCGCGCCCTCCCGCGCGAAGGCTATTGCCGCGGCCCGGCCGATCCCCGATCCGGCGCCAGTCACCACGACATTGCGGGAGGAGAAGCGCCCGGTCACAGGACACCCCGGGCCGTAGCGCCGCCGTCCACCACGATCGTTTGTCCAGTCATGTACGTCGCCGCCTTTGCCGCCAGGAACAGGGCGGCGCCGGCAATCTCCTCCGGCTCACCGATGCGGCCGAGCGGCGTCGCCTTTTGCAGGGCGGCCTCAGCCTTGGGATCCTCCCACAGCGCGCGGGCGAAATCGGTGCGCATCACACCGGGCGCGATGGCGTTGATCCGGACATTATGGGGTCCGAGTTCCACCGCCAGATTGCGCACGAGCTGGAAATCAGCCGCCTTGGAGATGTTATAGGCGCCGATCACGTCAGATCCGACCAGCCCGCCAATAGAGGAGATCAGGATGATCGCACCGTCCCGGCGCGCGATCATTTCAGGTGCGATCATGGAAATCAGCCAGTGGTTGGCGAGGACATTGTTGTCGAAGATCTTGCGGAACTGCTCATCGCTGATCCCGGCCATCGGGCCGTAGTAGGGATTGGTGGCGGCATTGCAGACCAGCAGGTCGATGCCGCCCAGCCGTTTTCGCGTTTCGGCGACCATCGCCTCCAGTGCCGCCTTGTCGGAGATGCTGGCGGCAATGGCGATCGCGCGTTCTTCACCATGGCAAGCGTTGATCGCGGCGGCGACTTCCTCACAGGCGGCCTGCCTGCGGCTGGAGATCACCACGCGGGCACCCGCCGCCGCATAGGCTTCGGCAATCGCTCGGCCGATCCCGCGCGTGGATCCGGTGATAATCGCGACCTTCCCGGTCAGGTTGAACAGTTCCATGGATTTCCTCTCCAGAGCTCCGGCGGCTTTCTTCCCGCGTGATTAACGACCGGCTCCGGCCCTTTGCGCCTGATCCCACGCGGCGTGGGCCAGTGTGCCTATTTGTTCCACCGCCGTCGCGGCCTGGGTGCTGGAGGCATTGCCGTCGACCAGCCTCTTCTTGACGCCTTGAAGGATGCCGATGAGGCGGAACAGATTATAGGCGAAGTACCAGTGCAGATCAGGCAAGCTCTCACGCCCTGTCAGCGTACAGTAGCGCTGAACGGCCTCATCCAGCGTGGGTATGCCCTCGCGGTCCAGATCGATGCCCGCCAATCCAGCACGACCGTCCCTGGGCAATGCCCAGTTCATGGCGAGATAGGCAAAGTCGGCTATCGGATCGCCGATGGTCGCCAGTTCCCAGTCGATTACGGCCCTGACCTGGCGATAATCCGGCGCGAAGATCAAATTGTCGATTCGATAGTCGCCATGGATGATGGACGTCGCGGTCTGCAGGGGCACAGTGCGGGGCAGCCAGTCGATCAGCCTTTCGACCTCAGCGATTTCCTCGGTCTGGGCGGCGCGATATTGTGTGGTCCAGCGACCCACCTGCCGGGTGAAATAGTTGCCGGGGCGGCCAAAATCCTCAAGGCCCAGCGCGGCATAATCGATTTTGTGCAATGCAGCCAGGGTATCGATCATCGTTTCATAGACGCGCCGCCGTTCCCGCCTCGGCACTTCGGGCAGGGCGCCGTCAAAATGGTTGGCCCCTTTCACCATCTCCATCAGGTAGAAGGGCGCGCCGATAACCGCGCTGTCCTGGCACAGGGCGATGGGGCGCGGGACAGGGAAGCCCGTGGGTTGGAGCGCGCTGAGCAGGCGATATTCGCGCTCAATCGCATGGGCGGAGGGCAAAAGCGGGCCAAAGGGTTTGCGCCGCAACACGATATCGCCGTCGGCCGTGCCAACCCGGTAGGTGGGATTGGACTGGCCGCCTGCGAATTTTTCGATGCGCAGGACGGGTGCAGGGCGGGCTGCGGCTTGCACCAGCCATCGGGACAGGCTGGCTGCATCGATATCGGTCATGCCCTGACTTCCGGATAGCGAGCAAATTCCGACCGGGCGATGGCGCGGGCGTGAACTTCATCCGGACCGTCGGCAAGACGCAGCGTGCGGATGTGTGCCCAGTCCGCCGCCAGGGAAAAATCGTCCGAAACCCCGGCGCCACCATGCGCCTGGACAGCATCATCGATAATCCGCAAGGTCATTTGCGGCGCCTGTAACTTGATCATCGCGATTTCGTCGCGCGCTGCCTTGTTCCCGGCGCGGTCCATCATGTCGGCAGCTTTCAGGCAGAGCAGGCGCGTCATTTCTATTTCGGTGCGGGCACGGGCGATCCGTTCCTCCCAGACCGAATGGTCACCGATGCGCTTGCCGAATGCCGTCCGACTGAGCAGCCGACGGGTCATGGCTTCCAACGCCTCCTCGGCGGCGCCAATAGTCCTCATGCAGTGATGAATGCGTCCCGGCCCCAGGCGGCCCTGCGCGATCTCGAACCCACGCCCCTCCCCCAGGATCAGGTTTTCAGCAGGAACGCGAACATTGTCGAGCGCGATCTGGGCATGGCCATGGGGTGCGTGGTCATAGCCGTAAACCGACAGGGTTCGCTCTATTTTCACGCCGGGCGTGTCGAGATCGACCAGGATCATGGCCTGCTGGCGATGTCTGTCGCCATCCGGATTGGTCTTGCCCATGACGATGGCGACCTTGCATCGCGGGTCGCCCGCACCGGACGACCACCACTTGCGGCCGTTAATGACATAGTGATCGCCCGCCCGCTGGATGGAGGTGCGGATATTGGTCGCGTCAGACGAGGCAACTTCCGGTTCGGTCATCAGGAAGGCAGAGCGAATCTCTCCATCCATCAACGGCTTCAGCCAACGGTCCTTCTGTGCACGCGTTCCATAGCGGTGCAGCACTTCCATGTTGCCCGTGTCGGGCGCGGAGCAGTTGAACAGTTCCGACGCCCAGGCGATGCGTCCCATTTCCTCGGCGCACAGCGCATATTCGAGGTTCGTGAGGCGTTCGCCGGAAAACAGGAAGCTGTCGTCAACCAACGCCTCATGGGCCGGCGGCATGAAAAGGTTCCAGAGCCCNGCCGCCTTGGCTTTCGCTTTCAGCCGNTCGATCACCGGCAATGCCGACCAGCGATCTCCGCTCGCCAGTTCGCGCGCATAGTCACCGGCCGACGGCCTGACCTCGTCCTGCATGAAATCGCGTACCCGTCGCTGAAAGTCCAGCTCGCGATCCGTCTGCGTGAAATCCATGAATCCGCTCCCAATTATTCTGTTGTTTCGACCTTCAGGCGGCGCCCAGGACGGCCTTCACTTCCATGAAATCGGCCAAGCCATATTTGCCGCCTTCCCGGCCATTGCCTGACTGTTTGTAGCCACCGAAGGGCGTGGTCATGCCACTGGCCCACATGTTGATGGTGACGATCCCCGCCCGAATCCGTGGCGCTACGGCCGCAGCCTTGGCAGGATCTCCCGAAATGACCGCCGACAGCCCGTAAACCGTATCGTTGGCCAGGCAGACAGCTTCATCCAGGTCACGATAGCTGGTGATGGTGGCAACGGGACCGAATGTCTCCTCACGGAAAATCCGCATGCCGGGATGAACTCCGGCAAGAAGCGTGGGGCGCACGAAATAGCCCCTGTCCAGTCCCTCTGGCCGGCCCGGGCCGCCGACGACGAGTGTCGCGCCTTCATCAATGGCGGAATCGATCAGGTGCTGGATCTTCTCGAACTGCGCCTTGTTGACGACCGGACCGATGTGAAGACCCGGCTGGTCCGGAGAACCCACGTCCACAGCCTGCATGATGGCGGCAATGATGGCCGTAGCGGCTTCCAACTCCGCTTCATGAACCAATATCCGGGTGGGCGCGATGCAGCTTTGCCCTGAATTGGCGAGCACTCCCTGCACGGTCAGCGGCAGTATGGACGCCAGATCGGCGCCGGGAAGCACCAGATTGGCTGCCTTCCCACCCAGTTCCTGATGGACGCGCTTGACGGTCGGAGCCGCGGCTTGGGCGACGAGAATGCCCGCCTGCGTCGATCCTGTGAAACTGATCATGTCGACGCCGGCATGGCGGGACATGGCGGAGCCGACCCCCGGCCCATCGCCATGGACCAGATTGAAGACTCCGGCTGGTACGCCCGCCTTTTCGAGAATCTCGGCCAGGATCACGGCGCATCCAGGGGTTTCTTCGGACGGCTTGAGGATGATCGTGTTGCCAGCGGCAAGCGCCGGCGCGATCTTTGCGCAAATCTGGTTGAGCGGCCAGTTCCATGGCGTAATCAAGCCCACGACACCGATCGGTTCGTGCAGAATGCGGGCGCCGTCCACCTGTTCCTCAAACGGGAAATCGCGAAGCGCCGCCAGTGTTCCCATGATCTGGCCCAGGCCAGCGGCGACCTGCGCGGCCTGCGCAAAGGATATCGGCGCGCCCATTTCCTCGCTGACCGCCTTGGCCAGATCGCCTGCCCGCGCTTGATATTCCCCGACAATCCGTTCCAGAAGCTGGATGCGATCGGCGACCGGCCTTGCACCATAGCGTTCAAAGGCATCTCGCGCTGCGGTCACCGCGGTATCGACATCCTGCGCATTGCCCAGGGTCAGCCATGCGACCGCTTCCTCCGTAGCCGGATTGATGACCGTCCTGGTTTCGCGGCCCGCGCTTTCGATCCACAAACCGCCGATGAAATGCCTGTCATACACACGCATGGGTATCTCCTTGAAATCTGTTCTGTTGATGGAAGTGGAGGGAAGACCGTTCCGGCCCCGCCAAGGACTGCATTCAGTCCCTCATCTTCCGTTTTCCGGCACGATCGGGTCATCCGGCATTGTTACGCCTTCCGGCGAAGCCTGCCATGTAACGAGCAGTATCAGGACCCCGCCGGACAGGAATGTTCCGACGCTGAACCACAAGGCGCCAATAGCCCCGAAATGATCGACAATGATGCTGGCCATGAAAGGCACCAGCGCTGACCCGGCCAGTTGGCTGACCGGCAGATAGAGTACTGCACGCCGCCGGCGATCCACCGAGATCAGCATGCCGGTGTAGAATGGTTGGCCGAACAGCCACAAAAATCCATAACCCGCGACAAAGACCCACGGCACCCACGCCACCGCTCCCGCCAATGCGAGTACCGCCACCAGCACCGGTTGGATCATGGCAGCAGCCAGGATGACGGCACGATCCGCCAGATATTCTCCCCACCGCGCGGCGGCGAAGGCGCCGATGACCTGGCTGCCAAGGCACAATGCGACAAGCGATCCCCGCTGGCCTGAACTATAGCCGAAATGCCCAAGAACGACGCCGAGATAACTCCATGTGGCGATGATGCCGCCAATATAGAGACCCGCCGTTGCCAACAGGACTATGCCGTTCCCGGGTATGCCGCCCCCCGCCGGATCGGGCGGAGGAGGACGAAGGCGGCGGGGCGCCCATGGGACCATCATCAGGCTCGCCACGCCCGACAGGGACAGGATCAGCAAGGCTCCGTCGGTTGCCGAACCCCGCCAGAGGACGGAAGGCATGAACTGGGCGACGACAAGTTGCAGGATTGTCTGCGCCGCAAGGAAGAAGGCCGACAGACGCTCCGGGTTTACGCTTGTCGCTATCGCGGATCCGGCCAACGCCAGCAGAGTGCCTTCCCCTACTCCTGCCATGCCGCGCCCCATGGCCAGCCACGGCAACCCAGATCGGCCGACGAGCAGCAAGTTGGCCAGGACCAACAATATGCTGCCTCCGGCGAGGACAGCCTGCGTTTGCATGAACCGCAACAACCGGAGCCCGCCGAGCGACCCCAGCGCGATCATCGTCAGTTCGCACATCGCCAAAGGACCGACCCCTCCTTCGGACAGGCGACCTTCGACCGTCAGGGCGCCCAACAGAATTGGCTCGACTCCAAGGACAAGCAAGCCGATGGAACCGGCTGCCAGACAGACCGGAATATGGCCGTGTCCCAGTCGGTTCGCATCGTGCATCAGAAATTGATCCTTGCGTATACGCCTGCGACCCGTGGCGGAGCATAGCTCAATTCATCGACGCCCAAACTGTCGATGGGTGAAATATAGAGCAGATAGGTCTTGTTGAAGAGGTTCTTGGCGAACACACCCATCTCAATCTTGCTGTTGGATGAACGCCAGCCGATCTGACCGTTGACGACCGTTGCGGGACCGTCGGACAGTCGGTTCCGCTGCGTGTTGTCGAAAAAGACCCGGCTGCGCCAGTTGGCGTCGATGCTCGACACGATCGCGCTGCCGTCTGCCAGGGGCATGTTATAGCTGATGGAGCCCCCGATCGACCATTTGGGCGAGTTTTGCAGGACATTACCGGAGAAATCCTGTCCGTCCGACACATATTTCAGAATCTTGCTGTCAAGATAGGCGACCGAGAAGGAGAAGCTCAGATTGCGGGATATTTCGCCTGCCAGTTCCGCTTCGCCGCCATAGGAGCGGGAACTGGCGGCATTATCGAGTATTTGCATGGTCAGGCCGTTGCGCAAGACCTGCGAGAAAACCTGCTGGTTCTGATAATCATAATAGAAAGCGGACAAGTTTGCGCGGATCTTACGACCGAACAAATTTGTCTTCAGACCGACCTCATAAGCGTTCAGGATTTCGTTGTCATAAGGTTCGATCTGCGCAATACTGCTGGCCAATCCCCCAAAAAAACCGCCGGACTTGTAACCGCGATTGTAAGTGGCGTAGATGCGCGCATCAGTCCCCAGTCGGTAATTGATGCCGGCGCGGCCAGACCAGTCGCTGAAGGTCTTCCGACCGTTGAAATGCAACAGGACAGCCAGGCCATTATCAACCTGGCTGGTATAATTCAGGGATTTCCGGTCTGCCGACCAGCGTAGACCGCCCGTTAACGTCAGACGATCTGAAACATCGTAATCAGCCTGGCCGAACACCGCATAGCTGTCGACCTTCTGGATGTTAGGCCACCCAAAGACCCCCACCGAATTTTCGATGCTGAGACCTGTCGGATTGTTGTCCGTAATGAACATCGGGCGCAAATCCCGCAGGGTGTCGAACGAACTGTCGTCATTTAGATGATCGTGCATGTAATAAGCGCCCGCCACCCACCTGAGGCGCGTCTGCCCGTGGGATTGCAGGCGCAATTCTTGGCTGAACTGACGCTGCTTGGTATGGAAATGCCCTTCGATCATCTGCAGCGGGCTGGCGTCGGTATTTTCCCGGTCGTCGCGCCAGGCATTCTGATAGGCAGTAATGGCAATCAGATCGACTGCGCCCATTTCGATGGTGGCGGATAGGTTTGCGGTGGTGACATCCACCTTGTCCTTGCCGTCCACATTATCTTCCAGCGATCGGGGACGCGGATCGGTATCGCTATAGCCCAACAGGTCCGTACAGCNGGATGAATTGTAATATGCGGGCGCGCATAGCCCGTCGGANCNGGCAAATTGCGGTGCAGTGGGGAACAGGGAACGATGCTTGACCTGAATCGCGTCGCCGCGGTTNCGGAAAAAGCTCGCCTGGGCAAGAATTTCCACATTGCTGGCCGGCGTGAACAGCAACTGGCCGCGCACCGCCCAGCGGTCCGCGGCTCCGGCCTCACGGCGCGTCAGACGATTGTCAGCAAAGCCATCGCTGCTGACCCTTTGGCCGGAAACGCGGAAAGCCAGCTTGTCCGCGATTATCGGACCGCCGACGCCCGCATTCAATGTGACGCTGCTATACTCGCCATAGTCGACCGACGCGTCGCCGGTATATTTCCAGGTCGGACGTTTCGTGATGACATTGATCGCCCCGCCAGTGGTATTCCGCCCATATAAAGTGCCTTGCGGACCGCGCAGCACTTCAATCCGATCAATGTCATAGAAGCCGGCGAGCTGCGCGAGGGGAGAACCGACATAGACGCCGTCGACATAAATCCCGACGCCGCTTGCCGAACCTGGATTGAAGTCGGAAAGCCCCACGCCTCGGATGAAGATTTTGGGATTGGCGGCCGCATCCGATGTGGTGAGTCGAAGGCCCGGCACGATATTGTTGAGATCAAGCGCGCTGGTTATATGGCGGTTCTGGACGTCTTTGTCCGCGAGCGCTGAAATGGCGATAGGAACGTCCTGCAACCGTTCGCTGCGTTTGTTGGCGGTCACGACGATATCGGCAGGTTCTCCGGCACCAGGGCCGCGATCGCTGGCAGGGCCTGTCTGCGCTGCGGCCGGAACGGCGAGAAGCAGAAGGGACAGGGCTGAACTGGCCAAGAGGTAATTTCGTATCATGCTTTCCCCCTTTTGATGTCTTGATTTGTCGTTGGCGCCTCGATCAACCGAGATCCGCTTCCTGATGCCGTGACAAGGTTCCAAAAAGATAGTGAAGATTACCATATAGACAAGACTATTTTTTATATCGTTTTTCGCCAGATGCTGTTAAGCGCGCTTTCTGCCCTGATCTCCGGCGATTACCTGTGCCAGTAACGTGCCGAAAAAGCGCGACCAGGCCGGGGGGAGCCCCCGTCGAGAACGAGGGTGACGACGTCGCAAAGGGGTAACGCAGGTTAGATTAGAAAGGTGATTCGGGGGACGTTTATGACCAGAGAGAAGCCGAAAGCGCCAAGAGCGTCGAAAGGAAAATCTCCCGCCGGGAAGAGCGCGGCCGACCAGATATCCCTGAATACGAAAATGGAACCTTCGCAGGATCGCGCGAAGGCGACATTCGAACTGATCCTTGAAGTAACCGGCGAACTGCTGGGAGAAGTCGGGATCGAACGGCTATCGACCAACATGGTGGCTCAAAGGGCCGGGCTGACGCCGCCCGCACTCTATCGCTATTTCCCCAACAAATATGCCATATTGCGGGAAATGGGGCGACGGCTGCTCGCGGCCGAGGATGAAGTCGTGTTCGAATGGCTGGCGGCGGGCAATGCCGAGCGCCCGATCACCCTGGAAGAGGATGTGCAACGCAATGTCGAGTTGCTGCGCCGTGTCAGGAAAATCGCGCAGGATCAACCGGGCGGCGCGTGGATTCTCCGGGTGATGCGCGCCGTTCCGATCCTGCGCGAAGTGCGGGCCGAATCGATCGATGCCGTTGCCGACGCCCTGTATCAACGGCTGCGGCCCGTCCGTCCCGACCTGGACGAAGAGAGACTACGGGCTGCGACCGTTTTGAGCACCAGTCTGACGACCGCCGCGAATGAGTTGATGATCGATAATCCGGCACTGGAAGGGCATGTCGCAACAGAGGTCGCACGAATGATGGCCCTTTATTATCGCGACCTTATCGGCGAGAATTAAGGCAGATCATTACTGCCGGAACGCCATGATTGTCGGCGCAACCGGGCCACTATATTCGGCCCGGCTAGCCATGCCTGTCGACTACTCCCTTTGATCCCGAAACCTTTCACGACGTCAGTCTGTGGCGCCGCACAGCCATGCGCCTTGTCGTCTGACGCTGCAACAACTGGCCCCAGCCGCTGGGAAAGCGACACTGGGCGGCACAAAAGATAGTCATCATTATTTTTTTCTTGACAACAGATGGGATGTCGCGCTGTTTACCGGCAACGATGAACAGGAGACTTGGCTCATGAAGCGACAGGCAGATCAGGCGCTGAAAGCGCGCGCGTTGAAAGTGATTCCCAACGGAATGTACGGGCATGAGTCGACCCGGCTTCTGCCGGAAAGCTTCCCGCAATTTTTTGAGCGTGCCGAGGGGGCCTATATCTGGGACGAGGATGGAAACCGTTATCTGGATTTCATGTGTGCCTATGGCCCAAGCCTGTTCGGCTACGGCGTCAAGTGCATCAATGATGTGGCGATCGATCAGATGTCACGGGGCGATACGCTGACCGGACCGTCGCCCCTAATGGTGGAACTGGCCGAAACGATGGTGTCGATGGTCAGCCATGCTGACTGGGCCATGTTCTGCAAGAACGGCACTGACGCAACCACCATGGCCATGATGTCGGCGCGCGCGCAGACGGGTAAAAGGATCGTGCTGGTCGCGCAGGGTGCCTATCATGGAGCCGCGCCCTGGTGTACGCCGGTCCCCGCTGGGACACTGCCTGAGGATCGCGCGTTCCACCGCAGCTATATCTACAATGATGTCGAAAGCCTGAACGCGGCGGTGGAGGCTGCTGGCGATGATCTGGCTGCGATCTTTGCCTCACCGTTCAAGCATGACGTGTTCGCGGATCAGGAATTGCCGGACCGGGCTTATGCGCACCGCGCCAGGGAACTTTGCGATGCGACGGGCGCCATGCTGATCATCGATGAAGTGCGTGCGGGATTCCGGCTGGCCCGCGATTGCAGCTGGGCACTGGTGGACGTCAAGCCGGACCTCAGTTGCTGGGGGAAATCGCTCGCAAACGGTCTTCCAATCTCCGCGCTTCTTGGGTCCGACCGCTGCCGTGAGGGTGCGGGTTCCATCTACGTTACCGGATCGTTCTGGTTCTCGGCGGTGCCCATGGCGGCTGCGCTGGAGACGCTGAAGCTCATCCGGGAAAGCGACTATCTCGAACAGGGAATAAAGCTGGGCACGCAGTTGCGCGAAGGGCTGGATGCCGTTGCAGCTCGTCACGGTTTCACCTTGCGGCAGACCGGTCCGGTCCAGATGCCGCTTATCATGTTCACCGATGATCCGGATTGCCGCATCGGCTATGCCTGGACGGAAGAAATGCTGAAGCGGGGTGTCTACATGCACCCCTGGCATAATATGTTCCTGTGCGCTGCCATGACGGAGGCGGATATCGCCATGACCGTTGCCGTCGCCGACGAAGCATTTGCCGTCATCGCGTCACGCCTGTCCTCGCTTCAGCCACATCCCCTATTGATGGCGATGGCCGAGACCGAAGGCGCAGAGGCGGCGTGAGGGGAGAGAGGACATGACGAACCGCTGTGACCTGATGGCGGTCGGCCTGACGACCCTGGACGTGACGGTCTATCCCGTTGACGCCTTGCCCGAACCGGACGGCGGACAGTTGGTGGAGCGTATCTGCCTTGCACCAGCAGGGACGGCCGCCGGGACAGCCTATGTCGCGGCAAAACTGGGATTGTCCGCCACCATCGTGTCTGCTGTGGGATCTGATCCGCAGGGCCGCATTGTCCGCTCCATGCTGGAAGAAGGCGGCGTCGACACGGCCATGCTGGAAACCAGTGATGCAATGCCGACATCGACGACCGTCCTGCCGGTCCGGTCCGATGGCGCGCGACCCATTTTCCACATGATAGGCGCCAGCGTCATGGCCGACATCCCGGCCGGCGCATGGGCAGCGGCCAATCAGGCAAAGGGCGTTCATTGGGGGGCAGTGGGCTTCCCTGGCGTAAAGGACAGCGGAGCAGATTTTCTACGAGCGGCACGGACGGCAGGGGCGTTCATCACATGTGATCTGATCGTACCGTCCGAAGAGTCGATGCAGGATCTTGCCCGATTACTACCCTTTGTCGATCTGTTCATGCCGAGCCTTTCGGAGATCAGCTATCTTGCCGGCACCGAAGATCCGAACGAGGCAGCAGCCTTTTTCATGAATCTCGGTGCCGGAGGGTGCGTGTTCAAGATGGGGGCGCAAGGCGCCTTGCTGATTACCAGGGAACAGAAGATCGCGGTGCCCGGGTTCAATATCGTTCCTGTCGATACGACCAGTTGCGGAGATTCCTTTTGCGCCGGCTTTCACGCCGCCCGCGGCCGGGACTTGCCGCTTGAGGATTGCCTCCGTTTTGCCAGTGCAACCGCGGCGCAAGTGGCGCAGGCGGTCGGAACCACTGGCGCGTTGCAAGGCTTCGATACGACATGGGATTTCGCCCGGACAGCACCATTGCGGCAGGGGATTGCAGCGTGAGCAAAGAACTGGAACTGCGCAAGACTATCGTCGCGGTGATGCGGAAAATGGACGCGCGAGGCCTCAATCGCGGCACTTCGGGTAATGTGTCGGCGCGCTGGCGGGATGGCATGCTGGTCACACCCTCCGGTGTCGTCCCGGATGAACTGACGCCTGACACCATCACATTTGTCAGGGAAGACGGATGGACTGCACCCGAAGGACCGCGTCCGTCGAGCGAATGGCGCATGCATATGGGCGTCTATGAAAGGCGGCCTGACGCCCAAGCCGTTGTCCATTGTCACGCCCGCCACTCGACCATCCTGGCTTGCGCCGGAAGAGAGATACCGCCGTTACACTATATGGTGGCGGTGGGTGGAAAGGCATCCGTGCCGGTTGCTCCCTATGCCACTTTCGGCAGCGACGATCTGGCGAAAAATGTGGTGACCGCTCTGGATGGGCGGCGGGCCTGCCTGATGGCCAATCATGGGCTGATCGCCGTCGGTCCGAACCTGTCTTACGCCTTCGCGATAGCGGAAGAGATTGAGGAACAGGCAGCCATATATTGGGGCACACTGGCCATTGGCGGCCCTGTCCTCCTGGAACAGGATGAAATGGACAGAATATTGGACGCCTTTTCCCGATACGGCCAACGTTGAACGTCCGTGGTCGGAGCATGTTCGCTGCAATACTGTCTTCAGGAGTGACCCATGACTGATCTGCGGCAGTTTTTCGCCGGTAAGGTGGTCCTGATCGTCGGCGCGTCGTCGGGCATGGGTCGAATCTTTGCGAGGCGGATCGCAGCAGAGAAAGCCCTGGTGGCCGCCACCGCGCGCCGCGCTGGAAAACTCGAAACGCTAGTGCAGGAAATCACTGCAGGCGGCGGCACATGCGCCGTCTTCCCGGCCGATGCGCAGGATGAAGAGGCCGCCGCCCAGGTTGTGCGTGACGTCGTGTCCCGTTTTGGCCGGATCGACGTGGTCGTGCTCAATGCTGGGGGCGCCCCCGCGATTGACATGCGGCGGATGAATGCCGCCGAGGTCAAAGCCTACATGCGGTCCAACTATGATGTAGTCGTCAACTACCTCTTTCCCGTTCTGGATCAGATGCGCACGCAAATGGGCGGTCTGGTCGTACACACCAATTCGCTGGCCGGACTGATCGGCGTTCCGTTGCAAGGGCCATATTCAGCAGCGAAAGGCGGCGCAAAGCTTCTGATCGATACTTGCCGCATCGAATTCGCCCAATATGGCATCCGCTTTCTAACCGTCTATCCGGGATTTGTCGCGACCGAAGCGACCGTCGGCGATGGCATGCCCTCCCCCATGGAAATCTCCGAAGAGAAGGCTGTCGATCACATTCTACATGCGATCAGGAAGGGACATATCCATTATCCGTTCCCCTGGCGCACTGCCGCGCTTACCCGGTTGGCCCTGATGCTGCCGGTCCGGGTCCGGGACCGGATTCTGGCGCGCGAGCTTCCGGCACTAGCCGACGGGAAATAGCGTCCAGCATCCGGACCGCACGGTCACGTCAGGCTGCGCATCCCTGAATTCAGTCACCCAGGCATTGCAATTCTTGTCACGGGCGCAGCGATGTTGCGCCCGTGGCGGCTCATGGGACGCGGTTCGGCCCCTGCCGGCCGAGTTCATATGATCCCAAGGGAATTACAAATTCCTTGCAGGCTTGAAAAGCCGATCAATGATCGATATATAAACTCGATCATTGATCGGAAAGGTTCGCTTTCATGGCATCAAATCTCCTACCTTCACCGCCCAGCTTTCCTTTTGTCGGGCATCTTTTCGAACTGGATGGCCAGACGCCATTGCAAAGCCTGACGCAACTTTGCGCCAAGCATGGTCCGATTTTCCGACTATCCGTGCTGGGCCAATCTACTATCGTCGTCAGCGCCCAGAAATATGTGAATGAACTGTGCGACGAGAGCCGCTTCGGCAAGCATGTGCACAGTGCCCTTGTCAGCCTTCGTCCCGCAGTAGGCGACGGCCTGTTCACGGCTTATGGCGATGAACCCAATTGGGCACTCGCGCATCGCATCCTGATGCCAGCCTTCGGTCCGCTGGGGATCAGGGATATGGTGGGCAAGATGCTCGACATCGCGCACCAGATGTTCGATCGTTGGGAGCGTTTTGGACAGGATGCGGAAATCGACGTTGCTGACGCGATGACGCGGCTGACGCTCGATACGCTGGCCTTGTGCGCGTTCGATGTCCGGTTCAACAGCTTCTATCGGGAAGACATGCATCCATTCATCGACGCGATGGTCGATACGCTGCTGGAGGCTTCCGCGCGGGATCGCCGCCCGGAATTCGTTACCCGCGCCATGCTCGGCAAACGCCGCCAGTTCGAACGCGATATTGCTGTGATGCACGACATGGCGGATGCGCTGATGGCCACGCGGCGGAAAGAAGGTCGGGTCGGGCAGCGCGGCGATCTGCTGGATTCGATGTTGACCGGTATCGATCCGGTGACCGGTGGACGCTTGGCTGATGAAAATATCCGCCACCAGCTTGTGACCTTTCTGATCGCAGGGCATGAAACGACCAGCGGCCTTCTGTCGTTCGCAACCCATTTGCTGCTGGAAAATCCGGATATTCTGGAAAAAGCGCAGCAACTGGTGGATTCCGTTCTGGGTGATCGTGATCCAAATCTCGATGATCTGGCGGATTTGAAGTTCATCGAGCAGATATTGATGGAATCGCTGCGCCTGTGGCCCACGGCACCCGCATTCGCCGTCACGCCGCATGCGCCCACCATGCTCGCCGGTCTCTATCCGCTCAAGCCGGGAGATGAACTGCTGATATTGCTGCCCGCGCTGCACCGCGATCCGGCAATATGGGGAGAGGATGCGGCGCTGTTCCGGCCGGAACGCTTTGCGGATGGTATGGCAGAACGCCTGCCGCCCAATAGCTGGAAGCCTTTCGGCAATGGGCAGCGCGCCTGTATCGGCCGCGGTTTCGCGATGCAGGAAGCCCTGCTGGTCCTGTCGATGATGTTGCAGCGGTTCGACATAAGCCGTGCCGATCCGGATTACCGGCTCAAGGTGGCAGAAACGCTAACCATGAAGCCGGAAGGATTGCGCATCCGCGCGCGCCGGCGCCAGCCCCCAGGCATCGTGCCCGTGCTGCGAGCGCCCTCCGAAACCAGCACCGCTGCCCAGGCGCGGCAATATCTCGGTGCGGACGGGACGGATACACCGCTGCTGATATTATATGGAAGCAATTCCGGATCGAGCCTGGCCTTCGCCCGTCAGATCGTGACCGATAGCGCAGCGCGCGGCTACCGGCCCCGTCTGGCCGCGATGGATGAAGCGGTCGCCGACCTGCCCAAGGATGGCGCTGTCGTGATCGTGACGGCATCTTATGAAGGATTGCCGCCCGACAATGCCAGGCAGTTCGTTGCATGGCTCGATCAGCTGGAGCCGGGCATGCTGACGGGTGGGCGCTTCGCGGTATTGGGCTGTGGCAACAGGCAATGGGCGCGTACCTATCAGGCGATCCCCTCACGGGTCGATGACGCGTTGGAAAGGGCAGGCGCAAGCCGTCTTGTCGAACGCGGAGTCGCGGATGCCGCGGGCAATTTCGTGGAAGCGGCGGAAGCGTGGATGGCAGGATTATGGCCTGCCCTTGCCGAAGCCTTTGGTCGCGGGGAATGCCTGCGGTCTGTGGAGCCGACAATCGAAATGCAGCCCCCGTTGCGGGGGCGTTCGCTGGGTGGTTTCCGGCCCGGCAAGTGCCTGCGCAATGTTTCGCTGACACAGGGAGGAATGCTGGAGGCCGCCAGCGACAAGCGACATTTCGAGATCGCCCTGCCGCCAGGGCTGAGCTACCAGCCGGGCGATCATTTGTCGGTGTTGGCAAGCAACCCCGTGGAGACAGTGAACAGGGCGTTGCACCGGCTCGGACTGGACCCGGACATGCGCGTGGTCGTTCGTGACGATGCGGGGCTGACCCTGCCTTTGCCCGCCAGCGAAGCGGTCAGCGTGCGGGAACTGCTATCGGATTTTGTGGAACTGGAACAGCCCGCGACGATGCCGCAGCTTCGTCTCTTTGCGCAGTCAACCCAATGTCCCCCCGAACGCGCGCGGGCACAGGCCATGCTGGACCCGGCCGTTTTCGAACGGGAAGTCACCGAATGCCGGCTGGGAACATTGTCGCTTCTGGAAAGCCTGCCGTCCTGCAGCGTTGATCTGGCAGCCCTGCTTGCAGTCCTGCCGCCCATGGCGCCCCGCCGCTATTCCATCGCCTCGTCCCCGCTCGCTGACACCGGACGATGCGCGCTGACGGTATCGATCGTCGATGCCCCGGCTCGATCGGGCAAAGGCCGTCATCTCGGCGTTGCATCCAATTTCCTGGCGCGTCTGGAGGGTGGTGCGCAGTTGGCAGTCGCTCTGCACCCGGGGCCGCGCCATTTCCGGTTACCTGAGGACCCGGCCACGCCGATCATCATGATCGCAGCGGGAAGTGGCATCGCGCCGTTCCGTGGCTTTGTGGAGGAACGGGCGCTGCGGCGTGGTGCCGGGGAAACCACCGGGCCGGCGCTGCTCTTCTTCGGCTGTCGCCACCCAGACAAGGACTGGCTCTACCGTGATGAGTTCGCCGCATGGCAAGCCGATTCTGTGGTTGACGTGCGCCCTGCATTCTCCCGCGCACCCCAGGACGGCCACCGTTATGTGCAGGACCGCCTGGTTTCGGACGCAGCGGACATTGCCACGCTGATTGGCAGAGGCGCCCATATCTATGTTTGTGGAGACGCCATGACGCTGGTGCCTGACGTTGAGAGGCTGATCGTTGAAATTGCTGGCCGGGCGCTCGATAGGGATCCGGAGCAAGCCTATCGCCTTCTGGTTGACGAGGGACGTTATGCCGTGGATGCCTTTGCCTGAATTTCCCGGAAGGAAGAACGGCGACAAGACGAAGGGAAGGATCAGGACAAGGCATGATGGAACAGGATAATCTGGCCGACCGTGTCGCACCACGGTCGGCATTGAAACAGGAACGTAGCCGGCAAAGGCAACAGGCCCTGCTGGACGCAGCAGAGGAGATGATCGCAGAGGCCGGGCTTGACGGGCTGTCGATGCGAGAGGTGGGCAGGCGCGCTGGTCTGCCCATTGCATCAGTCTATCATTATTTCCCGTCGGCGCCGGCAATGGTTCGGGAACTGGCCACCCGGCAGTTGGCGCGTCTGGGCGCCCTGGTCGAGCATCGCCTTTCCACAGGAGAGGAGCTGGTAAAATCAAACATCGGCATCCAATCGCTCGCGGGGCATATCGTTTCCGATCTGGCGGCCTATCTGGCCGAGGCAAAGGCCGCGCCCGCGATTTGGAATGCGCTTCGTTCCAACCCGGAACTGCGCCTGCTCGACCGCGCCGACACGATCGAAAATGCCCGCAATCTCGCTCCCTTTCTGACTGCTCTTGATCCGGGCGTGTCTGGACAGGTGGCGGAAGCTCTGGCGATCGTGATTCTTGAAACGGTTGCAATCAATCTGATGTTCGCGATGGAATGTTCCGAACCGCAGCAGGGCGCTCAACTCGCCGCGTTGCGGCTTTTCCTTTCAGCGGCGATCCGGGGGCTGGCGCAGGGAGAGGCGTAAACCAGTCCGGCGCTCGTCAACAGCAGGGTGCGATCAGCATGATGGGGCCTGGCCCTCTATCCTTCAAATGCACCGGGTGTCTGCTCCAGCGAAACTGTGTCCGTTATCATCGACCGAGGCGCAACATCCCCAAAATCGAGCGAACGGCGTGAAGGTGAAGCTGAAGGGCGGCGGGCAAGGAGGCGCGTCAGGGTAACACGACCTTTGGCGACGATACTCATATGCGCCCCGACAAGCGCTTCGCGCGGGCCGCAGCGATATTGTTCGTCGATGCGGCGGTGTGATTGCCGTACGCGAATAATCTGCCAGCTTCGACGCCCCCTGCAGAATCGCCTTGTCCGGCGCGAGGGCCGCGACAAGCCGCTCCAGCCGGGCATCGCCAGGCTCCAACTCCTTTATCCGGCACGCCTGATCGACCTTCAGCCCGCCATGTCCTGGCGCCACGGATGCAGCGCCTGGTCCGGAGTGTGGATTGGAAGGCGTAAGAGAAGCGCTCCGACTGGTGCCTTGACAATTAAGAATAGTAGTGATAGCTACTATATTCTGTTCAACGGTCTGGTGTTCCCATGATTAAGCCTCGCGATATTCGATTCCCGCTTGATTCCGCCCTGAGCTCCGACTGGAATGGGTCGGACTGGTTCCGCACCGCCTTCTTCAATGCGATGTCGATCCTGTTTCCCTATGGCGAGAAGTCGTTCATCGACAGCGTTCGCGCCAACGAGAAGGCAGCGACAAGCCCAGCCCTGAAGGCTGCGGTGCGGGGTTTCATGGCGCAGGAATATGTCCACCGCCGAGAGCATCAGCACTTCAACGAAGAATTGTGCGTCGCGCGGGGTTATAGCCTTGACTGGCTGGAAGCTGCGATCCGGAGCGATTCCGAGGAATTGCAAGACCTCGACCCACTGTTCTGGCTGGCGACGACTGTCGCATATGAGCATCTGACCGCAACGATCGCGGGCGGCATTCTGGGCCGGACAAACTGGCTTGACGGCGCCGATGCCGGGATAGCCAAAATGTGGCGTTGGCATGCGATCGAAGAGATCGAGCACAAGAGTGTGGCCTTCGATGTCTATCTGGCTGCGGGCGGCACCCACGCAATGCTGCGAAAGGCCATGGTTTTGATGAGCTTCGAGTTCCTGGTTCGTTTCCAGACGCGCAGCCTGTGGCACATGTATCGGCGCGATCGCCCTCCCCTGGGTCGGACATTGGTGCAGGCTGCAAGGTTCCTGTTTGGCAAGGGCGGGCTGATCCGTGGCAATTGGCGCCACTACTGGGCCTTTTTCCGCAGCGACTTCCATCCCGATCACATCGACGACGTTGCCATCTTGAACCGCGCGATTGCGGCTGACGGTCTGGCGCATACATGATTGCCAGGGGCTGACCTTGCGCGCGCCTCTCCGGAGAGGACAGGATGTATCGATCGACCGGTCATGCACTGTTGTGCCGTTGGAGAGCTTCGGGTTCGATTTGCGCAACGACAATCCACCCCGCCGCGTCAATGTACCGGCGAGCAGAGCATGGGAGGTGGTCCCGCCATTTTGGACAGGTTTTCGGTCAAGTTAAGCTCATCCTTGTTGTTCTCATGCCGCGATTTGGGTTGAAGCCCCGATTTGCTCATATGCCCCGCCCGGGGTTTTCCCGGCGAGGCGGGAATGGGGGCGATGCTGGTCGTAATAGGTGAATAGCCCCTAGTTTTCTAGACGCCTTCTGCTTTCAAAATCTGCTGCCGTTCGAACTGGTTGGGTGACAGCATCCCGTTCCTGACCTGCTTGCGCACCGGGTTGTAGAACATTTCGATGTAATCGAACACGTCCTGCCGGGCTTCATCGCGTGTTTTGTAGGTGCGGCGCCGGATGCGCTCACGCTTGAGCGAGGAGAAGAAGCTCTCGGCGACGGCGTTGTCATGGCAGTTGCCGCGCCGGCTCATCGAATGCTCAAGATTGTGAGCCCGGATGAAGGCCGCCCAGTCCATGCTGGTGAACTGCGAGCCTTGATCCGAATGGATCAGCACCCGCTGCTTCGGCTTGC
>JGI24741J21665_1000033_pt1 | contig 33026 bp, 32 predicted proteins | sample KBSCornC7_FD_21665 | JGI IMG/M metagenome (IMG submission 21665) | reverse complement strand
TGTCGAGCCGTTCCAGGCTCCAGCCCTTGGAGAGGCGCGCCACGACCAGCCCGTCAATCTCCTCCCGCCGCCGGTCGACGCCCTGCACGATATCGTCGAAAAAGCTCTCCTCCGCCTGCGCATAGGTGACATCCTCTATGGTGGCGCCCAGGCGATGCTGGTGGAATTCATGCAGCAACAGTTGGAGCGGCGTGCCCTCCATCTCAAGCTGGTAGAGCGCCTGGACCGCGGCGAGGCGCGCAGCGGAGCGAGATCTGGAGCGGTCGTTCATATTCTTTCCATAACGGTTCGGGCCGGACCTGTCGAAGCCCTTTGCCCGACGCGGCGAGGGACAGGCTTCGGCAGGGTGCGGGCGGGGCTATTCCAATCTCAGCGCCACCGATGCCGCATGCGCGGGAAGTCCCTCCGCCTGCGCCAGGGCGACGGCGGCAGGGCCGATGGCGTCGATGGCCTTCCGGTCGAGGCTGAGGAAGCTGGTCCGCTTCATGAAGTCGAGCACCGACAGGCCGGAGGAGAAGCGCGCGCGCCGCCCGGTCGGCAGCACATGGTTCGGGCCGGCGATATAATCGCCCACCGCTTCGGGCGTCATCCGGCCGAGGAAGACGGATCCGGCATGGCGCACCTGACCGAACAGGGCGTCGGGATCGTCCACGGCGAGTTCCAGATGCTCGGCGGCGAGGCGGTCGACCAGCGGCATGGCCTCTTCCAGGTCGCGCACGACGATGATCGCGCCATTGGCGTTCCAGCTCGTCCGGGCGACGGCCTCCGTCGCCAGCCGGGGCAGCGCCCGTTCGACCGCCGCCGCGACCGCATCGGCGAAGGCGCCGTCGTCGGTGAACAGGATCGACTGGCTGGTCGGGTCATGTTCCGACTGGCTGAGCAGGTCGGCGGCGATCCAGTCGGCATCATTCTTCCCGTCAGCGACCACGACGATCTCCGACGGGCCGGCAACCATGTCGATGCCGACGACGCCGTATAGCTGGCGCTTCGCCTCCGCCACCCAGGCATTGCCGGGGCCGGTGATGACGTCGACCGGCCGGATCCGGTCCGTGCCATAAGCGAGCGCCGCCACCGCCTGCGCGCCGCCGACGCGCCAGATTTCCTCGATCCCCGCGATGGAGGCTGCTGCGAGCACGAGCGGGTTGATCTCGCCATTGGGGGTCGGCGTCACCATGGCGATGCGCGAAACGCCCGCCACCCTGGCCGGGATCACGTTCATCAGCAGCGAACTGGGATAGGCGGCCCGCCCGCCGGGCACATAGAGCCCCGCCGCATCGACGGCGTTCCAGCGCGCGCCCAGGCGGACGCCCGCGGCATCGACGCCGTCGCTGTCCTGCGGCTTCTGCTTCTCATGATAGGCCGCGATGCGCGCCGCCGCGAGTTCCAGGGCATCGCGCAGTCCGGTCGAAAGCCCGTCCAGCGCCGCCCGGCATTCGGCCGGCGTCACCGACCAGCCGCTGATGTCCAAGTCGTGCCGGTCGAAGCGGCTGGTATAATCGGCCAGGGCCGCATCGCCCTCTGCCCGGACCCGCTTCAGGATCGCGGTCACGTCGCGCGACACATCCTCATCGGCTTCCCGCCGGGCGTCGACCAGCGCGGTGAAAGCGGCGGCGAAATCCGCGTCGCGGCTGTCGAGCCTAAGCGGCATCCTGCACCCCCACGGCCTTGCGGAANGCTTCCACCAGCGGNGTCAGTTCCGCCGAGCGCATCTTGAACGCGGCGCGATTGACGATCAGCCNCGCCGACACCTGCATGATGACATTGGTTTCGACCAGCCCGTTGGCCTTGAGCGTCGCGCCCGAGGATACAAGGTCCACGATCCGGCGCGACAGGCCCAGCGACGGCGCGAGTTCCATCGCCCCGTTCAGCTTCACGCATTCGGCCTGAATGCCCCGCGCCTCATAATATTTGCGCGTCAGATGGGGATATTTGGTCGCGACGCGCACATGGCTCATCGCCGCTTCGTCCTCGTCGGCCAGTCCCATGGGTTCCGCCACCGACAGGCGGCAATGGCCCATGTCCAGGTCCACCGGCGCGTAGATTTCCGAATAGTCGAATTCTTCCAGCACGTCCGACCCGACAATGCCGATCTGCGCCGCGCCGTGCGCCACGAAGGTCGCGACATCGAAAGCGCGCACGCGGATGATCGATACGTCCGGCCGGCTGGTGCCGAAACGGAGGGCGCGGCTCTTCTTGTCATGGAATTCCGCCTCCGGCTCGATACCGGCTTTGGCAAGCAGGGGCAGAACCTCATCGAGGATGCGTCCCTTGGGAATGGCGAAGGTGAGCGGGCGAGTCATGACAGGCCGCCCTTAGTTGGCGGGGCGAAAAAGGGCAAGGTCGCTGGCAAATCCCGAACCCTGCGCGCGTGCGGGAGGGACCGGGATCACGCCGCCGTTGCGAGCGCCGCTTCGGTCGCCGCGATCCAGCCGCCCCCCAGCACCCGATCGCCCGCATAGAGCACCGCCGCCTGTCCCGGCGCGACGCCATATTCAGGGGCGTCGAAGACCAGCCGATCACCCTCCAACCGCGCCGGAACCGGCCTGGCCATGGAACGTACCTTGGCGGAGAGCGGCCCGGCGAAGTCCCCGCCCAGCCAGTTGATGTCGGAAAGCCGCGCCGCCGACACCGCCAGCGCCGCCTTCGGCCCGACGATGACGCGCCGCCCTTCGGCATCCAGTCGCACGACATAGAGTGGTTCGGCCTGTCCGCCGATCTCCAGCCCCTTGCGCTGGCCGACGGTGTAATGGATCATCCCCTTGTGTCTGCCAAGCAGGCGGCCGTCGACATGGACAATATCGCCGCCCTCGTCGGCATCGGGGCGCAGCTTGCGCACGATCTTCGCATAATCGCCGTCGGGCACGAAGCAGATGTCCTGGCTGTCGGGCTTCATCGCCACCGACAGGCCGAGTTCGGCCGCGATCTCCCGCACCTGGGGCTTGGGCAGGCCGCCGAGCGGAAAGCGAAGATAGTCGAGCTGCGCCTGAGTCGTGGCGAAGAGAAAATAGCTCTGGTCCCGCGCGGGATCGGCGGCGCGATGCAGTTCGGCCCCCTGCGCGCCCTCGATCCGGCGGACATAATGGCCGGTGGCGAGGCAGTCGGCGCCCAGGTCGCGCGCGATCTGGAACAGGTCCGTGAACTTCACCCCCATATTGCATTTGACGCAGGGAATGGGGGTGCGCCCGGCCATATATTCGTCGGCAAAGTCCGAAATCACCGAATCACGAAAACGGCTTTCATAATCAAAGACATAATGCGCAATGCCGATTCGGTCGGCGACGGCGCGGGCATCGCGTATGTCCTGCCCGGCGCAGCAGCTTCCGGTACGTCCCACCGCCGCGCCATGATCATAGAGCTGGAGCGTGACGCCGATGGTTTCCGCGCCCGTGCGCGCGGCAAGGGCGGCAACGACGCTGCTGTCCACGCCGCCGGACATGGCGACGACGATACGCCGCGCATCGAGCGGGTCCTGGAGATCGAACCGGGCAGGCGGGAACTGGGAATGCATGGGCGCGCATATAGTCGCCCGCCCTTCGGGGTGCCAGACGGATTCAACGCTTCGTCGCAACCATCCCCATTTTGGGGACAAGTTTACCGGACCTTATCCTTTATTCCGTAAATCACCCACCCATGGATCTGGGATTCCTTCGGACGAGCGGGCTCAAGGCCGGCTTCGTCAAGCCTTCTGGCCGGCGGCGCGTGCCGGTCTGGCCGTCCTTGCGGGCCGCTTCGGCGGCGGCGCAGGCGGCCAGCCCCACCGCGCAGGCGGTCGCAGGCATCCTGCGGGGGCAGGAAATCGAGGGCGACTGGGTGCAGGAACTGGCCGATATCCTCGCGCCACGTTCCAGCGGCAATATCGAGGCCGTGGGGCTCGCGGGCAGCTTTAACCCGTTGATCGCGAACCTTTTAAGGGTGGGGCAAGGAAGATGAAGGGGGCGTTTACCGTGGCGCTTTAGGGCCTGTTCAGGGCTTGCAGCGCAAACAGGGAAGCACTGCTGAAATCGGCAACGCCAGTGCCGCATATTGAGGGTGATAATGATCGAAAACCAGAAAATCAGACCTGCACAGGTCGTCGGGCCGCTAGGAGAACCCCTGACTCTGGAAAGCCTTCCCCCCGTCGACACGACGCGCTGGGTCGTGCGCCGCAAGGCGGAGGTCGTGGCGGCCGTGAATGGCGGACTGCTGACGGTGGACGAAGCCTGCGCGCGCTATTCGCTGACGCTGGAGGAATTCGCCAGCTGGCAGCGGGCCGTCGACCGTTCAGGCATGCACGGCCTGCGCGTGACGCGCATCCAATATTACAAGTCCCTCTACGAACGGCAGCAGAAATACTGATCAAGCCATTACGGCAATAGAGGGTCGCAACAAGGCCGCCGGATCTGGCATCCGGCGGCCTTCTTCTTTGTCAAGGGGTGAAAGGGAACGTAACGCCGACTTCTCCGTTGAACAGATCAGCCCACCCGAAAGGGGCTATGGTCCAAGGAGAGTGATATATGGGCATCATCTTGTGGCTCGTTGTCGGCGGCGTCATCGGCTGGCTTGCCAGCATGGTCATGCGGACCGACGCACAACAGGGCATCCTGCTGAACATCGTCGTCGGCATTGTCGGCGCGTTCATCGGCGGCCTGATCTTCAGCGGTGGTTCGATCAATGACGGTCTAACGCTTTACAGCTTCCTGGTGTCGCTGGTCGGCGCGATCATCCTGCTCGCGATCGTCAATCTGGTGCGGCGCGGTTCGGTCCGCTAAAAACAGCACCATGCATGAACAAAAGGGCCGTGCCCCCGCAAGGGCGCGGCCTTTTTCTGCGGGTCAGCCCCGTCCGGCGAAGAAGGAATAGAGCGCGAGCACGCCGATCGACCCCAGCACCGCGGCGATGAAGCTCGCCTGCTCTCCGGGCGCATAGACGCCCAGCAGCCGCCCGACATAGCCCGCCAGCAGGGCGCCGGCGATGCCCAGCAATATGGTGAGCACGCAGCCGCCCGGATGGCGTCCGGGCATGACCAGTCGCGCGATGGCGCCCGCGAACAGGCCGACCATGATCCATCCGAGCAATTCCATCGCCGCCCTCCAGCCGCTATAGCATGCATTGCGCCACAGTCGGGCTGTTTTGGCAAGGGGCCCATTTGGCAGGGAGTCCAGCGCCGGGACGGGTTTTGCGCAGCCTGGGAGCGCCGTCGCAATGGGGGCTTGAGCCGGGTGATGTATTCATATAATACAGCAACCCGAACGGCGCCTATGGCCGAAAGATGGGTTCAGGATGAATTACGAGACTTCCTTGGTCGGCGATGCCCCGGCACATGTTCTTGGCGAGCAGGAGGAGCGCTCCGGCTGGCGCCGGCGGCTGACGATCGGTGCCATCGTCGCGATCATCCTGATTGCGATCGCCACATGGGTCAGCATGCATAGCAAGGGCGCCGATGCGCCCGCCAGTGCGGCGCAGGCGCCCGTCGTGACGGTGATCAGCCCCGGCCGGTCGACCGTATCGAACAGCGTCAGCGCGACGGGATCGCTCGCGGCGCGGGTGGAAATGCCGGTCGGCGTGGTTGGGGAAGGCGGCGCGGTGACGCGCGTGCTGGTCCAGCCGGGCGACTGGGTGCGCGCCGGCCAGGTGCTGGCGACGGTGGAGCGCTCCGTCCAGACCGAGCAGGTCCGGTCGCTCGCCGCGCAGGTGGAGGTCAACCGCGCCGACGCCAAGCTGGCGCAGGCCCAGCTCGACCGCGCCAAGACTCTGGTCGCGCGGGGCTTCATCAGCCAGGCCGATATCGATCAGCGGACCGCGACCCGTGATGCCGCCAATGCCCGCGTCAACGTCGCGGTCGCGCAACTGGCCGAGCAGCGCGCCCGTACCGGCCGGCTGGACATTCGCGCTCCCGCCGCCGGACTGGTGCTGACCCGCGCCGTGGAACCGGGCCAGATCGTGAGCGCGGGCAGTGCCGTATTGTTCCGCATGGCGAAGGACGGGGAGATGGAAATGCTCGCCCAGCTCAGCGAAGGCGATCTGGCGACCATTCGTCCGGGCAACGGCGCCACGGTGACCCCGGTCGGCGGCACGGCGCAATTTGCCGGGCGCGTGTGGCAGGTGTCGCCCGTCGTCGACAACCAGACGCGGCAGGGCATCGCCCGTATCGCCATCCCCTATAATCCGGCGATCCGTCCGGGCGGCTTCGCCTCCGCCACGATCGTGAGCGGCACCGGCTATGCGCCGATGCTGCCGGAATCGGCGGTGCAGAGCGATGAGAAGGGCAATTATGTCTATGTCGTCAACGGCCGCGACGAAGTGCAGAGGCGCGACGTCAAGATCGGTCAGGTGACCGATGTCGGGGTGGCGATCCTGAACGGCCTCAATGGCGACGAACGCATCGTGGCTTCGGCCGGCGCCTTCCTGACGCCGGGGCAGAAGGTGAAGCCCGAGGTCAGCAGGTCGAAATGAAGCGGCGGGACGCGCCCGCCCGGCGCGTCCACCGGCAGGCGAGGAAGCCGTCATGAGTTTTCGTAATATCTCCGCCTGGGCCATCCGCAACCCGGTGTCGCCGATCGTGCTGTTCGTCGCGCTGCTGCTGGCCGGCCTGGTCAGTTTCAGCCGGATGGACGTCAACCAGAATCCGGACGTCAGCTTCCCCATGGTCAGCGTCGTCGTGCTCCAGCCCGGCGCCGCGCCGACGGAGCTGGAAACGCAGGTCACGCAGCGCGTCGAAGCCGCCGTGCGCGGCATCAGCGGCGTGGACGAAATCACCTCCTGGGTGTCGGAGGGCCAGTCCAACACCAATGTGCAGTTCCAGATCGGAACGCCGGTCGACCGCGCCGTCAATGATGTGAAGAATGCCGTCGACCAGATCCGCAGCGACCTGCCCGAGGGAATCCTGGCGCCGCGGGTCAGCCGCGTCGACATNGACGGCGGNCCGATCGCCTATTTCAGCGCCGAAGCGACGGACATGACGCTGGAAGAACTGTCCTGGTACGTCGACAATACNGTCGCCAAGCGGTTGCTGGGGGTGCCGGGCATGGCGGCGGTCAAGCGCGGCGGCGGCGTTTCCCGCGAAATCCGNGTGATCCTGAACCCCGCCAAGCTGCAATCGCATGGCATCACCGCCGGCCAGGTCAACCAGCAGCTTCAGCAGGTGAACCTCAACGCGGCTGGCGGCCGGACCGAGATCGCCGGTGCCGAACAGGCGATCCGCGTGCTGGGCAACGCCCGTGACGCCTATGCGCTGGGCCAGACCCAGATCGCCATTTCCGGCGGCCGCACCGTCAAGCTGGCCGACCTGGCCGATGTGCGCGACATGTATGCCGAACAGCGTTCGCTGTCGCTGATGAACGGGCGGCAGGTGACCAGCTTCAGCATGGAAAAGGCCAAGGGATCGTCCGACGTCACCGTGTTCGACGATGCGATGAAGGTGCTGGACCAGTTGCGGAAGGAAAATCCGAAGGTCCAGTACAAGCAGCTCTATACCAGCGTCGAATATACCCGTGGCCAATATCACAGCGCCATGCAGGCGATGATCGAGGGGGCGGTGCTGGCCGTCGTCATCGTCTTCCTGTTCCTGCGCGACTGGCGCGCGACGATGATCTCCGCGCTGGCCATTCCGCTGTCCGCGATTCCGGCCTTCTGGTTCATGGACATGATGGGCTTTACCCTGAACGGCATCTCGCTGCTGGCGCTCAGCCTGGTCGCGGGCGTGCTGGTCGACGACGCGATCGTGGAGATCGAGAATATCGTGCGCCACATGCGCATGGGCAAAAGCGCCTATCAGGCGTCCATCGACGCCGCTGATGAAATCGGGCTGGCGGTGCTGGCCACCACCATGGCCATCGTCGCGGTGTTCCTGCCGGTGGCGTTGATGCCGGGCATTTCCGGACAGTTCTTCATCCAGTTCGGCATGACGGTCGTGGTCGCCGTGCTGCTCAGCCTGGCGGTCGCACGCCTGATCACGCCGATGATCGCGGCCTATTTCCTGAAGGCCCATGGCCAGGAAAGCCATGGCGAAGGCCGGATGATGGACGTGTACATGGCCGTGCTGCGCTGGTCGCTGGACGAGCGCAAGGCCGTGGCCCATCGCGCCCGCGGCGGCCGGGCGCGTTTCACCGCCTGGCTGCGCGACCATCGCATCTGGACGATGGGCATGGGCTTTCTGGCTTTCGCCGCCACGATCTTCGCCTTCGCCACGCTGCCCATGTCGTTCCAGCCGACGATCGACACCGATTTCAGCCAGGTGAAGATCGAGACCGTACCCGGCAGCACGTTGCAGCAGACGACGGCGATCACGCGCAAGGTCGCGGACATGCTGGCCGCCGACAAGGACATGGTCGAGGCCGCCTTTGCCGATATCCAGACGACCGGGGCCGACATCTTCCTGACGCTGCGGAAGGACCGGCCGATCTCCTCGGTCGAATGGGAACGCAAGATCGCGCCCCAGTTCCAGCAGGTGGCCGACGCCCGCGTCAATTTCCAGTCGCAGTCGGGCGGCGGCTTTGGCCGCGACATCATCATCATGTTCGGCAGCGACGATCCCGTGAGGCTGGAGCAGACCGCCAACAAGCTGGTGGCGGAAATGGCGGGCATTCGCGAAATTCGCGCGCCGCGCGTGGCGGGCGACATGAACCGGCCCGAGATCGTCATCAAACCACGATTCGACCTCGCCGCCAGCCTGGGCGTCACCACCGCCGCGCTCAGCCAGACGATCCGCGTCGCGACGATCGGCGACATCGATCAGAACAGCGCCAAATTCTCCCTGTCCGACCGGCAGATTCCGATTCGCGTGGCGGTCGCGGAAAACAGCCGGCGCGATCTGGCGACCATCCAGAACATGCCGGTGCCCACGGTCAATGGCGGCTCCGTGCCGCTGAAGGTCGTGGCCGATATCGAATTCGGCGCCGGTCCGACGCAGATCCGCCGATACAACCAGATCCGCCGCATCGTCGTGGGCGCGGACCTGGCGCCGGGCGTCGTCACCAGCCAGGCGATGGCGAAGATCGACGCCCTGCCGACGATGAAGGCGATCGCCGCAGGCCAGATCCCGGGCGTGCAGAAGCTGAATACCGGCGACAGCAAGTGGCAGGCGGAGATGATCCAGAATTTCATGATCGCCGTCGTTTCCGGCATCATGCTGGTGCTGGCGGTGCTGACGCTGCTGTACAAGCGGCTGATGCCACCCTTCGTCAACCTGGGGTCGCTGGTGCTGGCGCCGCTGGGTGGGGCGCTCGCCCTGCACCTGACGGGCAATCCGGTGTCCATGCCGGTGCTGATCGGGCTGCTGATGCTGCTGGGCATCGTCGCGAAGAATTCCATCCTCGTCATCGACTTCGCGCTGGAGGAGATGGGCAAGGGCGTTCCGAAGCTGGAGGCGATCATCGATGCCGGGCACAAGCGCGCGCAGCCGATCGTCATGACCACTGTGGCGATGGTGGCCGGAATGGTGCCGACCGCCGCGTCGCTGAGCGGCGACGGCGCCTGGCGCGCGCCCATGGGCATCACCGTGATCGGCGGCCTGATCCTGTCGACCGTGCTGACGCTGGTGATCGTGCCTGCGACCTTCAGCCTGGCGCTGGGGATCGAGGAATGGATCGGTCCGCGCCTGGGCCGCCGCCTGCTGACATACAAGCCCGGCGACGATCGCGCGGGAGCGACGCAGCCGGCGGAGTAGGGATCGCGGGCGGACATTTGCTCACGGCAACGGCTTGATGGCGCGTCCTGTGCCGGTGGAGGCCGGGGCCAGGTTCAGGCGTGACGCTGTTCCATCGGGTACGGAACTGGGTTCCTGCCTTCGCAGGAGCACCGTGCGCCTGACATCCGCTGCCGGCCCGTTGCCGGATTGCATCCGCCTTCCCGCAAAAGAAGCGCTTGCCTGAACGAAACGGCGGCGTAACCGTTAGCCNGTCATGAAGATGCTCGCTCNGCCCCGGCCCGCCGTCGCCAGCCCAGTCCATCCGGCGCGGCGGATGCGGATGGTGGCGACGGGCATGNTGCTGGCGATGGCGGCGNTGTTTCTGGCGGCGCGGGCGACTGCTCATCTTCATCCTGCGATCGGATTCGTCCAGGCCTTTGCCGAGGCGGCGATGGTTGGCGGCCTGGCGGACTGGTTCGCCGTCACGGCGCTTTTCCGCCATCCGCTGGGCCTGCCGATCCCGCATACCGCGATCATCCCGCGCAACAAGGATCGGATCGGTGATACGCTCGCCCTGTTCCTGCGCGACAATTTCCTGACCCCCGCCGTGGTCGCGCGACGAATGCAGCGGCTGGACATGGCGGGGGCAGCCGGGCGCTTCCTGTCGAGCCCCGCCAGCGGCGACGGGCGCCTGCGGGAGGGCGCGTCCCGGCTCGCCGCGGACATATTGGAGGCGCTGGACCAGGAACGGCTGGGCGGCATGGTGAAGGGCGCCATCGCCCAGCGGCTGCGCGCCATGAACCTGGCCCCGCTGATCGGCCAGGCGCTGGAAGCGGCGATGCGCGACGGGCGCCATGCCCCGGTGATGGACGGCATCATCTTGTGGGCGGACCGGACGCTGGCGGCGAACGACCATCTGGTCCGGCAGATGGTGCATGACCGTTCGGGCAAGATCCTGCGCTGGACCGGCCTGGACGAAAATCTGTCCAATGCGATCATCGACGGGCTGCGCAAGCTGCTGACCGACATGGCGCAGGACCCCGGCCACAGCCTGCGCCTGAAGGCGGAGGAAGGACTGACGAAGCTGGCCGCCGACCTGCAGTTCGACCCGGAGATGCAGGCCCGCGTCGCCCGTATCCGCGACGAGATCGTCGACAATCCGGCGATGCAGCGCTGGATCGACGGCCTGTGGGAACAGGCGCGGGGCGGGCTGCTGCGGGCGGTGCGCGATCCCGGCAAGGCGATGGCGGGACGGTTGGGCGAGGCGCTCCACCAGCTTGGCGCGACCCTGCAGCAGGACGACCGGCTGCGCTTCCTCATCAATCGTTTCGTGCGCCGCGCGGCGGTGGGAGCGACGGCGACCTATGGCGATGCCATCGTCAAGCTGGTCAGCGAAACGGTGCGCGGTTGGGACGCGGGGACCGTCACCAGCCGGCTGGAACATGCGGTCGGGCGCGACCTGCAATATATCCGGGTCAACGGCACGCTGGTGGGCGGGCTGGTGGGGCTGGCCATACACAGCGTCGACACGCTGCTCTAGGACAGCAAAGAATCCAGAGCAGCGATCTGATTCAATCAGATCGAAACCCGCTCTAGGATCGGGGAGACATACCGGGAGGATAATATACGCGCTGCGCCTTCAAAATTAATGTTGCAACATATCATAGAAGTATGTTGTAACGTCACATATCGATTCCCGAAGAGGAAGCGACGACAGGAGGGTAATATGCAGCGTATCAGCATGGGTGCGGCAGGCAGCGAAACCATTTCCGGCTATAGCGGCGGCAAGCGTTCCCCCATCGGCATAGGAGGCGCGGTCGCCGTCCATGCGCTGGTGGTGGGTGCCTATCTGCTGATGCCCAAGGAGATGATCGATGTCTTCCGCGATCCGCCGCCCCTGATCACCTATCCGGTGGCCGACACGCCGCCCCCTCCGGAACAGGCGCAGCCGGAGACCGACTCCAAGCCCTTGCCCCAGCCCAAATCGCATCCGACGATAGTGGAAAAGCCGATCATACCGCCGCCGCCCACGGGCTTCACCATGAAGGGCGAAGATCGCACCGTTACAGGTGGAACTGGCACGGGCACGGGCACGCCGCCCGACATACTGCCGCCCCAGCCCGTGCTGACGGAGGCGAGCATCGATCCTCGCGCACTGGCCATGTTCCAGCCCGATTATCCCGGTGCGATGATCCGGCAGGGGATGGAAGGCAAGGTGGTGGTCCGCGTCACCATCGGCACCGACGGACGCGTCATCGACATAGAGCGGCTGTCGGCGGCGGACGAGGCGTTCTGGATCGCCACCCAGCGTCAGGCGCTGCGCAAATGGCGCTTCCGCCCGGCGACTCGGGATGGGGTGCCGGTCAGTTCGACCAAGGTGCTGACAGTCCATTTCCGGCTGGCAGACGCCTGAAATCCAACAATAAGGGGCTGGAAATCATGGCAGCCGACAACAGCGCTTTTGCATCCGGCCCCGCCTTACCCTATATCGGCGCCATGGCGATCTTCCCCCGTCCGGTGTCTCCCAAGAGCGCGATGAGCGACATGTGGAGCTATTTTCGCGAGAACCGGCCTCATAAATGGCCGCTGCTCGGCGTGTCCGTCGCAATAACCTGGGTCATCATCTGGGCCTTCATCGTCGACGCGAACACCAACACCATGCCGACGCGCAACCAGATATTCTACGTGCAGAGCTGGGACGCCAATCGGTCGGACGCCGCCATCATCCTCCAGCAGAAGATCGATCTCGCCAAGCGGGAGGCGGCGATCGAGAAGAAGCAGAAGGAGATGCAGGGCGTCGCGGATATTTTCGGCATCGACTGGAAGGCGGACGAAGCCCGCAACACGGCGCGTCGCAAGGAGGCGTTGAAGCAGATCAACGCCCAGCTCGACCAGCGCCTGGCNNAGGCCGAGGGNGCCGAGAAATCCGCACCCGCGCAGNGCGGGGCGGCCCGGCCCTGAGCGCCCGATCCAAAACCGGCCTGCCGCCGGCCGATCCCNCGCAGGACCGGCGCTTCATGGCCGCCGCCATTGCGCTTTCCGAACGCGGGCGCGGCCTGTCCACCCCCAATCCCAATGTCGGTTGCCTGATCGTGCGCGACGGCCATGTCGTGGGCCGGGGCTGGACGCAGAAAGGCGGCCGTCCCCATGCCGAGGCGCAGGCGCTGGAGGAGGCGATGGACCGCGCGCGCGGCGCCACCGCCTATGTGACGCTGGAGCCCTGCTTTCACCTTTCGCCGCGCGGTCCGCGCTGCGCCGACCTGATGGCGCGTGCCGAGGTGCGGCGCGTCGTCATCGCCCTGCGGGATCCCGATCCGCGCACCGACGGGCAGGGTGCCGCCTGGCTGCGCAAGCGCGGCATTGCCGTTGAAATGGGCCTGATGGCGCGGGAAGCCGCCGCCGCGATGCGCGGTTTCGTGCTGCGCCAGACGCTGGGCCGGCCTGCGGTGACGCTGAAGCTGGGCCTCTCTCTCGACGGTCGGATCGCGCTGCCCGACGGGTCCAGCCGCTGGATCACCGGGCCGGAAGCCCGCGCCCATGCCCATATGGAACGGGCGCGGCATGACGCGATATTGGTGGGGGGCGGCACGCTGCGCGCCGATGCGCCGCGGCTGGACGTGCGTCTGCCGGGGCTGGAGGATCGCTCGCCCCGGCGCATATTACTGAGCCATGGGCGCGCGCCCGATGGCTGGGAAAGCATCACCGAGCCGGAGGAGATCGCCGCCCTGCCGCAGGTCGACCATCTGCTGGTCGAGGGCGGGGCGCAGGCTGCCGCTGCCTTCCTGCGTGCCGATCTGGTCGACCGGCTGCTGCTCTATCGCGCGCCGATCCTGATCGGTGCGGGGCTGGCGGGAATAGGCGATCTGGGGCTTGCCGAGCTGGCGGATGCGCATGGCCGCTGGCGGATCGACGACGAACGGCGGCTGGGCGATGACCGGCTGGAGGTTTACGTGCGGACGCGGAACGCCTAGTGACCCGAATCTGAAGTTCGTCACACCGCTGGGTAGGCGTTGAACGAACTTCAGATTCATCAGGGTCACTAGCAAATATATGATTTCTAGTGTGGTTTTTGGATTTGAAATACGCTCCCTACCTAGCCGCTATAATGAGGCGTATTTCAAATCCACCACACTAGATCACCGCAAACGCCCTCCCCCGGTCCGGGCGCGGGCGAATGGACAACAAGGCAACGGACTTTTCTCATGTTCACCGGCATCATCACCGACATCGGCACCATCCGCACTCATGAGCAGCGCGGCGACCTGCGGTTGGTGATCGGTTGCGCCTATGACATGGACTCGGTCGCCATCGGTGCGTCCATTGCTTGTTCGGGCGCCTGCCTGACCGTCGTGGAAAAGGGCGCCGACTGGTTCGCGGTCGACCTGTCGGCCGAAACCGTCGCTCGCACCGCGCCCGGCCTGTGGGTGCAGGGCGGCCGCCTCAACCTGGAACGCGCGCTCAAGGTCGGGGACGAGCTGGGCGGCCATATCGTCACCGGCCATGTCGACGGCATCGGCACGCTGCTGTCGGCGACGCATGAGGGCGATTCGACCCGACTGGTCATCGCCGCGCCCGCCGCGCTGGCGCCCGCGCTGGCGGCGAAGGGTTCGATCACGGTGGACGGCATCTCCCTGACCGTCAACACGGTCGAGGATCAGGCCGATGGATCGGTTCATTTCGGCCTGAACATCATTCCGCATACCGCCGCCGCGACGACGCTCGACAGCCTGCTGCCGGGCCGCGCCTTCAACCTGGAGATCGACGTGCTGGCGCGCTATCTGGACCGGATGCAGAGTCTTCATTCTCGCCCAGTGTGATTATCGCTTGCCATCATCACATCTTGGTGTGATATGACGCCTCATCCCATGGGGAAGGAGTCGTCTGCATGTCATCAGCCCTTATCGATACCGTCCGTTCGCTGGTCACTGATGGCGGCATGTCGCGCTCCGGCCTTGCCCGGGCCGCAGGCCTTCACGCCAATTCCCTGCGCAGGCTGGGCGAGGCCGACTGGAACCCGACGGCCGAGACCCTGGGCAAGCTGGAAAGCTATCTTGCCAAGCGCGAGGGCGGCACCGCGCTCGCTTCGCCCGAAGAGATCATCAATGAGGCCCGCAATGGCCGCATGTTCATCCTGGTCGATGACGAGGATCGGGAAAATGAGGGCGACCTGGTCATCCCCGCGCAGATGGCCACGCCCGACGCGATCAATTTCATGGCGACCCATGGCCGTGGCCTCGTCTGCCTGGCGCTGAGCAAGGACCGGGTCGATCATCTGGGCCTGGGCCTGATGAGCCGCAACAACGGCACCCGCCACGAAACTGCCTTCACCGTTTCGATCGAAGCGCGTGAGGGCGTCACCACCGGCATCAGCGCCGCCGACCGCGCCCGCACCATCTCCGTCGCGATCGACGGGTCGAAGGGGCCTGACGACATCGTGACGCCCGGCCACGTCTTCCCGCTGGTGGCCAAGGATGGCGGCGTGCTGGTGCGCACCGGCCATACCGAGGCGGCGGTGGATGTCGCCCGCCTGGCCGGGCTCAATCCATCCGGCGTCATCTGCGAGGTGATGAAGGATGACGGCACCATGGCGCGCCTGGACGACCTGATCCCCTTTGCCCAGAAGCACAAGATGAAGATCGGCACGATCCGCGACCTCATCGCCTATCGCCGCCGGCACGATCATATGGTGGAACGCCGCGCCGAAACCGTCTTCACCAGCCAGTGGGGCGGCGACTGGAAGGCGATCAGCTTCTACAACAAGGCGACGCAGACCGAGCAGCTCGTGCTGCAAAAGGGCCATGTCGTGCCCGACGAGCCGACGCTCGTCCGCATGCATCAGCTTTCCCTGCTGGACGACGTCTATGGTTCGGCCGGGCCGCGCAACGGTCTGCTCGCCAGGTCGATGGAGATCATCGCCCGACAAGGGGCGGGGATCATCGTCGTGCTCACCGCGACGGTGGCGGGCGATTTCCTGAGCCGCAGCCTGCGCCATCATGCCGGGCAGCCGGGATCGGGCATGGACGAATTGCGCGACTATGGCGTTGGCGCGCAGATCCTGGCCGAACTGGGCGTGCATGACATGATCCTGCTCAGCAACACGCATCATAGCCTGATCGCGCTTGACGGTTATGACCTGGCCGTGGTTGGGCAACATCCGATCGAGCTTTAAGGACCACTGTCATGGCAAAATTCCTGATCGTCGAAGCGCGCTTCTACGAACATCTCAATGACCTGCTGATCGAGGGCGCGGTCGCCGCGCTGGAGGATGAGGGCCATAAATATGAGGTGGTGACGGTGCCCGGCGCGCTGGAAATTCCCGGTGCCGTGGCGCTGGCGGCGGAAACCGGCCGATATGACGGCTTCATCGCCATCGGCGTGGTGATCCGGGGTGAAACCTATCATTTCGAAGTCGTGTCGAACGAGAGCGCGCGCGGCCTGATGGCGCTCAGCATGGATGGCATTCCGATCGGCAACGGCATTTTGACGGTCGAGAATGAAGCGCAGGCGCTGACCCGCGCCAAACGGGACGAGAAGGACAAGGGTGGCGAGGCGGCGAAGGCGGCCATGGCCATGCTCTCCCTTCGGGAAAGATTCGGCGCCTGACGGCTGCGAACAGGGGCGGATGGGAAAGGGGCGGCCCTTGACGAGCGGCCGCTTTTTCCCGGAGGCCTCCGGTTTGCGACCCCTGTGCCCAGGCGCGCTTGTACGCATGGCCGGTCGGGCGTAGTAACGGGCCATGACCCCGACGCATCAAGACATGACGCTCGATGAAGTGCGCGCCGCGCTGGCGCCGATCCTGCCGCGCCATGCCGCCTTTGACGGCTGGCGCAGGGAAGCCGTGACGATGGCGGCGGCGCAGTGCGGCATCGATGCCGGCATAGCGGCCCTGGCCTTTCCGGGCGGCGCGATGGAGATGATCGACGCCTGGTTCGAGAGCATCGATTCGCGGATGCGGGAAGCGTTGCCGCAGGAGAAGCTGGCGACCCTTTCCATCCGGATGCGCATAACGACCCTGGTCGAAACGCGCCTGACGCTGCTGGCGCGGGATCGCGAAGCGCTGCGCCGGGCGCAGGCGGTCATGGCCATGCCGCGCAATGCGGCGGCCGCCGCCAGACTGGGTTGGCGGGCAGCGGACGTCATGTGGCGCGCGGCCGGGGACGAATCGACGGACCTCAATCATTATACGAAGCGGCTGACCCTGGCCGGGGTCTATGCCGCGACCCTGCTGGTGTTCGTCGATGATGAAAGCGAAGACTGGGCGGAGACTCGCGCCTTCCTGGCCCGGCGGATCGAGGGCGTGATGCGGTTCGAACGCGCCAAGGCCCAGTGGAAGGGCATAGGTGCCGGTGAAAGGTTGAGCTTTGCCCGCTTCATCGGGCGGTTGCGATACCCTGCCATATAACCCTCGCGTCGCGGCGCGGATTCACGCTGGTCTTTTCCAATCGGTATTGATAGTCACTCGCAGGAATATATGACGAGTGCCTTACCCTTGCGCCTGACCGACCTGCCGCTGCGCCAGCCTGCCTATGTGGACCTGATCGACTGGGACGCCCTTTCCGCGTCCGACGGGCAAAGGCTTCGCGAATTCGGCCTGTGCGAAGGCGCCAGCGTGGAGGCGCTGCATCATGGCGGCCTGATGGGCCGTGGCCCCATTGCCTGCAAGGTCGGCCGCATGACGATCGCCATGCGCCGCAACCATGCCGCGGCGATCACCGTCCGCACCGGGCCGCAGGACGCCGCTGCGGACGAAGAAGCGTGACCGGCCTGCCGCTGGTCGCGCTGGTCGGCAATCCCAATGCCGGCAAGAGCGCGCTGTTCAACGCCCTGACCGGAGCGCGGCAGAAACTGGGCAATTATCCCGGCGTGACGGTGGAGCGCAAGGCGGGCCGCCTGTCGCTGTCCGACGGCCGGCCGGTCGAACTGGTCGACCTGCCCGGCACCTACAGCCTCAATCCGACCAGCCCCGACGAACAGGTAACGCGCGACGTCATATTGGGCAGGCAGGCGGGCGAACGCCTTCCCGACGCGCTGGTGGTNGTGGTCGATGCCTCCAACCTNGACAATCACCTGCGCTTCGCGCTGGAACTGATCGCGCTCGGTCGNCCGACCATCGTCGCGCTCAACATGGTCGACCTTGCGACCCGCGACGGGCTGGAACTGGACGCGCAGATTCTTTCGCGCGAACTGGGCGTGCCGGTGATCTCCACCGTGGCGGTGCGCAAGCGTGGTCTGGATCATTTGCGCGGCGAACTGGAATCCATGCTCGACGGCGGGGTCGGTGACGTCGCTCCTGCGGGCGAACGGCGCGATTTCGAGGTGTTGCGCAGGGAAGCGCGCCGGATCGCCCGCACCGCCATCGTGCGCGAAACCCCCTCCCGCCGCCTGACCGCCGCGGTCGACCGGGTGGCGCTGCATCCCGTGGCGGGGCTGTTCCTGCTGCTCGCCTTGCTCTTCATCATGTTCCAGGCGGTCTATGCCTGGTCAGAGGCGCCGATCGCGATGATCGAGGGCTTTGTCGCCAGTGCCGGGGATGCCGTGACGGCGGCGCTGCCCGATGGGCTGCTGCGGTCCTTCCTGGTCGATGGCGTGCTGAACGGCGTGGGTTCCGTCATCGTGTTCCTGCCGCAGATCCTCATCCTCTTCTTCTTCATCCTGATGCTGGAGGCGACCGGCTACATGGTTCGCGCCGCCTTTCTGATGGACGGGCTGATGGCGCGGGTGGGCCTGTCGGGGCGCGCCTTCATCCCGCTGCTTTCCTCCTTCGCCTGCGCGGTGCCGGGGATCATGGCGACCCGCACCATCGCTGATCCGAAAGACAGGCTGACCACCATATTGATCGCGCCGCTGATGACCTGTTCGGCGCGACTGCCGGTCTATGCCGTGATCATCGGCGCCTTCATTCCGGCCCGGACCGTGGCGCTGGGCATCGGTCTTCAAGGGCTGGTGCTGTTCTGCCTCTACATTTCGGGCATTGTCGGCGCGATGCTGGCCGCTCTGGTCCTGCGCCGCACCGTCACCAAGGGGGCAAGCGGCGGTTTCCTGATGGAGATGCCCAAATATCAATGGCCGCGCCCGCAGGACATCGTGCTTGGCCTGTGGCAGCGCGCGGTGATCTTCCTCAAGCGGGCGGGCACGATCATCTTCACCTCGACCGTGATCCTCTGGATATTGCTGAGCTTTCCCAAGGCGCCGGAGAATGGCGGGGTCAGCCAGGTCAACTATTCCATCGCAGGACGGGTCGCCAACGGGCTTAACGTCGTGCTGCAGCCGATCGGCTTCAACCGCGACATATCGCTGGCGCTGATCCCGGCCATGGCCGCGCGCGAAGTGGCGGTATCCGCGCTCGCCACCGTCTATTCGCTCGACGCCGACGAGGATGAGGCGAAGCTGGAACGCAGCCTGGGCGACCGGCTGAAGGACAGTTGGCCGCTGCCGACCGCGCTCGCCTTCCTTGCCTGGTTCGTCTTCGCGCCCCAGTGCATCTCTACCATCGCGGTGACCAGGCGGGAGACCAATGGCTGGAAATGGCCGCTGTTCATGATCGGCTATCTGTTCGCGCTCGCCTATGTCGCGGCCGGACTTACTTACTGGACCGCCACCGCAGCAGGGCTATAAGGACCAGCTAAACTATCGGAGGAAACATGGCGGGTTCGGTCAACAAGGTCATTCTGGTGGGCAATCTGGGCGCCGACCCGGAGGTGAAGAGCTTTCAGAATGGCGGGAAGGTGTGCAACCTGCGGATCGCGACCTCCGAAAGCTGGAAGGATCGCATGTCGGGCGAGCGCAAGGAGCGCACCGAATGGCACAGCGTCTCCATCTTCTCCGAAGGGCTGGCGGGCGTGGCGGAACGCTTTCTGCGCAAGGGGTCGAAGGTCTATCTGGAGGGCCAGCTGCGCACCCGCAAATGGCAGGACCAGTCCGGCAATGACCGCTACACCACCGAAGTGGTGCTGCAGGGGCCGGGCGCGGTGTTGACCATGCTGGATGGCGCGCCCGGAGGCGGTGGTCAGGGCGGCGGCGGACGCTCGCAGGGCGGCGGTGACTGGGGCGCCAGTTCGGGCAGCTTTGGCGGCGGCAATGATTATGATGATTTCGGCGGCGGCGGCGGCGGTGGCTTTGCTGGCGGTTCGGGCCGATCTTCAGGCGGCGGACGCGGCAGTGCGGGCGGGCCGAATTTCGACAATGACCTGGACGATGAAGTGCCGTTCTGAGGGATATTCAGCGGTAAATGACAGGAAGCGTTTTGCGATCCCTCACTCAACGGGATCGCAGACGCCTTACATCAGGATGCAGTGAAGCGGACGCATCGGCATCCTGCCAATGCTCAGGCTGCCAGGCGCAGGCAGTTCCTTCCACTATGCTTGGCGTTGTAAAGCGCCTTGTCGGCGGCTTCGAGCACGGCCTGACTGTCGCTCTGTCCACTCAGGGCGACCAGTCCCGCGCTGAACGTCACCGGGATCAGGTCGCCCGAATCGATCTGAACGGGATGGGCCGTGACCATTTCACGCAGCCGTTCGCAGATCATGCTCGCCCGGACGACATCCGTGCCGCCGAGCAGGATGGCGAATTCCTCGCCGCCAAGGCGACCGATACTGTCGCCGCCGCGCAACCCCGGGCGCAGCCGATCGACAAAGCCCGCCAGCACGCGGTCGCCCGCGCCATGACCGTGGCAGTCGTTGACCGCCTTGAAATGGTCGATGTCGATCAGCAGCAGGCAGGCCCGTCCGCCATGACGGGCACGCAGCATTTCCTCTTCCAGCTTTTCCAGGAAAGCCCGCCGGCTGTCCGCGCCGGTCAGCGAATCCAACGCCGCCACCTGCTGCAGCGCGCGTTGCCGCGCCTTGTGCCGGGACATGTCGCGAATCGTGCAGACAAGGCCGGTGGGCATGCCGCGCTCGTCAACGACGGCGCGCGCCACCATCTCGCACCATTCGCTGCCCTGCGCCGATATGAAGGGGCGGAATTCGACCGTCTGCACTTCGCCGGGCTGGTGGAGCGCCCGGTCCAGCGTCGCGGTCACCTGTTCCCGGTCCACCGGGTCGACCAGATTGGCGGCGTCCTGCCCGATCAGCAGTTCGGGCGCGCACCCGATCTGTTCTGCCGCCGAGGGGGAGGCATATTCGATCACGCCATCAACGCGGATGTTGAGCACGACATCGCCGCTGTTTTCCGCGATCGCGCGATAGCGCGCCTCGCTTTCCTGCAACATCTGGAACAGGCGCCGGCGGCTGTTGAGTTCCGCCGCGATCGGCATGGAAAGCAGGAAGCTGAAGGCCAGGAAGAGCTGGAAATACTGCATCCTTTCGCCCAGCGTGCCGGGGATCATGTGCAGCGGTCCATGGCCCGTCATGGTCGCCATGCCGCCGATCATCGCCAGGATGATGACCGACGCCGCAGCGCCCAGATTGCCCAGGCGGAAGACGATGGCGACCATCGGCAGCAGCAGCGCGAACAGCATGGGAAAGCGGGCCACGTAGAAGACAAAGCCGGTCGCCAGGGCGAAGAGCAGGAGCAATCCGAGCGCTTCACACTTCGCCCAGCGCCTGGTCTGGCCGAACCAGCGCCGCAATTCGCCCTTCATCAGCATGATCAGGATCGGCGTGCAGGTCAGCCCGCCCAGCACATGCCCGGTATACCATTGCAGCAGCGACGCACCGAACGGCACTGTCGTCAGTGCCGATGCCACGGAGGCGGCGGCCAGGCCCGCGACCAGATTGGCCGGGCCGCAGAGCGCGAGAATGAAGACGAACAGCGGCTGCATCGATCCCGCGAATTTCCCGCCTGGCGCAAAGCGGCGGCAGATCAGCGCGACGATAAGCGCTTCCAGCAGGTTGATGCCGGCCATCGGTATGGCGGCGGCGGTCCCCATGCCCCACAGGGCGGTCGACAGCGCACTTGCCATGCCGCAGGCGATCAGGGCCCGCGGCCAGACGCTGGCCCGCGATGTCAGCAGATAGGCCATCAGCAGCGCGTTGGCGCCCCAGATGAAGGCGAGGCCCCCTTCAAAGCGCGAACTGGCAAGCGCGATCGACGCCATGAAGAAATAAGCGCCTGCCAGGACGACAGGCTCAATGCGGGACGAAGTATGGCGAAGTGACGTCTGCATGTTCGGTCCCGCATTAGACGCTTATCGTTAAAATATACTCACGATCATGATTTTACAGTGGAGAAAAATCATGTGGACGCCAGCAAGGCGTGCCAGCGGCGCAGCCTTTCGTCCCTGGTATCGTCCGGCAGGGCAGGGGTGAACCGTCGCCGCGCCGCCCCCATCCCGCCGGCCGCGGCGGCAAGGGAAGGAAACAGGCCCGCGCCCACCGCCGCGAGCATCGCCGCGCCCCGGGCCGTCGTCTCCACATCGGCCGGGCGATCCACGGGCACGCCCAGAATGTCGGCCAGGTCCTGCGCGATCCAGTCATTGGCGCTCATTCCCCCGTCGATGCACAGGCCTTGCCAGGGCATGCCGTCGGAGCCGAACGCTCCGGCCAGGTCGTGAAGCTGGTGCGAGAGGGATTCGAGCGCCGCGCGCACGATATGCGCCCGCCGGGTCCCCAGCGTCAGCCCGTGGATCATGCCCGTGGCGTCCGGGCGCCAATGGGGGGCGCCCAGCCCCGCCAGCGCGGGCAGCATCGCGATGCCGCCGCTGTCCGGCACGGAACGGGCCAGGGTTTCGCTTTCCTCCGCCGTCGCGATCAGGCGCAGTTCGTCGCGCAGCCACTGGATCAGGCTGCCGGCGACGAACACCGACCCTTCCAGCGCATAATTCGTCTCTCCCGGCAGACGGCAGAGCAGGGTGCCGAGCAGACGATGCCGCGAAACGGGCACGGTGCTGCCCATGGGAGCGAGGACAAAGGCGCCCGTGCCCAATGTCGCCTTGGCGCTGCCCGGCGTCAGGCAGCCCTGACCGATGGTCGCCGCCTGCTGATCCCCCATCAATCCCCGGATCGCGATCGGCTGGCCGAACCATTCGGCCCGGGTTTCGGCAAAGGCGCCAACATTGTCGACGATCTGCGGCAGGGCGTGCGGCGGCACGCCGAACAGGTCGCATAGCCCCTGGTCCCAATCCGTACCGTCCAGCGCCATCAACTGGGTGCGGCTGGCATTGCTGGCGTCGCTGACATGCAGCCCGCCGGTCAGCTTCCACATCAGCCAGCTTTCTATGGTGCCGAAGGCGAGGGCGCTTCCCGCTTCCGCGACGGCGGGGGCATGGTCCAGCAGCCAGCGCATCTTCGTTGCGGAGAAATAGGGATCGAGCACCAGCCCTGTCCGCCGCTGGATCGCTTCCTCCTCGCCCGCGTCGCGCAGGGCGGCGCAATGCCCGGCCGTGCGCCGGTCCTGCCAGACGATTGCGGGAGCCAGAGGCTGGCCGGTCCGCCGGTCCCACGCGACGACGGTCTCGCGCTGGTTGGTGATGCCGATGGCGGCGATGCGATCCGCGCCGCCCGCCCGCATCACCATGTCGCGCGCGCAGGCGAGCGTCTTGTCCCAGATTTCCGCCGCATCATGTTCGACCCAGCCGGGTTGCGGATAATATTGGCTGAGGTCCGCCTGCGCCATGCCCAGCCGTCGTCCGTCCGGCGCGAAGAGCATCGCGCGTGTTGATGTCGTGCCCTCGTCCAGCACCAGTATCAGACGCTCGTTCATCCCCTCTCCCCCAGCCAGTCCCGCACATGCGCCTTCTGTCCCGCATCGAGGCGCAGTCCCAACTTCGTGCGGCGCCACAATATGTCGTCGGCCGTGACCGCCCATTCCCGCGCGACCAGATAGCGCAGCTCCGCCTCGGTCAGGCCATGGCCGAAATGCGTGCCCAGAGCCTCCATGTCCCGCGCACCGTCCAGCCACTCCCATGCACGGGTGCCATAGGCGCAGGCGATCCGCTGCGTCGACGCATAGTCGAGAAAGGGATAGTCGCAGCCCAGATCGGCGATCAGCCGGTCGCGCTCCTGCATCGGGAAGTCGCCGCCCGGCAGCGCCGCCTTCGCCGTCCAGTCGCCCGCGGGCAGGCTGGGGAAAAAGGGTCTGAGCATCGCCACCGCCTCGGCCGCGAGGTGGCGATAGGTGGTGATCTTGCCGCCGAACAGGCTGAGCAGCGGCGCTTCCCCCCGTGGCGCGTCAAGCTCCAGCCGATAGCCGCGCGTCGCGGCTTCCGGTTTTCCCGAACCATCGTCGACCAGCGGCCGGACGCCGGCATAGGACCACAGCACGTCCTGCGGCGTGATGATCCTTCGGAAATAGCGGTTCGCGCCGTCGCAGAGATAGGCGATCTCGTCGGGCGCAGGTCGGACATCGTCGACCGGCCCCTGATGATCGCGGTCGGTCGTGCCGATCAGGGTGAAGTCGCGCTCATAGGGCAAGGCAAAGAAGATGCGTCCATCGGGCAGCTGGAAGAAATAGGCAAAGCCATGGTCGAACAGGCGCGGCACGACGATATGCGATCCGCGCACCAGCCGCATGTGGCGCGCCGTTTCGCCATGGGCGCGATGGAGAAGGTCGAGCACGAGCGGCCCGGCGGCATTGACCACGGCGCGGGCGCGGAAGCGCGGCGTCGATCCGTCGTTCGCCTGCGCATGGATCGTCCAGCCGCCTTTTTCCCGTTCCAACCGCTGCACGTCCGTCCGGGTGCGCACCTCCGCGCCCCTTTCCGCCGCATCGCGGGCGTTGAGGATGACGAGGCGGGCATCGTCGACCCAGCCGTCGGAATAGAGGAAGGCCTTGCCGAAGCCGGGTTGCAGCGGCCGTCCGGCCGGATGGCGGCGCAGGTCGATGCCCTGCGTCGGCGGCAGGGCGTGCCGGCCGCCGATATGGTCGTACAGGAAGAGGCCCAGTCGCAGCATCCAGCGCGGCCGCAGCCCCGGTACCCAGGGCAGCACGAAGCGCAGCGGATGGATGATGTGCGGGGCGATCGCCCAGAGCCTCTCGCGTTCCGCCAGCGATTCGCGCACCAGGCCGAATTCCCGATGCTCCAGATAGCGCAGCCCGCCATGGATCAGCTTGGTGGAGGCGGACGATGTGCCCTGCGCCAGGTCGCCGCGCTCCAGCAGCAGCACCCGCGCACCGCGCCCGGCCGCGTCACGAGCCACGCCGCAGCCGTTGATGCCGCCCCCGATCACGGCAATGTCATAGGGGGTCGGGTCTGTCTCCCTCGTCACCCCGTCATCCTAGAGCATCGGGCGGAAAAGTGGGAACCGGTTTTCCGCTGGCAATGATGCGACGAGAAAACCGTGTTGGCGGCTGGCATCAGATTTGACGCAGCGCGCTCCAGCGCTTGCGGAACGGAACTGCTAGTCGGCATCGGGGTCGCGGAAGTTGAGGCGGCGGGTCACGGTGTAGTCCAGCACGCCGACCAGGAAATAGCTGATCCACTGTTTGACCAGCGTGGGCAGGCTTCGCTGGGTACGGTAGGTTTCGAGCGTGACCTGGCGGCTTTCTCCCGCCCTACGGTCGATCAGCGCCCGCATCGCCTTGGCAAAGCCGGCATGCTCGATCCGCAGCATGATTTCCAGGTTGAGGAACAGGCTGCGCATGTCGAAATTGGCCGAGCCGATATAGACCGCATCGTCCACCACGATCAGCTTCATGTGCAGCTTGCACGGTTGATATTCCCAGATCTCCACGCCGCGCCGGAGGAGGGGGCCATAGAGCAGCCGCGCCGCCGCGACGGTCGCGCCATTGTCGGACCTGGAGGGCAGGATGAGGCGAGATCCCTTGCGCCGCGCGGCCCTGGCAATGCGCTTGAGCATGCCGCGGCCCGGCGAGAAATAGGCCTCGACCATGTCGAGCCGCCCTGCCTGCTCCAGATCATGCTTCACAAGTTGCGCCCAGGGGCTGAGCCGCCGTGTGGGGCCGCCGATCACCCAGCGCATCGGCTCGTCCGCTACGGGATGGATGGGGCTGTGCCAGTTGCGCACCATGCGGCGCAGCGTGCGGAACCGCTGCCTTCGCGTCGAGACCCAGCGCCAGAGCTGGCCGTACCAGCTGGTCATCGCCTGCACCTGCGGCCCTTCCACCAACAGGCCCAGATCGTGCCAGCAATCCTCCGCCGGAATCCCGAAATAGCCGTCCTCGACGTTGAAGCCGCCCATCAGCAGCCNNCGGTCGTCGGCAATCGCCAGCTTCTGGTGATTGCGGATCAGGTAGCGCATCGATCGGCGCNCGCCGAAGCGGCCGAAATGCGCTCCCGCAGNCACCAGCGGATCGAAGAAGGCGAGCGGCGTCGATCCCGATCCGAAAGCGTCGATCATCAGCGTGACCGCCACCCCGCGCCGCTGTGCCGCGATCAGCCGGTCCAGGATCAGCCGTCCGCTGTCGTCGGCCGCGAAGATGTAATAATAGAGCTTCACGCTTTCCCGCGCGCCGTCGATCAGGTCGACCAGCGCCTGCCGCAGCGCCGGCCCCGTCTCGATCACGCGCAGGTGGTTGGCGTGCAGCGACAGGTCGATCTGTTCCCCGCCCTGTTCCCCGCCATGACCCGGCTCTGCCTGCCCGATGCTCGCCATGCTCCGTTCATGCCCGCATTCGCGGCGGCTGGCCATGACTTTATGGGCTTTTCATTGACTCTTGGAACAGGCGCTGTTAGGCGCGCATTTCACTATTTTACCTTTGGTTCAGGAGCGCCCGTTTGGCCCGCGTTACCGTCGAAGATTGCGTCGACAAGGTTACCAACCGTTTTGACCTCGTCCTGCTTGCCGCGCAGCGCGCCCGCGAGATTTCCGGCGGCGCGGAGCTGACGCTGGACCGCGATCGCGATAAAAATCCCGTCGTGGCACTGCGTGAAATCGCGGAAGAGACGGTCCTTCCGGTCGATCTGCACGATTCGCTCGTCGCATCGCTGCAGAAGGTGCAGATTGACGATGACGACACGCCCGATGAAATCGGCTCGATCGCCCAGTCGGCGGAGGCGCTGCGCCTGACCGCCGCGGCCCCGCCGCGCAACCAGAATATCGGCGGCGATTACGACGGCTGATCCGGTCACCAGCTTGGAGAGGGAATGAGGCCCGGCCTGCGCAAGCAGGACCGGGCCTCACCGTTTCAGGGAGCGGGTCGGCCTGGCTCAGGTCGCAGGAACGGCATCGCGCCTTCCCGGCGCGCTGCATGTAGGTGAATGCCTGTCTTCTTCCCATTCTCGTCCAGATTGAATCTCCGCACTCGCAAGCGTCTTGGGAAAGCCGCGAAAAATCTTGGCCGTTACGGCATGGCGTGGTTATAGCCTGCCAGGCAGGCGGAAGAGCGCGCCGAAGATGCGCCGCGAGTGAGGAGATGCCGTTTTGAGCGCGAAGGAGCGTTTTCCCAATCTGGTGACCCTGTTCTTCACCCGCGCGAAGGCGATGGGTGACGCGCCTTTCCTCTGGCGCAAGACAGCCGGGCAATGGCAGTCGCTGAGCTGGACCGACGTCGCCCTTGAAGTCGCCTCGTTGGCCAGCGCCTTGCAGGCGCAGGGGCTGAAGCCCGGCGATCCGGTGATGCTGGTCAGCGAGAACCGGCCGGAATTCTGCATCGCCGACCTTGCCATCATGGCGGCCGGCTGCGTCACCGTGCCGACCTACACCACGAACACCACGCGCGATCACCAGCATATCCTGACCGACAGCGGCGCTCGCGCGGTCATCGTCTCCACTGCGAAGCTGGCGCAGACCCTGATGCCCGCCGTGCTTCGGTCGCAGGCGAACATCGTCATCGGCATGGAGCCGTTGCGCGGCATGCAGGGGCAGGTCACCTGCCATTTGTGGAGCGACCTGATCGCCCATTATCCCACCGACATCGAAGCCTGCGCCGCCAGCCAGACGGCGAAGCGCGAGGATCTGGCCTGCATCATCTATACCAGCGGCACCGGCGGCGCGCCGCGCGGGGTGATGCAGCATCATGGCGCGATCCTCTGCAACATCGAGGGCGCGGACAGCTTGCTGGAGGAGGATTTCGGGCGGGGCGAAGAGGTGTTCCTGTCCTTCCTCCCCCTTTCCCACGCCTATGAGCATAGCGGGGGCCAGTTCCTGCCGATCATGGCGGCCGGGCAGATCTATTATGCGGAAGGGCTGGAAAAGCTGGCCAGCAATATCGAGGAGGCAAGGCCGACGATCATGGTCGTCGTCCCCCGCCTGTTCGAGGTGCTGCGCACCCGCATCATCAAGTCGATCGAGAAGCAGGGCAAATTTCCCACCTATCTGCTGGGACAGGCGCTGCGCATTGCGGCGAAGGAACAGCAGGGGGGGACATCCCTGATCGACCTGCCGATGAAGGCGCTGCTGGCGCGGACGCTGAAGCCCAAGGTAGCGGCGCGCTTCGGCGGGCGGATGAAGGCGCTGGTGTCAGGCGGCGCTCCTCTCAATCCCGATGTCGGCCTGTTCTTCGACGCCATGGGACTGACGCTGCTCCAGGGCTATGGCCAGACCGAGGCCGGGCCGGTGATCAGTTGCAACCGGCCGCGCGCGGGGATCGCGATGGATACGGTGGGGCCGCCGCTCGACGGCGTGGAGGTGCGGATTGCGGAGGATGGCGAAATCCTCGTCCGCGGCGAGCTGGTGATGCACGGCTATTGGCGCAATCCGGCGGAAACGGAAAAGGCGCTGCAGGATGGGTGGCTGCACACCGGCGATATCGGGGAGATCGATGCCAGGGGGCGCATACGCATCACCGACCGCAAGAAGGACCTGATCGTCAACGACAAGGGCGACAATGTCTCGCCCCAGAAAGTCGAAGGCATGCTGACGCTCCAGCCGGAGATCGGGCAGGCGATGGTCCATGGCGACCGTCGTCCGCATCTGGTGGGGCTGCTGGTGCCGGACGCCGAATGGACGCGCGAATGGGCGCAGGCGCGGGGGCGCAAGGTCGAGGGGATCGAGGCGGATGGCGATTATCTGGCTGCGCTGCGCGCCGCCGTCGATCGGGTGAACGACGATCTGTCCGTGATCGAGCGGGTGCGGCGCTTCATCCTGGCCGACGAGCCCTTCACCATCGACAATAGCGAGATGACCCCGTCGATGAAGATCCGACGGCATGTCATCCGCGCCCGCTATCAGGATCGGCTGGACGCGCTGTACAAGGGGTAGGTTGTTCCTGCCCGTGCGGGAAGGCCGCGCCGGGAGGCGATCCTATTTGCCCGGCGAGCGATAGGGCGTGAAGTCGCCAAGCGCGCAGCTTCCCGTCACCATTCCCGTGGTCAGGTCGGCGCTGGTGACCATGTCGCCACGGCAATATTGCGATCCCCAGGTCTTGATGATCATCGTATCGCCACGCGTCAGCCCGGAACAACTGCCGATCAGGTCGTTGCGATAGACCAGTCGCCCGCTGACCCGATAGAGCAGCACATTGCCGCTGATGGCGGTCAGGTTGGTCTGGGGTTCGTGATTGACGCAACTCGTCTTTTCGCCGGCCACCTTGCCGGCGAGGGCTTGTTCCAGCTCACTCGTCTGTTTTTCGGTCAGCTTGGGCGGCTGGTAGCTGCCCGAGCATCCCGCCAGCAACAGCGGGACAAGCCACGGGACGGACCGCGATATCCATGGACGCACGACACCTCTCCTCATTCGTCCCCGCTTCCAAGACGCTCAACCGGCGTGNAAACCGTCANGCCGCATCCTTCGCCGNCCGTCGCTCCGCCAGTTGCGCGACATCGCGGGCGCGCATGAAGATNTTGGTCGCGCGCTCCTGCCCGATGCTGGTCGGCACGGTAGCCTCCCCCCGCAAACGCGCTGCGTCGACCTGCGCCATGCGGGTGTGCAAGGCGGCGTTGTCAGGCTCGACCGTCAACGCGAAGCGGCCGTTCGACTGCGTATATTCATGCGCGCAATAGACGATGGTATCGTCGGGCAACTCGGCCAGGCGCTGCATATTGGCGAACATCTGCGCCGCCGTCCCCTCGAACAGTCGGCCACACCCCATGGCGAACAGCGTGTCGCCCACGAAGATCATATGGTCGTCCGCCAGATGATAGGCGACATGGCCGGCGGTATGGGCGGGCACGGCAAGCACGGCCGCCCGGTGGGCGCCGATGCGCACGCTGTCGCCCTCCCGCACCATGCGGTCCAGCGTGCCGATCTTCTCGGCCTCCGCCGCGGGGCCGGTGATGGTGCAGCCGGTCGCCGCCTTGATCGCCGCATTGCCGCCGACATGATCGCCATGCCAGTGGGTGTTCCAGATCTGGCTGATCGTCCAGCCCCTTTGCTGCGCCGCCTCCAGCACTGGCCCGGCGACGGCAGGATCGACGACTACGGTTTCCTTGCTGGCATCATCGTGCAGCAGCCAGACATAATTGTCGTTCAGGACGGGGATGCGGACGACTTCCAGCATGGTTTTACCAGACTCCGACATTGGGCATGGAAACCCAGGGCTCGGCCGGTTCCAGACGCCCGTCCTGCAGCAGTTCGACGGAAATATCGTCCGGCGTCNGCACAAAGGCCATATATCCGTCACGGGGCGGGCGGTTGATCGTCACGCCCGCATCCAACAGCCGCTGGCAGGTCTNATAGATATTCTCGACCCGATAGGCGAGNTGCCCGAAATTGCGGCCGCCGCCATAGACCTCCGGCGGGGTGCCGTCCTCGGCAGGCCAGTTGTAGGTNAGCTCGACCTGCGCCTCCTCATCCCCCGGAGCGGCGAGGAAGACCAGGGTGAACCGACCCTCCGCGCTGTCGAAGCGTTTCTGTTCTTCCAGGCCGAGCAGGCGGAAGAAGTCCACGGTGCGGTCAATGTCGGTCACGCGGATCATCGTGTGCAGATATTTGGGCAAGTCTTCACTCCATTCGTCGCCATAAAGCAACGGTTCATCTCTGACGCCTTAGATGACCAGAAGATAAGCCCTGGCGGGCCTGGACGGAAGAGGGGAGGCGACATGGCTTTAACCTATCATGACAAGCTTTTCGTGGCATGCGCGGGGGTGCTGGCCCTTGGCATGGTCGGCGGCGGTTACCTCCTGGGCGACGGGCTCAAGCGGGCCAAGGCGGCGGATCGTTCCGTGACGGTCCGCGGGCTGGCGGAAAAGGATGTGACCGCCGATCTTGCCACCTGGTCGATCAGCTACTCGGCCACCGGTTTCGACTTGCCCTCCGTCCGGGCGGAGATCGACAATAATACGCGGGAACTGCGCGCCTATTTCGCCAGCCTCGGCTTCAGGCCGGATGCGCTGACGGCGACCGGCGCGGGCGTCAATCAATATATCAATAATGGCGTGAACACGATCACCATCACCCAGCGGATGTTGCTGCGCACGACCGACATCACCCGTGCCCAGCGCGCCGTGGCGCAGCAATTCGACCTGGTCCGGCGCGGCGTCACGCTGCAGGAGGGATCGGGCATGCGCTACAGCTTCACCAAACTCAACGACGTGAAGCCGCAGATGGTCGCCGCCGCCACCCGGGATGCCCGCGCCGCCGCCGAACAGTTCGCCCGGGACAGCGGCGCCAATGTGGGCGGCATCAAGAGCGCGACCCAGGGCTATTTTTCGATCGAGGCGCGCGATGGCGAGGCCGACGGGTCCAGCGATACGCCGTACAAGAAGGTCCGGGTCGTCACGACGGTCGACTTCTACCTCGATTAGGACCGGTCGGCATCCAGAAGAGGATCCGCCCGGAGCATCTTCAGTTGGCGGGCTTCGGCGTCAGGCGGGAAAGATTGTCGGCGGCGGCCTTTCCTGCGGGAGCATCCGCGGCCAGCTTCACGGCGCGCTGCCAGGCGGAGCGGGCAACATCCTCATGATCGGTGAGGATGGCGATATTGCCCTCCTCCAGCGCGACAGAGGCATCGTCCGGGGAAAGCTGCACCGCGCGCGCAATCTGCGCCTGGGCCAGTTTCATCTCTCCCGATCGTCGCGCCAGGGTGGCCGAAAGCAGCCAGGCCAGCGGATCCTGCGGCACCTGCTCCAGCGCGATGTCCAGGGAGTCTCGCGCGGCCTGGGCATCGTTCAGCGCCACCAGTGCGCGGGCGCGGTCGAGATGCACCTCTCCCTTCTCCACCCCATCGGGCAGGCCGCGCGCCAATGCCGCGTCGAAATCGTCGCGCGCCTTGGCGGCATCGCCGGCCGCCAGCGCGGCATTGCCCGCCTGTGCCCATAAACGGCCGCTCTGCACCATTTCGCCGTTGCGTTCGGCTTCATCCGCCCCCTGTTCGAAGGCGACGATCGCCGGCGCCCAGCGTTCGGCGCGGGCATAGGCAAAGCCCATGCAGTTGCGCGCATAGAAGCTGCCGCCTTCGATACGCCATTGTTGCGCGAAGTCGACGCCCTTGTCGGGCGCCTCCACCGCCTGATCCAGACAGGCCTGGAATTTCGCGGCATATTTGTCCGGCACGGGAATGCGGCCGTCGCTTGCCGTCGTCGCTGCCCGTGCAGGCGCAGCGGGGACGGAAGCCGCGGCCTCCGCCTTTTCCTTCCTCTTGCGGTTCATCACCGCCTCGATCTCCGGATCATAGGCCTGCGGCGCGAGCAGAAGCAGCGGGAGGAGAAAGGGCATCAGAGGCTGTCCAACAGGCTGGCGACGGTCCGGATCAGCAGGGCGATGTCGGCGTCGCGGGAAAGGCGATGGTCGCCATCCTTAATCAGCAGCATCTGCACATCGGATGAACGCAGCCGCTCGGCGATGCGCAGCGCCGTCTGCCACGGTACATCTGGATCGGCCTGGCCCTGCAACAGGCGAACCGGGCAATCGATCGCGATTTCCTCCTCCAGCAGGCGGAGCGACTGGCCGGATTCCCAGAAGGCCAGGGTGGTGACATAGGGATCATCGCCATAGGGGGTCGGTTCCAGGAGCCGCCCCTCCGTTGCCAGCAAGGCCTTGTCCGCCTGGGTAAAGCCCCATTCGGTGAAATCCGGCGCCGCCGCGATGCCGACCAGCCCCGCCACTCGCCCCGGTCGCGCCAGCGCGATCAACAGCGCCAGCCAGCCGCCCATGGACGACCCGACCAGCACCAGCGGCCCGTCTGTCAGCGAATCGATCAGCAGCAGCGCATCGTCGCGCCAACTCGCCAGCGTCCCATCCTCGAACCGCCCGTCGCTCACCCCGTTGCCGGCATAGTCGAGACGGAGCATCGCCCGGCCCTGATCCCGCGCCCAATGGTCCAGCGCGACCGCTTTGCCGCCTTCCATGTCGGACATGTAGCCGGGCAGGAAGATGATCGTCGGCCCCGCGCCCGGCCGATGGCGATAGGCGAGCCGCAATCCGTCCCCGCGCGCGAAAAAGGCGGGTGGAGCGGTTTCGGGGCGTTCCATGCTATTTCTCCAGTTCAGCGGCAGGGGCCTGAAAAAGGCTCGTAAAAGGTCTTGGCGGGGAAACCAGAAAAAATAAGAATAATCCACCCGGCGTGATTGACAGCCCTCCGACCAGAGGCTAGTTGCGCGCTCCTACCCCGTGCCCAGATGGCGGAATTGGTAGACGCACCAGCTTCAGGTGCTGGCGATCGCAAGGTCGTGGAGGTTCGAGTCCTCTTCTGGGCACCATTTGTT
>JGI24741J21665_1000032_pt1 | contig 33378 bp, 45 predicted proteins | sample KBSCornC7_FD_21665 | JGI IMG/M metagenome (IMG submission 21665) | reverse complement strand
GCTCCGGTTCGGAGTCAGTCGGTCGGAATGAGAGGAGCTGAATATCGACCTTCGTCGGCTCGGGAACGCGGGCGGGCAGGCCCAGTGCGACCGTAGCGCCCAACCCCAGGGCTACACCCTTGATGCCCAGCCATGCGCGCCGACTCAGCACGCAGCCTCCGGCGCCAACGCCACGTGCAACTCCGGATAGGCCGGGCGCTCCAGCGACACTTCTCGCCAATTCACCATGACGGTGCTGCCCTCGGTGAGCACGCGGGGGGTCTCAACCCATGCAGTGCGAACCCATGCGTCATCGCGCCATTCATAGCGCTCCCGGTGGAGCTCGGCGGAAGACAGCCAGGCCGAACACTGCCAGCCTTGCAGGACGACACGCAAACCGTGCCGTGTCGCGCGCACCACGCGGGCCCGCACCACGGTGCTCTGCGGTGTCTCGGCCACGAAGCCATTCAGCTTGAGGCGGTCCCAGACCATGCGTTCCGCCAAGCGGGCAGCATGCGAGCGCTCAGAACACAGTGCGACTTGCGCGCTCAGCGCAGCCAGGTCTGCCTCGCCAAGTTCGCAGCCCTCCGGCGCCAGCAGCAGACGGTGCACCAGCAAGTCCGCATAGCGGCGAATCGGACTGGTGAAGTGGGTGTACCAATTCACGCTCAGCGAGAAGTGACCGCCTGGCGTCTCCTCGCCCTGAACGACGTACTTGGCTGGCTGCATCGCCGAGCGAATTCGCAGTGCGGCCGCAGCGTAAGCCTCGCCCTTGCCTACCGACGCAGCCAGGGTTGCCAGCGCGCGCATGCTGGGTTGCTCAGGCAGCGCGTGGTCGGCCGTTTGCGCCCAGGCACGCAGGTCGCCCCAGGACTGCGCGTCCGGCGGCGGCTGATGACGGAAGAGCCCAGCGCCGTAGCGCTGCACCAGCATCTGTGCCGCGGTGCGATTGGCCAGAAGCATCATTTCCTCGACCAGCTTGTGCGCGTCGTTGCGTGTCTCCCAGCTCACCCGCCAGCTGCCGTCATCATTCGGCACCAGCACCGGCTCCGGGTCATCGAAATCAAGGCGGCCAGCCTCCTCGCGCTGCTTGACCAGCAGCGCGTACACGGCGGCCAGTGCCGCCAGGTTGGCTTCCACCGGCTGTGCAAAGCGCACACTCTTGCCGGCCAGGAACGCGGCGACCTGGGTGTAGGTCAGGCGCGCGGCCGATTGAATGAGCCCGCGACTGAGTTGCGTGGATACCACCTGCCCCGCGTCATCGAGCACCAGGCTCATCACCACGGCGCGCTTGAGCTCGCCCGGCGTGAGGGAGCAGCGGTCGTTGGACAGGGATTCAGGCAACATCGGCTCGGTCCGACCCGGTAGGTAGAGCGACGTGCAGCGCTCGGCCGCCCACGCATCGAGCGCGGACCCGGGTTGCACATACCAGGAGACGTCCGCCACGGCCACCTGCACCTGCCAGCCAGTCGGCAGGCGCTGAGCGAACACGGCGTCGTCGAAGTCGCGCGTGGATTCGCCATCGATGGTGACAAAGGGGACGCCGGCGTGCGCGGTCCAGGCTGCAGCGGTCTCGCCGATGCCTGCGCCACCCAGATGCAGTGCGTCCTGGCGCAGGCCCTCCGGCATGGCAGCATGGAAGCCGAACCGCACCTTGGCGTAATCGAGGTCAAACCTGGGCGGTTTCGCGTGCCGAGATTCAACACCACCGTGACGGGCACGGCGTCGGAATTCGGGTCGCCCTCGAATGCGGGAATGCGTACCGCAACAACGTCGCCCGCAGCGTAAGGCGTGGCCCCTGCCGACAGGAGCAACGGGAAGAAGCAGGGGTCATCCGCCACCAGCGAATGGCCACCGACGGACCGAGCGCCAAAGTCCTCCTGTACTTCGCACAGCAGTAGGCTCTCAGGGCGCGTGACGCGCAGAATCATGCGAACGTCCTGATTGTCACCTTCCCCATCGGCGGCCATGAATTCGATGCGGTCGCCAGTCAGCAGGCTACGTGCCAAAGCCGCGCGGATGAAGTAGGACTCCCCGGCGTCGGTCGTGACAAAGGCAAACCCGCGAGGATTGAGGTGAACGCGACCCTCGTGGCCCTCTTCCATAGGCGAGGCGTCAGGCATCGGAGCGCTCGGCTCAAGGGCCGCAGCGTGCAGCATAGCGTCCAGCCCCGGACTGGAGACAAAGCGACGACGCAACATACAATACTCCTTCGAATGCTGCGCCAGGGCAGCCTTGGGCGGGCACACGCACGACGTGCGTTGGCGCGCCAGCCAAGGCAGCACCGTTCAACCTGTTACAGTTTTGCGTACCACGCGGTGTGAATTTCAGTTTGCATAGTATACCAGAATTAAGCTATTACGCCAAGCCAAGCGCGCTGCGCAGCTACCCCCGGTAAAACCATCTGAAGCCTTACGTATAGGCCTCTCGCGGCTCGCCGGTAAATCTCGTGCGGTTATGTGCGTTGCAGTGATATACTAAAAATCATAACATGTACAACAAACGGTTGGCCCTCGGCCACCGGTAGCGCGAAAGGATTCCAAAATGACCAGGCCCGAACCAGGCTCCACCGGCCTGACCAACGAGCTCAACAAGGAGCACTACGAGCGCGTGTGTGAGGCGCGGCGTCGCGCCGGTCTGCCCACGGCGCATGACAAGCAACTGGCCAACCATCCGCTTGTGGGTCGCACTTTGCGCGAGAAGGCAACCGGCGAGCTCTTTACCATCCAGCTTGTACACGAATCCTGGTGGAAGGGCTACTACGTCCAGGCCACCACCCGCCAGGTGGCGACTGGCCTGCACCGCGTGCTTGTGGTCGGCTCCAAAGGCTGCCTCAGCCAGGACATCGCCGAAGAGTTGGAGCGGTTCGAGACCGGCTTCGAAGTTCTGGAGTTTGCCGACGTGCCGGACGAGGTTGAGTCTGTCCACTGACCTGCTCGCATATCCAACAGAAAACCCGGCCGAGAGCCGGGTTTGTTATTGCCGCCGTCTTCACGTACAGCGACTTGCAAACCTTCATCGGTGCAACACCGAAAAAGCACGGTTCAGGGTTCCGCGCCTGCGCGCCGCGAACACCTGAAGGCCGAGGACGGTTGCCTGCACAACGCGACGCACCACAAAGGAAATCGAGAACGTGATGAAGTAGCCGGTGGCGGTGAACAGGTCTTCGATGAGCGCGTAGACCGTGGCGCTCACGAACAAGCCGCCAGCTAGGCAAAGCAGGATGAGCAACGCCGGCGCAATCAACGCCAGGCCGTCGGCGCTCGCCACGCCCGGTGAGACCGTGCTGAAGGCGGTCAGCCAGACCTGCAGCACGGTGCCATGCCACCAGGAGAAGAAGGATTGGCCACAAACCAGCATCAGGCCCGCGGCCAGCAATAGGCCGACAGCCACCACACGTACGGATTTCATAAGAGTCCTTGGAAGTGAAAAGGACCGCCGACAAGCGTCAGCGGCCCGCAGTATAGGAACCCTCCAGCCGGGCGCTTGGCCGGGAATGAAAAAAGGCCCCAATCGTTGACTGGGGCCTTTGCGCACACAGCGAGCTGGGACAGCTTACTGCGCCATGAAGTGGACGGTGCCGTCAGCGGCCTTGGTGAAGAGGACACCGGCGTTCGGCGTTGCCACCTGGATGGTCGCCACTTGGTTATCGGCTTCACGGAAGTTCGCGACGCCAACGCTGTAGCTGCCCGACTGGAGCACGCTTGCTTCGCAGCTGGCGAAGGAGTGCTCCGGACCGTAACCGAGGACATTGCCGCGGTCGAGGTAGCCCACCTGGCCCTGCCTGGCGGCCCAGTACACGTGCGCCCCATTCGGTTGAACCACATGCAAGTTCTCATCCCCTGCCCACTCCAGGACATCGAGACTGTGAAGGCTCCCACCGCCGGCCGGGCCGCTTGCGCAGGCTGCTTCAACTGCGCCAGCGCGGCTAAAAAACGGCGCCGATGCGCCGCTTCTACTGTGATTAGGGGATTGCGTGATTTTCGCCTGAGTCAGGCGGATACCCGCCGGCGCAGGAAGGCGGGAATGTCGTACGTCGACTCTTCGCCGATGCAGTGACTGCGGGCAACCACCGGCGCCTGCATCGACGCGCCTGCACGGCGCAGCACAGTGGCTTGGCCGGGAGCCGCCACCGCCGCAGCAGTCTTGGCCGGCTCCACCAACTGCAGGCGCGCGCGCTCTGGCTCATCCAGACCAGTGGCCACTACCGTAACCCGCATGTCATCGCCCATGGCGTCATCGTAGACGGCCCCAAAGATGATGTGGGCGTCCTCGTCAGCGCAGGAGCGGACGACGTTCATCACCTGGTGGACCTCGCGCATCTTGAGCCCCGTCTTGGCGGCCGTGATGTTGACCAAGACGCCCTTGGCGCCGGCGAGCTGAATCCCCTCCAGTAGTGGAGAGGCCACCGCCTCCTGGGCGGCCAGCATTGCGCGGTCCGGGCCGGCGGCCACGGCCGCACCCATCATCGCGCGACCCATCTCGCTCATGACAGTGCGCACATCCTCGAAGTCGACGTTCACCAAGCCAGGGAAGGTGATGATTTCGGCAATGCCGCCAACGGCATTCTTGAGGATGTCGTCCGCCGCAGCAAACCCATCTGCCATGTCGGCGTCCTCACCGAGGACCTCCGTGAGCTTGTCGTTCAGCACAACAATGAGAGAGTCGACGTGCTTTGACAGAGCGGCAATACCCTCCTCTGCCGCGCGCATGCGCTTGGAGCCCTCGAAGCTGAAGGGTTTGGTGACCACACCCACGGTAAGGATGCCCATCTCCCGCGCGACTTCGGCCACCACTGGCGCCGCGCCAGTACCGGTGCCACCGCCCATGCCCGCGGTGATGAACACCATGTTCGCACCTGCGAGCGCCTCGCGGATGTCGTCACGCCGCGCCATGGCGGCTTCGTGCCCGCGCTCGGGGCGCGCGCCGGCGCCCAGGCCGTTGCGGCCAAGCGGCAAACGCACTGCTGCAGAGCTGCGCTGCAGCGCCTGTGCATCCGTGTTAGCGGCGATAAACTCCACGCCTTGCACGCCGTTTTTCAGCATGTGCTCGATGGCGTTGCCGCCCGCACCGCCCACACCAATCACCTTGATGCTGGTTCCTTCGAATTGCTCGATTTCCATCTACGTAGACCGCCCACTAGAGATACTTACACTCTCAGTGTATGGCTGCGCCTGGTGGATGTTTCAGACAATTGCACGTTTTGTGCGAACTCTCTTGGCTGCGGAAGTCTTCCGGCGCAAGGGTGACGTCCGCCAGAACTTCGCCGTCGGCGCCTCGTAGGGTGAAAAACGCCTGGCCGACGTAGTTCCCCGCGATTTCGAGGCTCACGCCCCGCTTGATGAGCTTCTTGCCCAACCCCGGCCCCATGGGCGGGAAGTCGGCCGCAACGGCCTGCATGGCGCTGCCGGTCAGGGTCATCCGGACCCGCCGGCGGGTTTGCGCGCCAGTCGCGCGCTCTGCTTGCATATGTTTCATTTTTACCTATACGTCTCCGTGGACATAGCCCTTGGAGGCAATGATGAAATTCGTCGTCGTTAGTGGACTGATTGACCCGCATGACCCGAACAAGAAACGTCGGCCGGCTGTTGTGCTTGGGATGGTGAACGGGCGTGTGGCGGTTGCCCCATGCTCGACGAATCCAATGCGTACCGGGGAGGTTCGCCGAGGCGGCGTTCTGCTAACGAACGAAAGTCCCGCTTACGCTGGGACCGGACTGCGCGCCGAGAAAGTGATTATCAACGTCGGCAATGCCGCGTTGTATGCCATTGACTCGTGCTACGTTCGTGGCTGTCACCAGATTGGTGTCCTGGACACCGACCTCGACAAGCATGTCGGGGATAATCTGCGGGACCTGATGAAACAGTACGACCTTATGCACTGCAACAAGGTCTACTGAGGAAATTCGCGCTTCTTACTCTTCTCGCTTTACCTTCTCTCTCTCGCCGCTCCACTCTGTGGGGCGGCTTTTCATTGTCGGGTGAACCTCTGCCCGGCGTAATCCCATGTGGCATCGGGCGGGATGCAGACATACCAGTTGCTCTGCGTGGGATGCGCGCCGAGCAGGAGAACAACACCTTCCGTTTCGAGGGTCTTGGCCGCAGTCCACCAAAGCTGGCCAGTGACCGGCGTGACCATACCGAAAGCCGGCACACCGTTCTGTAGGCATGTGAGGCTTTCCTCCCGATGCGCCGCCACGGTTTGCGGCTCCATCACGCACCGTCAGCGAGCGCCGCGCGCATTGCCCGCACGCGGGCAATCTCTGATTCGGAGTGCGGGGTTCCACCCGCGTTGAGCGCGAGGTAGTGGTCCAGCAGCTCCGCCTTGCGCTTGAACGAGAAAATGGCAAGGCGCACGCGCGCATAGGTCATTCGGTTCGGCGCGAACTCAGTGCCGGCGAGGTCCTCCACCGACAAACCAAAGGCGCGGACCTCCCGTGCCATGAACTTGCGTACGGCCGTCAAGCGCTGCAGCCCATCAATGCACTGCACACCCTCGGGTAAGTCGATAAGCCGCTCCTTTTTGCTAAGGGCATCGAAATGCGGGCAATTGAGCTGGATGGTCATCCCGGCAGTGGTCACCACCCCACGCATGACGTTCTCAATGAAGTGCTGTTGCTGGTCCGGGTCCCAGACATGGCCACGCTGGAAGTCGGGCTCGAGCTCAAGCATGCCGTAGTCGTGCGCGAGACCGCTCAACGAGCGCTCCAGCAAGTGCCATGGCACATCCACCTCATACTTGGCCTGGGCGATGGGCTTCACCAACGCCTGCAGTGCGGCGGCGTCCAGCTTGGACGCCCGCGTGGTTTGACCGTGCGTCATGCTGCTTGCGCCTCGCGCACCGGTTGCTTTTTTCGGCCAGGCTTGAGAATCGCTGCCGCCTCGTCGCGTTCGGCCACGGATGCGTTGGTCCACATGGTTGAGCCAGCGCCCGACCAAACGTGGCCCGTCTCCAAGTCCACGACCACCCACTTCGCCGGGCACCGCGTCGTCAGCGTGATGGACTTCACCTCGGGTAGCTCCGCTACCGTGCGGCCGCTCAGCAGCGTGCGCTCGGTCTTTACGTTGAATTTCCAGGCGACATGGCCAGCCTTGACCAACTCGCCGGCGCTACGTGCGGCAGCCATCAGAGTGTCTGCCAGGACGATGGCACTCGCCATCTTGCGCGGACGCAGGTTTGGGTAGAACAGCTCCGCCACGTCCTGACGACGGAACGGACGGTCGCCACGCGCTTCGCGGAAGGCGTTCCAGAGCTTGATGATATGGGCCGGCGCCGGATTCTTCGCCATCAGTCCTCCTTATCGTATTGGGTTGCGGCTTGGCCGACTACCTCAGGCTTCGAATTCCAGGACGACATCCACGACGTCCCCCTTGGCGCTGCTGTGTGCGTAGTAGCGCAGGCTTTTGCCGTCGGCCGCCAGCTCCCAGTCGTGCAGATGGTCATCCATGAAGGCATTGACGTGGTGCACCGGGTGGCCCGTCCGAGTCAGGTGCGCCTCGTCGAGCAGCAGCCAAACGCTTCGGACCTTGCGACCCGCAGCTTCCGGTGGCAGCGGAAAGGGTTTGGCAGTGCTGTTCTCGACGCCACGCAGGATGACAAACGCGGGCGCAACTGCGGGCTGTGCGGCTAGACCCGTTGCGGCGAATGCCGCGCGGAACGCCTGGCGCGTCTTACGCATCCAAGGCTCGACGTCGCCGAGCGACATGCCCCGCTCCTTGGCGAACGCGGCTTTGAGCGGCAAGCTCGTCAGCGAGGTACGGACCAGTTCATCCTGGCAAATAGCAAGGAACGCGCGCAGGGCATGCGCGGACACTTCCGAGCTGCCCTGCCACGAGCTCCACGCGTCTTCCAGAGCGGGGTTGCCATAGCCCTGCATGCCCGGCGTTCGCACGTTCCAGGCCAGCCCCGGCGCCCAGTCACCCAGGACGGGGCGGCCATCACGCACGTCACCCGCGAAGTACCACACGGCCCAGTCCTCGAATGCGGCGCGGCGCGCGGCCAGCGCAGGCGACTCTTCGGCTGCCGAGAGTTCTTTGTCCAGCGCTGCAGCGATGACGCCCAGCGCAGCACCCACAACTTCCGGGTCGGACGTGACTTCCTGGTTCCCGGTCCCAGCCAGGGCGCGCGCTACGGCTTCAGATTGGAATTGCTGCACCTGGGCCAGCCAGGCGGGTTGCTGCTTTGCGGACATGATGCCCCCGTTATTTGTCATTGTCTGACTACATTCTACCAAAACAAGCGCTATTGTCAAGGAAATTTGGCTTAATGCCTTCATCACGAGACATTTGCTGCATTGCCGCTATACGGAGCGTGGAAATATCAACCGTTTACCAAATTCACATAGGATTCATATATCATGAATTACGCTATAAAACGAGGCACTTTTGGCCTGGTACAAGGCAAATTGCGTGTCAAACCCGTGGTTCCGGCATTCGTCGCTTTGGCTCTGCTGGCCGCACTGGCCTATGCACTGCGCTCCGTGGTCACCAAGGCAAGTCCCGGTCATCTTCCGCTCGCGGTGGTGCTGGCGCTGCAAAGCCTGTTCCTGGTGCCGCTCCTGGGGCTCATTGCCTACAAGCAGAAGGTCAACCTGGCGTTCTCCCCGTCGTTCACCCGGCCCTACGCCATGCGCGTGGTGTTCGGTGTTTTGAACATCTTTGTGCTCTACTATACACTTCGCCACCTACCGGCCGGCCTGGCCAGTACGCTGGGATACACCGCTCCGCTGTTCACCGCCCTCCTGGCGCCCGCCCTGCTCTCCGAAGCAGCAACGTCGGTCACGCTGTTCCTGACCGTCGTGGGGTTTGCTGGTGTGGGCATCAACGCGGTGCCGTATCTTCATGACGTGAGCCTGGGCCTGGTTGGCTTGGGTCTGCTGGGCGGGTTCTTTGGCGCGATGCTCCAAATCTACCTGCGCAAACTAGCTCTCCTTGGCGAGCCGGCTTTGCGTGGCGTGTTCTGGATGCATGCTGTCACGGGGCTTGGCGCTGGCGCGTACTGCATCGCCTTTGGTGAATGGCAGTTCACGATGAACGAAGTGTGGGTAACGCTCATCTTGGCCCTGCTGACCTGCGGCGGCCAACTGGGGAGTGCAATGGCCTACCAACGCGGCAAGGCAATCACCGTGAACGCTCTGTCGTTCATGACGTTGCCGATGACAGTGGCGCTGGCAATCGTGCTGCTTCATGAGCACGTGTCGTCGCTGGCCCTGGCCGGTATCGCGCTGACCTTGCCGGCTTGCTTTGGCTTGGTATGGTACGAGCAGTGGCGTGTAAAAGCCCTGCATCGCCGCGCCAACCACGAGTTGACGCTATCGGAAGTTCGAGAAGAGCACGCAGCCCTCCAAAACGCCATTGGCGCCGAGGTGGAACCGCTGTTCACGACCGAACCTACGGAAGCTGAGCTGAAGGAAGAACGTCGGGCTCCGGTTCAAGGCCCCGAGGAACACATCGAGACCATCTTGAACCGCACGCAGTCTCGCCCACTGGCGACTCTTGCCTGAAGTGCCGCAGTACCCTCTGAACCGCGAAGCTTGCTTCGCGGTTCTTCTTTTTAGGCGTTAGGGTCTGTGTCGACGTGGGCAAGGTATTCATGGCACAGCGTGTCATCGATACGGTACTGGGCCATGCCGGCCGCCCATCGCCGATGCACCCAGTCGCGCAGTGCAAACCAGATGGACTGAGCCACATCCCTCATGAGGTCGCCGACGAGGTACACCGCCAAGGTCAGCGGCCACCCCAGGACGTTGGTCAGCAGAAAGCGCTTCTGCTGCAAGGGAAGCAGGGGGAAATCGCCACGGTAAAGCATCGCGGCCTTGACCTTGCGGATGACGGCCTCGAAGCCCGCCTCCCACTGCGTCACCGACAGCGTGTCGACGGTAGCAGCATGGTGCTCCCGCAGCCAGAGCTCCCGCTCCAGTACGTAGACCCGCTCAAGCCGGCGCGCGTACAACCAGAAGTGGAGCATCGCCCAGAGCACACCCACCGCCAAGTAGGCCGCGACGCTCACCGGTACAAAGACGCTCGCCAAGACGGCATCTGCCGCCTGTGCCGACACGTGGGCCGCTTGTACGAACGCGGCACGGTCCGCACCGTCCTGCGCCCACGCGCCCCAAGCTATCCACAAGAACTCGCCAAGCAAGAGGTACACCCCAGCGATTGCCGCGTAGTCCTTGGCACGGCCGTATCGGTCCGGCATGAGCACGTAGCCGGCCGTCAGGGCTCCCAACAGCAGCCACCCCCAGGTCATCAAATCAAAGAGCCATGCAGGCATCATTGGTCCCCTTTCAGGCCCTTGAGAGCCTTGAGCTTTTTGAGGTCAGCCATCGCCTCACGGTTCGCGCGCTGAATCATGGCGTCGTAGAGGCTCAGCGCTACTTTGCAGGTCCAGCGCCAGAACGCTTTGACCAATGCGCATACGCGCTTCCACACCGCGCGCAACGCCGGCAGGAGCATGGTTCGCCAGGCAGCTTTGACCGCCCGCCACACGTACACCCAGACCACGCGCAGGTAGTCGAACACGAGCTTCTGCGGGATGCGGACAGGCCAGAACGCAATGTCGGCGAGAAATCCGGCAATGGCCCGCTGCTCAGAGAACCGCTTGGCGGCATACCCGCGCAGTTTGAGAAAGTACGCCGGATGCATTTTCTCGCCGTTGAGGAGCGTCGCGGGCCCGAGTACCTGCTCCAGCGGCCGCCCCTCGAGCAGCTCGTCTCGCCAGGCACCATAGCGTCGCGCCTGCAGCTCAATGCAGCGCGGTAGATAGAAGCACGCCCACAGTGTGCCGATGAGGAAGTAGGCCGGCCCCGCAGCCCACCAAGGGACAAACCCCAGCATCGCAATCAACATGAAACACCTCATGAAAAAAGCCCAGCGCTATGCTGGGCTCTTCGTTCCGCTTGGCGATTAGATGTCGCCCGTGTCGGAACTGCCGCCGTCCGCGCCGGCGCCCGCACCAGCAGCACCAGCCGCGTTCTGCGAGAGCTCGCCCTCGGCCTTGGCCGGCTTGCGAGCGGCAACCAGCGCGCGCACGTGCTTGGCGTAGGTCTTCAGGTCCGCCGGTGCCGGCTGAAAGCCTTCGGCAATCCAGTTCCCCACCAGAGCAGCCACCGTCTTGCGGTCTTCGGTCGTCACCGACACCGAGCGGGCCAGCAGGCCCTCGGCATCCAGTGCCACGTAGAACGCGGGTTCATTGTCGACCGTCAGCGGCGCGTCGGCGAAGTTCTTCGGCTCCAGCGGTTGACCATTACCAACTGCGGACTCGATGACAATCGCGCCGTCAATCATTCGAACTTGCATGAAAATCCTTGAAGGGTTGTGGTGTGTTTAGTATAGCGTGTTTCATGCTATAACGCAATTGAAGCCAATCTGACTGACCGCTGCGCCAGACCGATTGAACCGCAGGTGTAGATAAGACGCCCATGGCTGCTCGCAGACGCGACTGGGCGCAGTGAGGACGAACCCACAATTTTGTCGCTGCCCGTTGGTTGACATCTACGTGTTTTACGATACACTATTTGAAATCGACCCACCCACAAGGACACCGAACCAATGGCTCGTACCTCGCACCCGACTTCGTCGACCCAATCCCGCACCAAGGACGCCATCTTGCCCGCCATTCTACCGAAGCAAACCTATGAGAACGTCAGCTCCGCCAAAGCGCGCGACTGGCTGCGCCACAATACCGACAACCGCCGACTGCGCCGCTCGAAGGTCGATGAGCTGAAGGGCGTGTTCCAGCGTGGCGAGTACCGCCTGACCCATCAGGGCGTGGCATTCGGTCTCGACGGCCGGCTGTTGGATGGCCAGCATCGTTTGAGCGCACTGGCTGAGATGGAAGACGGCTTCTCTGTCGTGATGTCCGTCACGCGTGGCCTGGATGCGGCCGCGTTTGAGGTTCTGGACCTGGGCACCCGTCGTTCGTACTCCGACGCACTGCGCATCCCCGACGGCCTGGCCGAATGTGCGCGCTACCTGGCCGTCATGGTCAACAGCAATATCGGCCTGACGCCGCAGGCCATCAAGCCCTATGTGGACTTCATCGCGTGCCACTACGACCTGCTGGTGAATGGCCTCTCCACGCGCCGCCGCACGTGGACGACAGCGCCGGTGCGCTCGGCCGCCATCGTCCTTCTGGCGCGTGGCGTGGACCCGGCCTACATTCGCGAAGTCTATCGCGCCCTGGTGACGGCCGACTTCAACGCCATGCCGCCCATCGCACAGGCGCTGTTCCGCGCCGAACTGAACGGCCGCCTCAAGGGCATCGAGAAAAACGACATGTTTGCGCGCTGCCTGAAGATTTTCAATCCGGTCTTCGCCAGCAACCTCAAGGTGCAAATCAATGATGCATCGGCGGCCGTGGCCGAGGTCCGCGAGTTCATCATGAGCGCGGTGCCAGCGAGCCGACTGCCGGCCGTCTGATTGGCAGGCTCACCCCCCCCTCCCCTTAAAGCAGAACGCCCCGAAGTTCGGGGCGTTTTTGTTTGGTCTTCAGCCGGAATAGCCCGACCCACAGTCGGGGATGAGGCGGCGCAGCCTGCCTACGCTGAGCCCTTGGGCGGCAACGGAATGTAGCGGAACGCGATGACCATTCCTTTCGCCGAGCGGTAGTCATTGGGCATCGGACCGACCGCTTCCAGGCGGAAACCCGCCGGCGCGTCGACCGTCATGTCGAGCAGCTCCTGCAATCCGACCACTACCGGCGCGCTCGCGCGCTTTGGTGCGAAAATGGTGCCGGCCTCGCTGAGACATTCTCGCATTTTCACCGGGGTCGAGCTGCCAAAATTCATCGTCGTGCCGCGCGGGCACGTCAGCCACTTGCCCGGCCCTACCGGCAGAGCGTGCACCTCCACGTAGCCATCCCAGCTCAGCGTCGCCGGCGTGGCGGCCTCGCTGCTGGCGCCCGTCATGAGGGAGATGCCCAGTGCCAAAGCCGCACCCCAGCGCATCGCATGTCGTTTCATCAATCGCTCCTTGCTTCAGTGGGCGAAATCCGGCTCATCGTCAGGTTCCGCGTAGTCGTAGAGGTCGCCGCACCCCGCCGGGCAGCAGTTCGGCTCGATGCCGTGGGTGCAGTACCCGTCGTTGGCCAGCTCTTCCTGGGTTTGCGCGCGCTCCGCTGGGGTCGCGTAGCCCATGGGAACCGCAAGCTCCAATGCGCTGTGACGATTCGGTGAGCCCTCCGGGTATGCGGCATCGACCGCGGCAGAGAACCGGTCTACAAAGAGGTCGTAGGACTGCCCGCAGCCGCGGTTGGCATCTGCAAATAGCTTCTCGAGGTGAGTCTTCATGGCGTAAGGAAGCGGCCCACCACCGAAGCAGTGAGCCGCTTATGGCTCAGAGTTAGGCTTCCGGGGCGGCAGCCGGGCGCGCGGCGTGCTCGCCGACCGCCTTCGCCAGCGCGGCCGACGCAATTTGAGGGCCCATCAGGTTCTCTTGCGAGACCGGGAAGATGATGACGCTGTTTTTCTCTGCGCCGATTTCCTTGAGCGTGGCCAGCGTGCGCAGGGTCAGTGCGGCCGGGTTCTTGGCCAGGATGTCTGCGGCTTCGCTCAGCTTCTGAGCGGCCTCGAACTCGCCGGCGGCGGTGATGATGCGGGCGCGGCGGCCGCGCTCGGCTTCCGCTTCCTGGGCCATCGCGCGAATCATCGACGCATCCAGGTCCACGCTGCGGATTTCGACATGGTCGACCCGAATGCCCCACTCTTTCGAGCGCGCCTCGATGGCCTGGCTCAGCGTCTCGTTCAGCATGTCCTGGTGCGACAGCAGTTCATCCAGCTTGTGGCGGCCGATGGTCGAGCGCAGCGTAATTTGCGCCAGTTGGCCGATGGCGGCCAGGTAGTCGCGCACGCCCAGCAGCGCCTTTTCAGCGTCTTCCACCTGGAAGTAGGCCACGGCCGCGACCTTCACCGACACGTTGTCGCTGGTAATCACGTCCTGCGCGGGAATCTGGAGCGCAGTCACACGGACGTCCGTGGTCAGCAAGGTTTGGGCACCCGGGATGAGGAAATTCAGGCCCGGGACCGCCACGCGGCTGAACTTACCGAACGTGAGCACGACGCCGCGCTCGTATTGGCCAACGACTTTGATGGAAGACGTCAGGATGGCGGCCATACAGCAGAAGAAAATGAACAGGCAAATGAGGGTAGTGACCATGATTTTGCTTTTGGGTTGGAACGACGGTTAGGTAAAGAGGCCCGGCAGGAGCAAGAAGCCGACCACGAAGGCAGCAGCAACGTACGCACCGCGGTAGTCCTGGCGCGCCAGGATGTCCTTCAGTGCGAAGTAGCACGGCATCAGGCCGGTCAGCACGAGCAGCGGGGAATGCACGTAGCCGGTGTACAGGCTGGCGACGCCCACGAGGAGCGCGAAAGCCAGGGCCACCAGGCCGCCCTTGATGAATAGGGGCGACTGCGGGCTGCGCGTCGGTACGGCGATTTCGGTTGAGGTTGAGGGTGTGCTTTGCATAGGGGTCATAGGGGTTGGTGTTAGAACCGGGAGATGCATCGCGACTACGCGCGGGTCAGGGTGACCATGCGGGCCTGCGTGGAGATGCCGCGGAATGCCGCCACATCGCGCGCCAACTGGCCCGTCACGCAGAAGTTGCCGCCCGTGCCGACGTGGTCGCGCAGAAGCTCGCGCACCGGCACTTGCAGTCTTTCGAGGTTGGCCGTGTCGTCCACCACGAGCAAACCGTCCGGACGGCCGACGAATCGGTTCACTTCGTCTGGTGCGCGCCCATAGGGCTGCGTCACGCCAGCGAAATCGAAGACCGTCAGCGGCGCCGTACCGGACAGCGTCTGGACCTGCTCGCTGTCTCGCAGCTCTACGTAAGCGCCATCCAACAATCGGCACGCTAGAAGGTAGTTGCGGCCCGAATCTAAGATGACGACCGGCTCGCCGCGCATCAGCTTGTCCAACACCAGAGCCAGCACCAGGGACGTTTTCCCGCTGCCCGCCGCGCCCACAATGAAGTGGTCACCCAGTTGCCCGTCTTTCACGTAGGTCGACGGGGCGTAGAGCGCGATATCGACAGGGTCAAACCGGGTCATGCCTCAAACCCCCCGAGCGCGACCACCAGGTCGGCAACCAGGGCAGCCAGGTCGGCGCTCATGATGCGGAACGTCGCTTCGAACATCGCGTCCTGGTCGTCCTCGGCTTCTTCGCGGGCTTCCGCCTGGACCACCTCCAGGAACTGGATGCGCTTGAGCTGCAGCGTGTCGGTGAGTACGAAGCGGATACGGTCGCGCCAGATGAAGCCGCAGCTCGTCGCCTGCTTGCCCAGCTCGATGTGCTTGCGCACGTCGTCATCCGTGAGCGTTGCGCGGCGTACCGTCACCTTGGCGCCACCTTCCGCCGAGTCTTCCAGCGTGCAGTCGCAGTCGAGCTCGAAGTCGCCCGGAGCTTCGCCGGCGGCCAGCCACGAGGTCATGGCGGCGCGCGGCGACATATTCAGCCGCGGCAGCATCGCCGGGAACGGCGGAAGCGCCTCGCGCAGCTTGGAGAGCAGCGTCTCGCCCTTGTTGTGCGAGCCAGCATCTATAAACACGTAGTCGTCGTTCATCCAGGCCAAGGTGTGGCCGACCTTGGTCAAGGCCTTGGCGAGCAGAGCTTCAGTCACCTGCTCCTTCAGTTCACGCTTTTCCTTGCGGGTGACCTTGCGTCCTTCCCGGCGCTGCACATCCGCCACGCGCTCGGCCAGCGCCGCCTTGATGACGGGCGCGGGCAGCACCTTCTCTTCACGCGTCAACTTGACCAGGCGGAACCCGGCAAAGGTCGGGGCCACGTCGTCGCGGAACGGTGCCGGGTGGCCCCAACCGTCGGCGAACTTTTCCAGGGCGCCGGGTTTGACCGGCGGCCGGCGCGCGAGCTGCGCCTCGAGGTCAGCCAGAGATTCGCCATTGCGGCGGTACACGAGAATGTTTTTCGGCCACATAGGGTGGACCTCCAATGAAAGTGAGTGGTTTTGCGTGCGCGATTACATGAAGTGCAGCGCGCCGTAGCCAATCGCCAGGCACAACAGCGGTCTGGCGAAGGCCATGAACAGGGCCACGCCAGGCCTTTCTTCGGGCGCCATCGAGACGAAAACGCCGAGCACGCTCATCAGGCCCACGGCCCATCCGACCGTGAGCTGCGGCGCGCCAAAGGGGACAACAAACCAGCGCCAAAGGACTGAGGCAGCCCAGCCGTTGAGGCCGATGCTGACCAGCCAAGTGGCCAGGCCAAGGATTGCGAGAGGCACGGGCATCAGCAGCTCTCCTTCGGGGTCAAACCGGCCGCATTGGCGCGACGGTAGCGAACGTCCCAGCCCAGCATGCAGAGCCAGGCAAGAACGTGAATCAGGGCTTTTGTCATCGGAGTCAGCGCCTTTCCAGGCGAAAAGAATGCGGGCCGTGCCCGCGGTTTCTTATTTGTTGGGGTACAGAAGGACGTAGTCCCCGGGGCGCAGATACACCCCACCGCGAACCTCCAGCGTGACAGGGTCAGCATTTGCGGGGCTAGGCCGACGCCCACAACTGACGCTGTAGACATCCGTGCGCCATGAGCGCGCCATCGGCTTGGTACCAGGCGTCACTGCGGCTCCCACCTTGCTCAGCAAACCCTCCCGCTCCACCTCGGTCGAATGCAGCTGCCCGAAATAGAGGCACTTCCCATCCGACGAGCGGAAGACCATCCTGCCGTCTTCGACTGCCTCGTTTGCGACGACGATGGCCTCGACGCCTGGTCGGCTGCCGACACCAATCGGCACACTGGCAGCCGGGGCACTGGCAGCAGCAGGTTTCCCCGCCGGCGCGCGGCCGTCAGGCGACTGCGTGCATGCTGCGCACGCCAGGGCGAGCAAAGTCAGAGTCCATTTCATGGTTGTCACTCCGAGACCGGATATGCTGTATAGCGGGTACAGCGGAACCAGCAACAACACGAGTGGCCCTCCGCAGTTTTGTCATTGTAGTCGTTTTGCTTATTTTACGCTATATCTTTTGGTAGATTTTTTCGCGCCTGCATTTTTTCTGTCACGCGCGTTAGGCCGCCGGCGCTCCGGCACCAGCTCGAATCGATGAGCGAAGTAGTTGAACGGGCAGTCCTCCAGCATGACCCAGCACTCGGCTACGCGAGAAACAACGTACACGTCGCCCTTCACTAGTTCGGGACAGGCTCTGAATGCATTGACGCAGCGCACCCTGGCGCCCGGCTTGAATTTCAACGCGGTCACTGGCGGACCTCCTCCGGCTTGAGCGCGACGCTCTTGGAAACAAAACGGCGCCCAAGGAGGCGCCGTTCAGAGAAACACTGCTAACTCAGAAACAGCGGTACAGCTTGTCGTACAGACCCGCAGGCAAAGTGCGCTGCGCCTCCGCCAACAGCTTTTCGTACGCGGCACGCTGCACGGCGTTCAGCTCCCAGGTGAGATAGCCCCGGCGCGCGTGTTCACGATTGATGCGCCCGAACTCCTCAACGAGTTTGGGCAGCCCAAGCGCCTGCGCAGCCGTCTCGTAGCACTCGCCATGCAGGTTGAGCTCGGTGAGCGATTTGAGGTGCTTGAGCAGCTTCTTGGTCACCCCGGTCACCGGCACCGGCTTCATACTGCGAAACGGAATCACATGGCAATACCGCGCGCCATTCGCATCGCCCATGTCGACGACTTCCGGGAACTCGACGGTTGCTCCGTGATGGTTCTCGGTACGGCGCCAGTGCTTGGAGATGCGACCGCGGAGGTAACCGGCCGGCGTCATGACCATGACGGTCGTGCCCAGCGGCCATTTGCGGTGCTTGCGCTTGAAGTCCGCGCTGACCTTGCGGCCAAGGGTGATGCTGTAGTTGCTTTGCCCTACCATGATGTACTCCTCAGAGTGGTTGTCCTGTGAGCCGTATAGGCGGAGGACACCTCGTGGCGCGCTGGGTCTAAGCTGGGCACGGAATCGCCACGCTCCTGAACGTCACCGCTACGACCTGAGAAGTGCCAATAGAGAGCGCTCTCGACTCCGGCGTGATTTCGCTACTGAGTCGTGGGTGCGAGCTCGACGCGAGATGGCGAGAACACGTCATGACCGGGAGGTCGTGGAATTTTGAAGCCGGTCCGCAACCAGTGGCTGCCAACGACGCAAGCCACGGCGCCGACCCAAATGAACAGCCCGGTCGTCAGTGACAGCATAGTGATGCCCGCAAGCGCAAGCCCGGTCCCTACCGCTAGGACCTTGCGCCGAGCTCGCTCCAGTGTCGGCGAGGTCGACTCGTGAAAGACACCTGCTTTCGTTTTCACAGCCAGCACGACGTAGTTCGCATCACCGAGTGAGTTCCGATAGCCGTATGGGGAGCCCTCGAGGGGTTCAACAGCGACCCAAGCGACCTCATCATTTTCGAATACCGTACGTATGCTCTCCGGTACGTGTACCGGCCATAGAGCGGTTGGGTCCCTACCCTCCAATTTGAGTTCGTACAGGTCTGGAACAGGAGAGTCCAATCCCCCTCGAAACGGTGTCAGCTTGGCGGATGGAATGCGGTAGAGGATGGGAGTCATGTTGTCGTACTCAGGTCTTCGGTGGTCTTTGGCTCAGGGCCGCGCAACTTTGGACTGCCCAACATCAACGCTAAGGTATTGACTCAAGGCCGGTCAATGCCACAAGTTGGTGAAGGTCGGCCTTTGATGGAACGACCGGCACTGGGCTACCGCACCTTAGGTCTAGCATCGCCAGTGGACCCAGTCCTTCTTCATCTAAGTCTTGCGCGCATAGTGGACTTAGTGCGCGCGGTAGCCCCACGAGTTGACGCATGCGGAGATACGCGACGAAGTCGTCCATTGACGGTGCAATTGACGTGGTCAGCCCGCTACCTTGCCCCGGGTGCGATACATACTGGAGGTACCAGTTGCCGTTGGGGATTGAGTTCAATTCAATGGTTGCGATTTCAATGGGCAGACCATCATCTTCATGGTTGACGGTCACCACGATGTGGACTTGGTGAGCTGTTCCGCTGCAGGTATCACGAGCAATGGCGAAGACGCTCTCGCGTGTTAACGGAAGCGACTCACTTGCTTGGAGGTGTGCTAGGGGAATGCGGAGAACGGTGGGGCGCATTGTGTCGAACGAGTTGGTTTCATATCGTATAGGGCGAATAACCGAGCGGACTCGGCTGCCCAACGTTTAAGCGAACAGCTCGAACTTCAAGAATGGCCTTCCGGTCTGTTCGCTAGTCGGCTCACCGCCAACCAGCTTCAGCGAGTTGGTCAGTTCACTGGAAATGAGGCGAGCGATTTGTTGGGCGAGCGCCTCGTAGGCGGGCAGCCGTACGTACAGCATCCGATTGGCTTCTACGACTGCAGAAATTCGGATGCCTGGTTGTGGTGAATCGAGAATGGCACCAAGCCCTCCCTGCCATAACTGCGCGATGCGGCCCGCTGCGCCACCGAGGACCTCGTTGACGCGGAACGCCTCCGCATGGGCGGTAGGTGGATTGCCCGAGTGAAGTTCGTCCAGGAACGATACCAGGCGTTGATACGCCGCGTTGTCGCATTTTCTTACCCGCGCTTCCAGGTCGCGGATAGCTGATGACGACATGAGCAGCATGCTTAGCCTAGAGAAAGTGATTGATTCGCCTGAGGCCTGCAGCGCGCCAAGCAGCGCCTCGAAAGCGTCATAAGCCTTCTGCCGGTAGTACATGGCCCCCGGATTGTCCAGCTGGACGGGCGGCAGCATACTCACCAAGCTTGCTGCAATATCTGCCGGCGACCCATGGAGGAGGTCCAGAGTTTCCGACTCGGAACGCTCCACGAAGTCGACAAGGTGAAGTTGATGTTCCCGATGGAGACCACAGACAACGTGGCGCACGCGGTGTAGATGTTCACTAGCGCCCGTAAAGTCGAAAAGCAGCCAGCCTCCGCCGGCGCGGGTTTGCTCGTCGAGCGTGTTTAAGATTGTAGATTCAAGCTGCATTCTTCAACTCACAATTGATGTCGGCAATTTCGGCTGCCACGATGTTTGCACTGCGCGGAGAAGCCAGGTATAGCGACGGAGCTGCATTGAACGCGAGACTCTCGGGTGGGGCGTCGGGCATGTCCGGCCACCAGCTATTGTTCTTGGACAGGTTGGCAATCGCCGGAATGACCTGAAGGTTGGCTTCACAGTGCAGGCCACACACCAGGTCGTTGTTGAGCGGCACGATGTGGTCAACCTCCCAGGGAATGGCGGTGGCGCTGGTGCGCAACTGGACGAGAACTTAGAGCAGGACCTCGACGTTTTCGACGACAACCGATGACGCACCTTCGACTGATAAGCCGACCATTGAAGCCGGCTCGGCGGAGCGGTAGCGTGCATTGACACGGTAGAAGACCTGACCTGCCACCTCAACCGATTCTTGACCGGAGTTGAAGTGAAGCGTGTATGAATTGTTCTTCCGCCGACCACCCGCCGCCAGCGTAGCCATCGAAGGACGCAACCCTGCGCTGACCGCGAGCTGGTAGAGCTGCATAGCCATGCGCTCCGATATGGTGGTGGCCGAGGTTTGCACGTAGCCATTCTTCTGAGCCGTGTGGCCGTCCCCATCAATCCAACCTTGCACGACAGCACGCTTCAAATTGGGCGCCATGTCGTGCATCCATACCGGCAGCGTCTTATTCATCGCGCCATGGCCGAATAGCTCGCGGAAGTGCAAGGCAAACTCTCGACCAGAGTGGACATATTCGGACGTGTAGTTGACCCGCTTTCGAAGGTGAACACGAGGCGACGTCATACCGAGTTCGTCAGAAAGAATTCCAGCGAATCGTTCGAGGACCGGCAACTCACGCTCGTGCATCGTCATCGCAACACGGAAGTGAAGCTTTGACGCGCCGCCTTCGACTAGCGCCGACCCCTCAGCAAGATACAGTCCGTATGCCCACGCGAGCGCCTCGCTAATAGGCATGGCATTGCCTTGCTGCGCCGGGATGTGGAGGAAGTCGCCTGGGCTGACAAAGTCCGCAGGGATGTATTGCGGCTTATCCCCCGAGCCAATGAGCGCGTCCCACTTCAATCCCATCGCCGCGCATTTCTTGCTCTCGCCTTTTATCGCCCATACCGGCTGCCCCGGACGGAGCGTCAGCGGTTTGCAAATACCCCGCGTAACTAGGTGCACAACGCCCATAGGCGAGTCGCTTCTCCAGACCGAACGCACTGGTCGGAAGCCGTGGTGGCCGGTAGCGACCACCTCGCCCGGCTGGATGTCGGTCGCACACGCGAAACCAGATGGCGTCACGACTCGGCTTTCCGGCGACAAAAAGCCTGAGGGACTTTCGCCCTCAGGCTTCGATTCAACCAAGTTTTCTACGTTTTCTCTCTTCACGCTACCTTTTTAGCTTCGTGAAACGAAACCCATGGCTCTTCGCTCGTCATACGAGACTTTCGGCCAAAGTCTTCGCCGACGTTAACCGGCATGCTGAAGGTGATACCGTGGCGCGCGTTGGAAATCCAGAGAGCCTGTTGCGGCGGCTCGTAACCGAAGTTGTTAGTGTAGGCGTATTCCGAGTAGCCAATCAACGAGCCGTTGACGATGACGCGCTTCATCTGCACAAGCTGGTGCCAGTGACCGATGACCAGCGTGTCGTACTCCTGACCGACCTGCTGATTGCGACCGCGCTTTTTGTGGTCACCTCTCAGAATTGGGCCAAGTGCTCCCACCATGCCGTCCCCGCCCCGAAATTGGTTACCGTGGGAGAACAGGTAACGATGGCCAGCAATATTCACGAGCGCGTCCGTGCCGTCCGGGATGTAGAACACCACATCCGGGTCGTCCGCGAACAGGCGGTCGAGCTGCTGGTAGATGAGCCAGTCGAAGCTCTGGAAGTTGAATTCCTTGGAACGAACCTTCTTCGTGTTGCGACCATGGTTGCCGGCAACGCACGGCAGGAACACGCGGCCGAACACTTCCTTCAGGCGCTTGATGGCGACGTACAGATGGTCCACCAGGTCGAGCACCACCGGCATGATTGGTGCGTCGTTCGTTTCCGACAGCTCTTCATGGATGTTACCGCTGACCATGTCGCCGCCCAGCGCGAACACGATGCCCGGGTATTGCGGGTTGACCATGTGGTTGGTCAGCAGGTCGATGGTCGTGTTGACCAGGCGGGCCAGGCGTTCGCGTGCGATTTCGAGGTTGTACTCGTTGACGCCGCCGATTTCGGACGGCTTGACCACCTCACCCCAGTGCCAGTCGGAGCCGAACAGGATGGGCACACCCGGCAGCGAGTCGTGATGGCCCTGCGGCACCACTGGCAGCGACAGCCAGTCGGGGATACTCGGCTTGCTGTGCGCGATTTCGAAGATGTGCTTGCGCACGTGCTCGTCGGTCAGCGCTGCCTCAGCCAGGGTCCGTACTTGGCCGCGCAGACGCTTGGCCTCGTCTTCCAGCATGCGCACCTTCAGGGCCGTCTTGTCGCCAGAGGCGATGTCTTCCGCAACGCTGCGCGCGGCCGAAGCCAGCGTCGTCAGTTCCGTGCCTGCCGGTGCCGACTTGCGACTGGCCGACGACGGAGCGGGTTTGCCGTCGGTCAGGATGCGGTCAACCTTCGCGGAGCCGAGGACATCCCGGGCCTTCGTCAGCCGGCCGGACACCGAGCTTTGCGCCAGGCCCATGGCCTTCGCAGCGTCGCGTTGATTCGAATGGCGCGCGAGTTCGCGGACGAAGCCCTCTGCTTCAGCCTTGTTCATGTACACCTCAAGTTGTAGGGTAAGTGCCGGCAGCGGGACCGCTGCGGATATGCGAAATATACCCTACAACGTGCTTTTGTCAAGGCTAGTTTTCGGACAAAGCAGCCTCCACACGGCCTGCTGTCTGGGTTTGCATGGAAAACTGGCGGCGGGCTAGAGAGATTCCGAAAACCTGCTGTCTGCAAGAAAATTGAAAAATCAGCCTGCAGGAGCCAGCGATTGTGGTTATGCTGCGAATCTTGAAAAACGTTGCGCTTTTCAAGTTATTGAGGCATACTACGCAGCATTGGATACCCCTCATTCCGCGACCGCGTCACCGCACCGGCGCAAACTTGGGAGCTAGTGATGAACCACGCCAAAGCAGAAGCTATCGCGAACGCGGATGCGCACCTGCAGAATGTCGGCTTAACCACGTACAGCGAAGCTATCGTTGCACTAAGAACCATGTTTGCCCGGGCAGGCGCCAACGTGCTGGATAACGACGAAGCGATGGCGAAGGCGCGCGCTGCCCTGCGCAACGCGCCTGAGGCCACGCCTAGGCCGGTTGACGAGCCCGTCACTGACCCAGGAACAGCAAAGAACAAGTTCTTCTACGAACTCGCTGTCGGCGAGGAGTTCGGGCTCGACGGAAAGGTCTGGACAAAAGCGAGCTACACCCAAGCCACCAGCAAAACGACGACACTGGTGGTCGGCCAGGATGAAGTCGTGGTGACCTGCCGCTGACCACCAAAGGATGACGATGTTTAAAGTTCTCATGCAGCCGAAGCCGGCCAAACGCCATACGCGCGCCGTTGCGAGCGCGATGGCCACCGTGAGCGTCGTTCTACCTAACAGCGAATCGACGCGCGCGCCAGGCCTTCATTTGCAGCTGCAAATCGACGGCGCCTCCCAGTTGGTTGTCGTTGGCCCTGACCAGCTAGGCGAACTGGAGGCGGCCCTCCAGCGCTTCCGCGCGGCCTAACTCGCAACCCACACACACGGAAAACCACCATGAGCCTCGGACTCATTACCCCCGACCGCCTGGCGATTATCGACACACGCAACGGACTGGATGTGACCGCCGTGCCCAGCGACAAGGCATTGCTGGACCTTGCCATGCACCGCTATTTGCGCCACGCCGGCAAGGGCGCTGACGACCTGGAGACATTCGAAGCGTGGGTGGCCGACATTCGGCGAATCATTCAAGAAGAACGCGCACGCACGGCGGTCGCCTGAGCCGCCACCTGGGCTACAGGCGCGGCCCCAGAATGCGTGCTGGCGACGCTACAATCTACGCTTTGCGCGGCTGAAATCTGGTCACGATTTTATTGTCCTAAATTCAGCACAGCACGTAATTCGGAGACCTCTGTGAAAGTAACAATTGCGCCGTGTTTCTTGCCAAAAAAACTAGGGCGGCCGGTTCGGGCGGAGGAGTTGACCGCGATTGGACCGGCAATGCGCCTGCTGCGAAAGGGTGCGGGCATGACCCAAGCAGAGATGGCTGAGGTGCTAGGGATTGAGCGCACCAGCATGACCAACACGGAAAATGGTAGGCAAGTTGTCACGCTCGATAGGTTGAGCAAGTTGGCTGATTTCGTCGGGGCTGAGCTCGAAATCAGATTCCTGCCTCCAAGTAACTCAACCGAGCTATCTGAGCCGTAACAACGCCTGCACTTAGAGAGACCGCATGCCACAACGACCTGATAATTTCCCGCCGCTCGCGTGCCCGGACTGCGACCGGCCCGCGCCGGCGAAAAGCGTCAACGCGGACGAGTCCGTCACGTACACTTGCGCCGCGAAAAACCATGCAGCCACGCACGGGCTACCAGTGACCTGGCGCATCACGAAGGATGGCGCGTTTCTCGAAAAAAGCGCGGCGGGCCAGTTCGAATGACGCCAGGAACGACAACTGACGGCCGGTGAGGCCGGGCACAAGCTAACCTCAACTCAGTCTTTCGACCATGAGCACGGACCGGAAATTGACGCTAAACGAGTGGGCAATCATCTGCACGGTTTGCCAGGAACCGCGATACCAGTTTGCCGCCGAGGAGTTGCGCGCTGCACGGCGAATGGCCGGCATTGGGTACTTGCGGGAGCGCGCAGAGCGGCGCTTCACCGTAACCAGACTTGGTGCAGCGAAATACAAGCAAGAGAACGCTCGCGCATAGTGCCCACGAGAACAACAGCCAGGATGAAGGCACGGAACCATGGGAATCTGGATTGAGTTTCGTTGTGAGAACCGCACCAACGAGTCATCCCGGGGACTGGGACTGCTAAACCAGCAGTGTGCGTCGCGTGAAAATGTGGGACCGATGGACATGGCGAAGGACACCCAAGAAAGCGTGTTGAAGACGCTGCATCTGCTCAGCAAAGAAGCGGCGGAGCTTGGGTGGAAGAAGACGAAGTACGGCTGGATATGCGCATTCTGCGCGGCCCAACCAAACACGATGGCCGAACTGAAAGCCGAGGCAGAGTCCTAAATGACAAGCACATTGACACATGGCGGCCGGCGCGAGCGCTCAGGACGCAAACCCGCACCGAGCAAAACCGTACGCGTGGCGCTCGGAAGCGAGGCCGTAGCACGGCAACTGGCCGACCTAGTCTTGGCCCGTGCAACCGACCTTCTGATGGAGTCCGCGTGGTATCGCGCTGTTCCGGCCGACCTGCGGGGGACGCGGCCGAAGGTGGTGCTGGAGGGCATTAAGCACCATGCCGTATTCAGCTCAAAGTATTCCTGGCCAGGTGACCGCAGCGAGCCGTTCATCGTGTTCCATGCCGTGGTTGGCCCCTACAAAGGCACCTTTCGCATGCACCTGGACCTCGGCAAAGGTGGCCTCGTGACAGTCGGTGAAGCGGCCGGCACAGATACCGCCGAGGACGCCTAGAAAAGCATCCAAGGTGCGCGAGGAACCTCATCCTGGCCGCGGGTCTTGACCGAGATACCGCGACCGCCGGATACTGGATATCCATACAGTATCCGGCCATGAAAAATCCCGAACGCACGCGCTACCCCGCCCTCTCCCAAGCCGAACTTCGCGCGCTCTATGAGGCGCAGCCGACGAAAGTAGTCCTGCGCCTGGTGTGGGAGATTTACTGCCTGCAGTTCGTCGTGAAGAAGGCGAGCGCCGTCGACCGCGTGCGCAATGACCAGACCTCCCCGAACTTCCCTCACGCCCTCCTCTCACTACATGAGGCCCTGGAGGCCGAGACTTACGTCCACGAGAATTTGCCGTCCCTGCATCGCTTTCACATCGCACGCCAGGACAGGAAGTGGCCGAAGCAAGCCGGCTCTCTGCGTCGGCGCTGAGCCTAGCGTGCCTGCTGCAGCTCGAGCGTGATGCGCCGGCTGAGCAGCGCGTGGTCAGAGGCCCACTGAACCCGGCCTGCCCGTAAAGCAGCATAGGCTTTCCGGTATGGCGCCATGCCACCAGTGATGGCCGGCGACAATTCGCGCGGCGCTTCCACTGTGGCGCTCATCGCCACGCCCTGCTCAGCAAAGAACCGAGCCAGTTTGGTCAGCAGCAAAGCCTGCAGCGAGGGGTCAACCAGGAGGGGCGAATCTAGCTCGAGGCGAGCGACCCGGCAGGCTGCAACAAGCTTGGCAACTTGCCGCAGCTGCGCCTGGCGACTGGTGCCCGTGTCGTTGTCTGAGCGCCCAGGACTGAGGTGCAGTCGCATGACGCGCGCCCGGTCGAGCCGAAGGATGAACGCGCTGTGCCGCTGCGGCACCACGGGCGTCAGCACCAGCGGAATGACACCGAGCAACGGCAGCGCAAGAGCCTGCCGGCCAGGTAGGAACGCGGGAAACGCGACCGTCGCAACGGACAAGCACAGCATCAGCACCGACCACGCCAAGATATCGATGCCAGAGCGCGCCATCAGGCCGACAATACGCTGGTGCAGCGGCGTGCTGTAGTAGGTCTTCAGCAGCCCGCCAATGGCCAGGCCGCCGCCGTGAATCAGATAGCCGAACAGTGCCCCAAGGGCATACGCCACCTGGCGCCGCGCGTGCCTCATTCCTCTGACTGCCTATCCCGTGATTGCGAACATGCGGGCATTGTAGGCTCCTGAGGCTGTGCCATGTGCGGAGCCTTAGCGAACGAATATCCAGCCCGGGCGCGTATTCAGGTACCCGCCGTACCCGGGCATGACCGTGGTGTCGTTATCCGCGTACACCGTGTACCAGCCACCAGGCCCCAGGCCGTAGAAACCGTAACCGCCAGCGGGGTTTGCAGGATAGGGGCCTATATCTCGAAAGTAGAAGCCACTGGTGTAGCTGGAGTTGCCAACCCAGGCGCCCATCCAAAAGTTGGCGTTGCCGCCGAGCACAGGAGTGGGGTCACCGCCAGGGCTGACGGAGGTGGTGGCGTAGGTTGTGAAGAACCCCGCCGGCAAAGTCATCGTGTAGCTGTAGGGGCCCCAAGTCAAGCCACCGCCGTAGTAGCCCATGAGCACCTGCGTGGGGGTGAGCGCGGCCACATTACCAAACGAATACGGTACGGTGTCATCCGCTACCGTGCCCGTAGCGGATGTAAATCCGAATGCGCTGGAGGTTGCGCCGTTCGCACTGCGGCCAACGAGCGTCCAGCCGCCTCCTGCGGATGTCTGGTCGCAGTAGACGTCCGCAGTGGGCGCACCTGGTGTGCCGCTAGGCAAAATGCGGTACATGCCATTGCCGACCGCATCGCGATACACCTTCAAACCAGTCGGGTACCGATAACCCTTGCAGGAGACCGCATAGCTCCCATCCGCCCACCGGCGTACCCCGTCAACACCCTGCACCAAGCCCACAACAGCCGCACCGCCAGAAAGGGGAGTCCATGCGCCGACTTGCCCGGTCGCATTGACATACAGCGCGCCCGTTTCAATCACTGCACGCACCTCGCCCGGACGCGGAGTGAGAATGCTGCCAAGGTTAGCCTCTTTAGCCACTGTTGCACCGTGATAGCTGATGGCCGAGAAGCCTCCAAAGAATTCAGCAACTGTCACACGCGAAACGATATCGTCGCCGCTTCGAGTCCCCGCCAGCGCCTGCGCGCAGGTCGTATCGAAGGTCTTGTTGGGGCCTGCACTGACTAGAGCAAACACAGGGTCCGTCGCAATCGCTGGCGCGCCGACGCAATACCCCAGGACTGAACCAAATCCGTCGGTCTGCGGCGTGACCGCCGGCGGCAGAAAGCCGCCACCAGCTGGCGGCGCGCCGCCAGCGACTGCTGCTGGCGCCAACGGATTGGTTCCAGTGGCGTCTACGAGGACCGCAACGTTCCCCAGTGCCTTGGCCAAGGCACTGCGCGTCAGCGCAAGACGCTCACTGCGCGCCCGCTGAATGCTGTGCGCCGCGATGAGATAGGTCAGCGTGCCGGCGATGGCCAGAACCAGCAGAGCATGAATCAGGGCCAGGCCATGGTGGCGCTTGGGCAATTTCACCATCTCATCGCACCTTCATTTCGGTGTACGTCATCGACTCGTAGAAGCCTGTCCAACTGGTCCACTCCATCCCGTCCGCATAGCTCGCATGTGTGCCATTCAAGTATTTTCCGTTCAGGTTGGCTGTATGGCAGTAGCCGTACCACCACGCACCGTGATAAGTCTGGGCACAGTTCGTGGCCTGATTACCTTGGTGGTTTGCGTCGTACGTTGAGAAGGACATGCCATTGTGTGCGGCCAGCGAGTCGGTCGGCACGTTGCTTGAACTGAGCCCCGTGAAGTTCATCGCGTAGTTGGTGGCCGAGGAGCCAATCGTGAAGCCGTTGTATTTCGCATACCCAACGTCACCGGTGTATCGCCCGAGGTCGATGCGCAGGGTGCGAGGCGAGCCCGCAATCCAGCTCAGCTTGTCCAGCCCGAGCCAAAATTCCCCAGTCAACTGGCCGAAGCCTGCAACATAATTCGCCCACGGTTGGTAGAAGTCCACCGAGCCGTTGTATCGGCGCTGGAACACCGTCCATCCCCCGCCGTCGCGCGTCATGTCGCAGCGCACCGGGAAAGGTGCAGTCGCTCCTGGCGGGTTAATGAGGTAGACCCCATCCGCCATGGCGCCCTTGTTGCGATAGTCCAAGCACATCGGGTACGGCGCGGCCGCAATCGGTTGCCATGCGCCGCTGCGTTGGACAAACCCCGACTGGATGGTCATCAGCTCGCCGAGGCTGCGTCCTGTCTGCCAGAGCTGCAAGACCTCATCGTCGGTAAGCGCCCGCTTCCAGACAGCAAAGTCGTCATAAAACGCGCTGTTGAGCAAGTAATTCGCAGAGTGCGAACTATCGGCTCCGAATCCTCCAATCGTGATGTTGCTGGAGAACGTACGATTCGCTGGCGCGGCCGTTGGATTCCCTGTTGGCCACATAACGAGCGGTTGGCGCACGCCATCGAGATAGACGCGTTCGTCGGGTGCAAACGAGTCGCTTGCATCCTGCCGCGTATCCATTACAAACACCAACAGGTGCTTGCCCGATGTCGGAGCCAGAATGCCTCGCACATCGTTATTGATAGTGTTGAAACCGATATAGCCGCTAGCGTTAATGATGTCGTAGGAATTGAAGCTCCAGTACATCGGCCCGTTGTTACTGATGCCGTAGGCCGCCGCGTCGAGCCACATCGCAATGGTGACTTGTGGACTACCCGACGCAGGAATCTCCGGCATCGAAGTCTGGGCGTAGCCCGTCATCAAGCTACCGTTGTTAAAAACGCCAGGGGCAGCCGCGGTAGCCGACGAGAAGCTAAGGTCATGGCTACTCATCGCATCGAAGTTGACCCTGCCGGACAGTTCATCCATCGGCCAGTACGAGACCAAGCCCTTGAACAAGGACGACACTTTCGAGCCCTGCGATTGCAGCGGCACCCACTTTCCTGCCTGGCCGGTAGGGTTGAAGAACAACGCGGCCTTGCCGGAGCCGTCATCCATGACAGGGCGCACCTCGCCCACTGCGATGTACTGCAGCGCGTTGAGCGCCGAGACGTTTGGCAGCGGCTTCCCGTGATGAATTGAACCGGTGCGCCCATTGAGTAACGTGGCACTGTTGATGACGCGTACCACATCGTCGCCCGTGGTGACTCCGTTGACGGCCTGCGCACACGTCGTTTGAAAGACGCCATCCTTGCCTGCGGAAATCAGCGCGCCTGCGCCGTCCGCCGAGCTGACGCCCGCACCCGAGCAGTAACCGATGGGGTTACCCCAACCATCCACTTGAGTAGGAAGTGCCGCAAGGGCTGGAAGCTGGCCACCGCCAGCCGGAGCAAAGGCGGCACTCTGAATGGCAGGCAGCTGCGCCACGTTAGTGTCAGAGAAGGACACCCCGCTGGCGAGCACCTGGATGTCCGCAGCAAGGCCCGCCTCGGTTTGTGCCCGGGCTTTCGAGCTGGCCATGCTCAGGACCAACGTCTTGACCACGGAAGTCGACATGACCGTGGCCACTGCAACGGCGGCCGCGACGAGAAGCACCAGGGGTAGCACGGCATAGCCGCATTGGGTTTGCTTACGCAGTTGCATCATTTCGCCCACAGGTAGAGGGTCGACGGCTGCCAGGCGTTTTTGTTGGGCATGCGATACGTACCGTAGAAGATGCCGAAGGCGCCCAGTCCGCCACACGTCTTGAAGTTGCCCGGTTGCCCGGCCGCGGTACTGGCCAGCCACCCCCATCGCACGCTGCAGAAACCAGAAGGTGAGCTGGTGCCATTGCCCTCGGTGATATTCGCCCCAAAGCGGGCCGAAAGAATCGTGGTCCCGTCCGGTACCGTCGTCGCCCGGATGTTCCAGTTTGCGGCCGTACCTGGTTGACCGTTAGGGTCGTTGTAAACGGTGACGTTCGCGTCGCTGAACGCGTACTGGGGAGTCGAGGCCGCCGCGGCGGTATAGAACTGCTCCGTCGTTTCATTGGCTGCACGCAGTCGGTATTGCGTAGCCGACATTGTGGAGAACGCACGCGAAACAAAGTTGCCATCATTGAAGTTCTGATTGGCTTGCGTGTCGTTCAGCGTGTTCCCCGGCTGGGTCCAGTACACTGTGTCCCCTTGCAAGGTCGCTCCGTCCCCAGCGGCTTGTTTCATCAAGAGCGTCCAACCGCCCCCATCCGAGGTCTGGTCACAGAAGACGGTGTACGGCGCAGAAGGATTGACCAAGTACACCCCACTGGCGCGGGCCCCATAGGTTTTATACTCACTGCAGCTAGCACGCGCGGTTCCATCCACGTTTGTCCAGACACCGTTGGTCTGCACGAAGCCGGCCTGCATGGTCAGCATGCCGCCGAAAGTATTGTGCGAGGTGTAAATGAGGTGGACTTCAGTATCAGTCAACGCGCGACCCCACACAGCTACGTCGCTGTAGACCGCATTGGAGGGCCAGTAGGCCGTGTTGTTGTCGCCCGTCCAGCCGCCAATGTTCAAGGCAGAAGTCCACGAGCGATTGGCGCCATTTTCCGTGTATGGCGAAGTGAGATAGCTGAGCGGCATCCGCACGCCGTCAACGTAGACGCGTTCATCTACGTAGCCGCGCGCTTGACTGCTGGCATAGGAATCGAACACGAACACGAAGTGATGCATACCGGCCCGCACGGGCGTACCGAAGGCGTCGCTCTGGGCCGTGTTGAACCCAATATTCGCTGTGGTCGCGTTGGACAGCGTCACGTAAGCGTCCCAATAGGCAAAGCCGAAGGGCATGACACCGGCTTGAAGGGTCGTCGTATCCAGCCATGCGGAAATCGTGACTTGTGTCGGCACAGGCGACGTTGTCAAGTCGGTCAGGGTCACCTGGCTGCGCCCGGTGACGCTACGCGCTGCGGGCGATGGCCCCGTTGAGACAGGAACAATCCCCGCGGTGGGCGTGCTGTTCAGCACAAAGTTGATGGTACGGAACCCGTCGTAGACCATCTGACCACTTTGCCCCTCATCCATCGGCCAATATGCGATGAGACCGGTGAAGAAGTTACGCGGAAGGACATCTGAGGTCATGTCGCAATACATACCCCATGCTGGACCGCCTGGCCGCGGCTGAATCCAATAGACCCCATCGCCGATATCACCCGTGTAGGCATAGCCGACGGGCGGCTGCAGATAGTAGGTGCAAGAGCGCGGCACCGTTCCATCAGACCACTTGCGCATGCCCCACGCGTCGCGCTTCACATACTTGCCGTTGGTGGCCCCCGTCACAGGGCCGGTTATGAGCTGCCAATTGGCGCTGCCGGTCTGCCCCTGAGGATTGATGTAGACCTCCTTGGTCTCAAGCACGAGACGCACTTCACCCGGGCCGGCCGGCACCACGGTATTCAGGTCAGTCAGTAGGTTCAGCGGGGGCTTGTAGCCGGCTGTTTTGCCGCTCGTCGCTGCCAGGCGCCAGTCCGCAGCGGTAACTACGCGCACCAGGTCATCGCCCTTCCGCGCGCCAGAGTTGAAGATGTCCGAGCAACTCGTCTGGTACGTCTTATCTTTGCCCGCCGACACCACTGCGAACATCGGCGTGTTCCACCCGCTCCACGTCCAGTTCGTGAAATTGCAGAAACCATAGGCACTGCCCCAGGGGTCGTTCGGTGCAGTTGTGCCGCCCAGTCCAATGGGGAGCGCAGAACCGCCCACCGGCGCCACGTTCGCCGCCGGTGTGGTCAGCGTCGGCAGAGCCGGCCGGCCATCCGCCAATTCGGCATAACCAAGGCTAATAGCCGTGTCAGCCAACCAACCCAACGTGCGTGTTGCGGTCGTATTGGCCCGAGAGTCGCCGCTCGTGCGCGCAAGGGAGGAAACGTTGCTCAGCGCCACCGCGGCAGCCAGGGCAACCGCGCCGGCGATTGCAATGAAGTACGGCAAGACGCCACCATGTTGTCGAGCGCGGCGCATTAGTTGCTCACCGTGTAGGTCAACGTTGCGGGGCTACCCGGGGTCACCGTCGCCATCGAGCCCAGGCGGGCCGCCGCCAAGTTGAGCGTGGCTTGGTCACCGCCAATCGCAATGCGTGCGCTAGTGCTGTCGTTTGTGTACAACCAAACGCCAGCCATGTACTTCGGCTGCGGTGGCAGCGTAACGCCATCGGTGCCATTCCATAGATTTTGGCCCGTACCTGGGCACGTCATAAGTGCAACCGATACACCGGTGCCGCCGGGCAACGCCGGCCGATACGCTGTGCCATTGTTGCCGTCCGGATAGTCTGAAGCGCACAGCAGCGCGCGAACTCGGATGAAATCTGCCTGAGTTGCCACCTGCGCGGCTGCGTTGGCGTACGCTTGATTGCGCAGACCCATCGTGTCGGATGAGGCGACGAAATAGGTCAGCGCGCCGACAATGACGACAGCGCCGAGAACAGCAACCAACACGGCATAGCCGCGTTGCTGCCGGCGCAGAGGTGCGCGAATCATGACGAACTCCAGCAAGAACAGGCCAAGCTCAGGGCGAGCGCGGCGAACCAATAGTATAGCTAGTATACTGTGTTTTTGCGTTTTGTCATGCAAAGATGGCGGTTTCGCGCGGGTTTGTACGCGCTAGCGCGCTGCGCTTATTCTTCCACGACCGCATGGCGCTCCATACGCTTGCGCGCGGATACGACCAGGGCCCGGCTCTCGAAATAGGCCAGCATGTTGGTCTTCTGCTTTTCCGTCAGGAGCGAGTCCTGAATCATCTCAGGCCAGGTGTCGATAGCCTTGCGAACCGTATCCCTAATGACCCTCTGGAGCGGCTTCTCCACGAGTTCAAGCAGTTCGGCGAACTTACGCACGAGAGTTGGCCTCAATTGTTGCTTCGGGACAGGCTTGCCCGCGGGCGGAGCGGGT
>JGI24741J21665_1000027_pt1 | contig 34739 bp, 24 predicted proteins | sample KBSCornC7_FD_21665 | JGI IMG/M metagenome (IMG submission 21665) | reverse complement strand
TGCGGCGGGCGTCTTCAATTACCCGGGCCACCTTGTCCGGCATCCCGATCAACGGGGTCCACCATCACATCGAAGCCGCTGAGAATGGGCATGGCATTGATGGTCTGGCGGCCTTGGATCAGGCTGGTCAGGCTGTTCACATTGGCGCCTCGCCCGTCGCCCCAACCGTGCGGTATGGTCACGACGCCTGAACGCAGATTGCGGTCCGGGGCCACCGTGACGCGCAGCTCACCATGTGCCGAGCGCACGCGAGCAAGGGCACCAGGGACGAGTCCCCGGGAAGCCATGTCGTCGGGATGCATGCTGAGCGGGTTTTCGGGCATGCGCCGCGCGATCGATGGCAGGTCATGGTACATGCTGTTCTGCACATGTCGCACCCGTCCGCAGACAAGGCGTAGTGCAGAGGTTTGACGACGGACCCCGGCCAGCGTCTCAAGTTCAGCCAGGACGTCGCTCGGCGCCACCTGGAAGCGGGGCGGGCAGGGCTCGGCGGGTTTGACGCACATGGGATCCCCCCGCAACACGACCCCCCGCTTTTCCGCCAGCAGATCCTCTGTCGGGAAGGCCGAATGGCGCAGGAGGATGCGGAACAGGTCCTCGGTCTCAGGGCGGGTCTCCATGGAGATCGGCACGTCGTCGAAAATGATCTTGTGGCCGGTGCGCTTTGCGAGTTCCCAGAAGACCTGCCAATCCTCGATCAGTTCGCTGTTCTCAGGTGGCCGGGCAACCATTTGCGCGAACTGGTGGAAGGGTTCGTGCAGAGTGTAGCTCTCCCAGTCGCGGCTGCGTATATCGGCCCGTTCCAGCATCATCGGCGGCGGCAGGATGAAATGGGCGAGCCGCGACGTTTCGTTGAGGAAAGGGTCGATCGATACCAGCAACTGCAAATTGCCGAAGGCCGCTGCTGTTTCGGCGGTTTCCGCCAACGCATTGACGGGATTGCCGCCATCCACCACGAGCGCGCGAACAGCGCCTGTCCCGGTTCCCAGGATCGCCTGCGGAAGGAGGGCGCTCATGCGCTCACCCATCAGAAGGCCGTATCCCCAGGCGTCACGCCAACCGCTTTCCCAGCCGCGCGTTGGCGCAATCGCCTGCGCGCGGCGCGGCCAGCGAGCCCCCAGCACACCCGGATTGCCGATCGCATCGCCCTCTCGCGCGAACCGGCCGCACAGCACATTGAGACATTCGACAAGATGTTCCGTGAGATTGGAAAAGGCGCCCATGTTCGCCCCGGTGCCCGATGCTGCAGCGCCCCGCTTGCGCCGCCCGTCAGGATGCGGTTCGGCAAAGTCGCGGGTGATCGCGACCAGGTCTTCGGCCGCGATGTTGCAACGCTGCGCCACATGGTCGACAGTGAAAGGTGCAACGGCGTCCCGCAGCGCTTCCACGCCCTCCACATTATGTTCGCAAAACTCCCTGTCGGCCCAATTCTCCTCCAATATCAGGCGCAACATGCCCGCGACCAACGCCGCATCTTCGTCCGGCAGCGGCTGCAGCAATCGGTCGGCAAAGGCGGCCGTCTCCGTCCGGCGGGGATCGATCACCAGCAGGCGCGTGCCGCGTGCCTTGGCTTCTTTCAGGGCCTTGACCGGGTTCTGCATCACCATGGTGAAAGTGGATAGCGACACCAATGGATTGGCGCCGATGACCAGCAGGACTTCGGCGTTTTCATAGGGGTCCTTGCCAGCCTCCCACACGCCCAGCCGGTCTGCGGTTATCCACTTGGCGGACTGGTCTATGGTCATGGTCGAAAAGAAGCTGTGCGATCCCATCGCCGCCAGCCAGGCCGGCAACATATGCGCTGCCAGGCTGTTGGTGTAGTTCATGGTGCCGCGAAAGCCGGCGACCGCATCCGGGCCATGCTCGGCCAGGATCTTCCCCAACCGTTCGGCGATCTCGTCCAGCGCTTCGTTCATCTCCACCTGGACGAAACGGCCATCGTCGGTGCGCCGCAAAGGGTGCAGGATGCGATTGGGGCTGCTGTGCGCCTCGCCGAGCGTCAGCCCCTTGATGCAGGCATAGCCCCTTGTAAGCGGATTATCGGGATCGCCCCGGACGCGATCGACGCGGCCCGCCGTGTCGAGGTCGACGATGATGCCGCATTGGCCGGCGCAGATCCGGCATGTCGTGATGCGGCTGAGATCAGTTTCATGGGGTGCCGCCTTCTTCATGCCACTCTCCCGGTCGAAGATGTCGCCATGTCCATTCCATTATGCCAGAATGGGAAACGCCCTGCACCGCATTGGTCCCGCCCGGACCTGCTGTCGAGGAGCGATCGTCGCGGGAGGGTGGCAGCGCATTCACGGGATGCGCGAAGGGAAGGTGGACATGGCACAATCATGGATAATAAGGGGCGGACATATTTGGTCCGGCGAGACCGGCGATGTTCGCGAGCGGGCGGACGTGCTGGTGACGGGCGACCGAATTGCAGCTACGCAGCTGCCTGGCACGCCTGCGCCGGCCGGCGCGCAAGAGGTGGACGCAAGCGGCGCGACAGTGATTCCGGGCTTGATCGATGCGCATGGTCATCTCAGCTTTCCGACAGTCACCTATGCTTACGAGATAGAGGACACCCCGCCTGAAGAAACTGTTCTTATCACGATGCACAATGCGCGGATCATGCTGGATGCGGGTTTCACAGGTGTGATCGGTGCGGGATCGCCCAAGCTGCGATCGGAGATCGTGATCCGCAACGAAATCGAGGCGGGGCGCATTCCGGGGCCGCGCCTGCTGGCCTCGACACCCACCCTGACCGCTACCGGTGGGCTTAACGATACGGCGCAACTGCATCAGCGGCGCGATGTTGCGGCGGCTGTCGTCGATGGCGCGGAAGCATGCCGCAAGATGGTGCGGCTGGGTTTTCGCGAGGGGGTCGACGTGGTGAAGGTCAACATGTCGGGCGATGATTTCTTTCCGCGCCCGACCGGCCGAACCACGACCCTGGCAGAGGACGAAGCGCAGGCAATCGGAGAGGCGGCGAGGGAACTTGGTCTGCTGGTCAGCGTTCATGCGCGCTCGGCGGAATCGATCAAGCGGGCGCTGCGCGCCGGGGCCACGCTCATCAATCATGCCGACTTCGCCGACGATGAAGCGCTGGACATGCTGGAGGCTGCCAAGGATCGCATCTTTGTCGCGCCGACAATAGGATATTACCACAGTCTGCTGCATGATAGCCCGTTTGACCGCGCGACAATTGATCGCATGGGTGTTGAACGCGCGATGGAAAGCAACATTGCAGTGCACAGTGAATTACGGCGCCGGGGCGTCCGCGCGGTGATCGGCGGCGATTATGGCATGCCCTGGCAGCCCAATGGCGCCAATGCCCGTGACGTGCAGCATTTCGTGAGCTACCTCGGCTATACGCCGGCCGAAGCGCTGTACGCCGCGACAGCCAATGGAGGCGAGCTGATGGGCAAGGGTGCCGGGCGGATTGCTCCGGGCATGTTGGCTGACATGCTGTTGATCGACGGCGATCCCATTGCTGATCCGCGGCTCCTCGCCGATGCCAGGGCGCTCCGGGCGGTGATGAAGGGGGGGCAATGGCACAAGGCGCCCGCCCCGATCAGCCGTTCGGTGGAGGAGGCTGCCTGACCTTGATGATCCAGGGACAGCCGCTGGAGCGTCGCGTGGGTTTCCGGGAATGGAGCGCCGGCGCGGGAAGCAGCGGATCGGCTGGAGCCGCAATGACAAGCCAATTACATAGGAGAAAATGATGCCAGCCGACACGCCGCCTTATCCAGGTTTCTTCCAGGTCGCNTATGTCACCCGCGATATCGACAGGGCGCAGGCGCAGTTCGCCGGCACCCATGGCATAGCGCGCTTTCTGGAGATGCGCGACATACGCTACCCTACGGGGCCGGGCCGCGAAGCACATTGCCATGTTTCCCTGGCCTATGTCGGCGCGACGGAAATCGAGATCATTCAACCGATCGACGGGGACGTGGCCATTTACGTGGAGGGCCTGCCCCAGGCTGAAGGCCCTGTCGTTCGGTTCCATCATCTTTGCCGGCGCTTTGCGACGCGAGAGGCATTCGATGCGGAACTGGACCAGCTCCAGGCATCGGGCCGGACACTGCCGATCCGCGGTGATGTCGACGGGGTGGGCAGCTATTATTATTGCGACATGCGAAACCTGTTGGGCCACTTTGTCGAAGGCATCGTGTTTGACGATGGAGCGAGCGACTGGCTCGCCTCCATTCCCCGCTTCTGATGGATCACGCCTGTTGCCTGTCGGGCATCAACGGGCTGAATGTCGATCCGTCCCGGGACTTGCCATTTGAGGGGTGGGCAAGGTCCGTTCGGGCGGCGGCATCAGTTTCCTGATCATGTCTCGGGCTCGGGCGGGCGGCCGGGGCCAAGGCCGTGACGAACGGCCAGCCGACCTCTCTCTGTGCGGCAGATCGCACATGCGTCGGTGGCCGATTCATCGCCGCCTATGATTGCACAGGGCGCAGCAGCAGCAGTGCGCCCGCCGCCGTCAGCGATCCCAGCGCCATGGCGAGCGCGACGATGGGCAGGCCGAAATTCAGGCTGAAGAGGAAACCGGCGATGATTGGCCCCAGCGCGGCGCCGCCCCGGCCCAAGCCGATCACTACCCCGGTGCCGCCGCCGCGCACGGAGGTCGGAAAGGATTGCGCGATGATCGCATAAAGGCCCACCACGCCCGCATTGGTGAAGAAGCCGGCCGCCGCCGCCACACCGGCAAGGCCTGAGAGGCTGGATTGCCCCTGGCCGAAGATCGTGACCATGACCGTGGAAGCCAGCATCGCGGCGATGACCAGCGCCCGAATGCTGATCCGCCAGCTCAGCAGGCTCAACAGCATCGCTCCGGCCAGGCCGCCGACATTGGCCCAGACCAGCACTCCGCCCGCGGCGGACGCGGCATATCCCATGTCGACCACGATCTTGGGCACCCATTTCAGGATGAAATAGAAGGTCATGATATGCGCGAAATAGGCGGCCGTCAGCAGGATGGTGACGCGAGCCAGCCCAGGCGCGAACAGCGCCGCGACCGATGCCCTGGGCGCGATCCCGTCGGGTGGAGGCAGGGCGCTCACCGGCTGATGCCGGTAGCGGACGAGCAGCGCGTTGACGCGCCCTAGCGCGCCCTCGGGCCGCCTTTGGAGCAGGAAGCCGATCGATTCAGGCAGCAACATATAGGCGAGAGGCAGGAAGAAGCCCGTCATGATGGCGCCGAACAGAAACACGTCGCGCCATTCGCCCGAAACCAGGATCAGGGAGGCGATGGAACCGCCGGCGATCGCGCCGATCGGATATCCGGCCGCCATGACCGCCACCGCCAGACTGCGGGATCGGGCATTGGAGAGTTCCGCCACCATCGCATTGGTGGACGCAAGCATCCCGCCGATCCCAAGGCCCGTCGCCAGACGGATGGCGGACAGGGAAAATATGCTGAAAGCCTGCGTGGCGGCCAGCATGCCGCCTGCCATGATGACCAGGCAGAGGAGGATCGTCGGGCGCCGGCCCATGCGATCGGCAAGCCCGCCCAGCAGTACCGATCCCGCCGCCATGCCGATCAGCTCCATCGACAGCACCAGCCCGAGCGCGGCGCGGTCCACGCGCCATTCGGCCGCAATGCCGGGCGAGGCGAAGCTGATCGCCAGCACGTCGAAACCGTCCAGCGCGTTGAGCAGAACGCACAGGATGATCGCCGCGATCTGCGGGCGCGCCATCGGCGCCTCATCCAGCAGGCGTCTGATGTCCCCCTTTTCTCCCGTCATCCTCGTCCTGCCTTCTTTTTTCAATCGACCGCGAATATATCCAGCCGCACATGGTCGCGATAGCGTGCAGCCGTGCAAAGGAAGATGGTGTGCCCAAGCCAGCCGTGGACACTGTCCTGGGCGACATCGAACCGCGGTGTGGTGCGGAAATAATAGAGCGCCGGATCGACATCCTCGCCTGCGGCGATCCGCGCCAGCACGGCGGCGGGCCCATGGCGATAGCCGGGATTGACGATGGAGATGATCGTCCCGTCCTTTGCTTCAATCGTATAGCGGGCAAATATGTCGGCGGTGCCGTCTGCGCGGATCGATTGCCAGTCCGCACCGCCGGCAAGCACCTTGCCCTCAAGCCGCGGCCCCTCGACAGTGCCGCCGGTGATCGGAATGATCCGCTTGCGTACGCCATCGACCATGCCCANCTCCCGCGGTTCGCCGATCAGTACGCGCAGGCGCATCGCCAGGCTCAGCGCGGGCACCGCCAGCGCGGNTTCTGCGGCCTTCGCCGCGGGGGCNATCGTCCCGCCCAGCGCCATGCCGGGCATGGCCTTCAGCAGCGCGCGGCGGCCGACTTCGTCGGTCATTCCGGCAATTCCGGGCCGAACAGCAGCCTCATCGCGTTCTCCTTCACGATCGGCGCCCGGACTTCCGGCTTGAACCCGGCCTCGTCAAAGGCGGCGATCCACTTGTCCGGCGGGATCAGTGGGAAATCGGAGCCGAACAGGAATTTATGCCCAAGCTGCCCATTGGCGTAGCGGACGATCTGGTCAGGAAAATAGCGCGGGCTCCATCCCGACAGATCGATGAAGATATTGGGCTTGTGCAGCGCCATGGAGAGGGACTCGTCGGTCCAGGGCCAGCCGGGATGCGCAAGGATGATCTTCATCCCCGGAAAATCGACCGCAACGTCATCCACCAATATGGGCTGGCCATATTTCAGGCGAATGCCGCCCCCGCCCGCCATTCCCGATCCCATGCCGCTATGGCCGGTGTGAAAGATGACCGGCAGTTGATGATCGTTGATCACCTCATAGAGCGGCCAGGCCATGCGGTCGCCGGGATCGAAATTCTGCAGCGGCGGATGGAATTTGAAGCCGCGCACGCCATGATCCTCGATCAGCCGCCGTGCCTCTATCGCGCCCCGTTTGCCCTTGTGCGGATCGATGGAGGCGAAGGCGATCATGATATCGCTGTTTTCCGCCGCTGCTTCCGCGATTTCCTCGTTCCGGATGCGCTGGATGCCGGTGCCCGCCTCCATGTCCACGGTGAACATGACGAAGCCGATCTGCCGCTCGCGATAATAGGCAAGGGTTTCCGGGATGGTCGGCCGGCGGCGAGGCGCCTTGAAATAGCGGGTGGCCGCATCGGCAAATTCACCGAAGATCGGGTCTTCGGGGTCATGGCAGCTGACCTCTGCATGCACGTGCATGTCGATGGCCCCGAGTTTGGCGAAATCCGCGCGCGTGGCTGCCATGATTCCCTCCGTTCGGCCTTTTCAGCCCGCCCTGGGGGCCGTCAGCATCAATGCGTCCAGCGCCACCGCTCCCTTGCCTTCGGGGTAGACGATCACCGGGTTGAGGTCGATCTCGCGAATGGACGGTTCGGCCAGCAGCACGCGGCCCAGCGTCGCGATGATCTGCGCCACGGCCTCCACGTCAAGTGCCGGCGATCCGCGAAAACCGCGAAGCAGGACGGCTTGCTTGAGCTGATGCAGTTCGCGCACGATCGCGTCCACCGGCAGGTCGGGCGTGAAAAGGCGCACATCCTGGAGGATCTCCGCCGTGACGCCGCCGAAACCGGCCAGGATCACCGGGCCCCAATCGGGATCGCCCTTCGCGCCGATGATCAGTTCCACGCCGCGCTCGCCCATGCCCTCCAGCAGGGCGCCGTCCAGCGTCAGTGCCGGGTCATGAGCCGCGACATTGGCGTACAGGCGCGCCCAGCCCGCCCGCAACTCGTCCGCATCGCGCAGGTTGAGCACCACGCCCCCCGCGTCGCTCTTGTGGCTGAGGTCGGCCGACTGCGCCTTGAGAGCGACCGGATAGCCGATCGTTTCGGCAGCGGACATTGCCTGTTCGACGCTGGTGCAGAAAGCGCCCTGGGGAAAGGGGATGCCGAACCGCGCCAATATCGCCTTCGCCCGATATTCGGGAATGACGCCGCCCTGGTCGGGCAGGGCGGCAGCGCCGAGCGGGCTGGTGTCGCCTTCGCTGAAGTCACGGCGGGCATGGTCGTTGAGGCGCTTCAATGCCCGCATCGCGCGTTCGGTCGAAGGGAAATAGGGGATGCCGAAGGCGCGAAGCTGATCGATATAGTCCTGCGCCACGTCGGCGCCCTCGTCCAGCCCGGCGAAGATCACCGGCTTGGCAGGCCGCAGTTCGCCAACGGCACGCAGGATCGGAGGCAGCTTGATGCCGACGGTCACGGGATCGGTCTGGATGATCCCCGCGACGATGCTGCCGAACCGGTCGTCGTCGAACAGGGCGGCGAGCGTGCGGTAATAGAGGTCGGGATCGACCAGCCCCTGGGCCGTCAGGTCGAGCGGGTTGGAGACGCCGACGAAATCGGGCAGGGCGGCGCGCAGGGCGGGGGCATTGCTATCGTCCACCTTCGGCAGATCGAGGTCGAGCGCCTCGCAAAGGTCGAGCGTCAGCGCCTTGAACGCGCCGCTCTCTCCCAGCACCGCGACGCCGCCAGCGGGAATGGTCGGGCAACGCAGCGCGATTTCCGCAATGTCGCCCAGTTCCTCCAGCGTTTCGGCGAAGATTACGCCGGCGCGTTCAACCTTCACGCGCATCAATTGATAATCGCCCGCCATGGCGCCCGTATGAGTCGCGGCGGACTCGCGGGCCGCGCTCGACTTGCCGGGATGAAGCAGCACAAGGGTCTTGCCCAGTGCCCGCGCGCGCCGGGCGGCGGCCAGGAAGCGCCGGGGCTTGCGGAACTGTTCGACGATCATGGCGATGACCTGGGTGGAGGCATCGTCCAGCAGATAGTCGACATAATCCTCCACTCCGGAGGCGGCTTCGTTACCGGTAGAGATGGAGAAGGAAAGGCCCAGGTCACGGCTTGCCAGCGTGGTGCCGAGGACACAGGTCATGGCGCCGCTCTGGGAGACGATGCCGATACCGGCGCGGTCGCCCAGCGGCCTGGCGTCCGTCTCGACGAAGGTCAGCGGCACGCGGTCGATGAAGTTGGTCATGCCAAGGCAATTGGGGCCTTCGACCACCATGCCCGCTTCCGCCGCGATCCGGCCGATTGCCCGCTGTTCGGCAAGGCCGTCCTCGCCGCCTTCGGCGAACCCCGCCGAGAAAATCACNGCCGCGCCCACCTTGCGGGCGGCGAGCGCCTGTACCGTTTCCAGCACTGCGACCCGCGGGATGGCCAGCACNGCGGCGTCCACGCCTTCCGGCAAGGCATCGACGGAGGGCAGGCAGGGGCGTCCGCCAATCTCCGCCCTTTTGGGGTTGATGAGGTGGATGTCCCCGGCAAATCCGTTGCGGGTCAGGTTGGAGAGCACTGACGCCCCCAGCGCGCCCGGCTTGTCCGACGCGCCGACGATCACGACCGAGCGGGGCCGCAACAGTCGGTCGAGCGAGGCGGCGGGCGCAGCGGGCAGGTTCAGGGTGTCGACCGTCATGGCCTGTCTCTCCAAAATCTGTCTGTCAGGACGGGCCGCGGGGCGGGGCGGCCCGATCGGTCGTCAGGCGCTCTGCCTCGACTTGTCATAGGCGCCCAGGCCCGGCTTGTAGCTCTTTTCGTCGATGAACTGCTTGATGCCTTCCTTGCGGCCTTCATTATCGTAGCTGTTGGCGGCCTCCTGCGCGCGGACCAGATAATCCTCGGCATTGTCATAGGTCATCTCGCGGACCCGGCGAATGGCATCCTTGGTCGCCTTCAGGGCCACCGGATTCTTGGTCAGCAGCACATTGGCGACCTGGGTGACGCGATCCTTCAACTGCGCGAGCGGCAGCGCTTCATTGACGAAGCCCCATTCGGCGGCCTTCTTGCCATCGACATTCTCGCCCATCAGCGAATGGTACATGGCATTGCGGAAATTGGTCAGCTCCGTGGCGACCTTGGCCGCGCCGCCGCCAGGCAGGATGCCCCAGTTGATTTCGGAAAGCCCGAACTGTGCCTCCTCGGCCGCAAAGGCCAGGTCGCAGGCAAAAAGCGGACCATAGCCGCCGCCGAAGCACCAGCCATTCACCATGGCGATGGTCGGCTTCTGATACCAGCGCAGGCGCCGCCACCAGCCATAGCTTTCTCGCTGTGCGTTGCGCGTGCCGGCCAGGCCATGTGCCTCGGTTTCGCGGAAATATTCCTTGAGGTCCATGCCCGCCGACCAGGCCGATCCTTCCCCGGAGAGGACGAGGACGCCGACATCGGCCCGAAATTCCAGTTCGTCCAGGACGCGCATCATCTGGCGATTGAGGCGCGGCGACATGCAGTTGCGCTTGTCGGGTCGATTGAAGCTGACCCAGGCGATGCCGTTCTCGACCGTGAAGGCGACGGTTTCAAGCTCGGACTGTTCGACATTGTCGACATGCAGGATGTTGGTCATGGGAAAATCTCCGGCAAAATCAGGAAAGATCGGTTCGGCCAAATTCAGATGGGATAATGGCCGGGCTGGGTCTCCATCGTGATCCAGCGCAATTCGGTGAAGCTGTCGATGCCGGCCTTGCCGCCAAACTTGCCATAGCCCGATGCCTTGACCCCGCCGAAGGGCATCTGGGCCTCGTCATGGACGGTCGGGCCGTTGACATGGCAGATGCCCGACTGGATCTGGCGCGCGACCTTCAGCCCGCGCGCGGTGTCGCGCGTGAAGACGGAGGCGGACAGGCCATATTCGCTGTCGTTGGCCAGCTCGATCGCATGCGCCTCGTCGCGGGCGCGAACGATGCCCACGACCGGGCCGAAGCTCTCCTCGCGGAACAGCTTCATGTTCGGGGTCACGTAATCGATGACATGGGCGGGCATCAGGACGCCGTTCGCGTCGCCGCCGTTGAGCTGCTTCGCGCCGGACGCGACCGCATCCTCGATCAGCGAGCGCACATGCGCGACCGTTTTGGTGTCGACCACCGCGCCCAGCGGCGTTTGGCCCAGGCGCGGGTCGCCAACCGCCATGGTGCTTGCTTTCGCCCGGAACTTTTCCGCAAAGGCATCGGCAACGGCATCGACGACGATGATCCGCTCGGTCGACATGCAGATCTGGCCCTGGTTCATGAAGGCGCCGAAGGCCGCCGCCTTCACGGCTTCGTCAAGATCCGCGTCCTCCAGCACGATCAGCGGCGCCTTGCCGCCCAATTCGAGCAGGACCGGCTTCAGATGTTCGGCGCAGCGGCGCGCAATGATCCTGCCCACCGCGGTGGAGCCGGTGAAGTTGACGCGACGCACCGCGGGATGGTCGATCATCGCTCCGACCACGTCCGCGGCGTCCTGCGGCGCATTGGTGATGAGGTTGACGATGCCACCGCCAAGTCCCGCCTCGACAAAGGCCTGGATGATGAGTCCGTGCGTGCGCGGGCATTGTTCGGACGCCTTGAGCACCACCGTGTTGCCGCAGGCGAGCGGCACGGCGATCGCGCGGGTGGCAAGGATGATGGGAGCGTTCCAGGGCGCCATGGACAGCACCACGCCTGCCGCTTCGCGGACGGCCATGGCGATGCATCCGGGCTTGTCCGATGGAATGACCTCACCGCCGATCTGCGTGGTGAGGCTGGCGGCCTCCCGCACCATGGCGCTGGAAAGGGCGATGTTGAAACGCGCCCAGCCTTCGGTCGCGCCAATTTCCTCCATCATCGCATCGACAAAGTCGCCAGCCCTTGCGTCGAGTGCATCGGCCGCCTTCATCAGTGCGGCGCGGCGGGCGTTGGGGCCAAGCGCGGACCAGGCCGGAAACGCCGCCTTGGCCGCTTCCACGGCGGCGATGGCGTCATCCACGGTGGCCGCAGCGGCGCGGGTGGCGATGTCACCGGTCACGGGATTTGCGCGGTCGAAGGTGGACATGGCGGCACGCGATTCGCCGCCAATAACCAAGAGAATTTCCGATGCAGGCATATCCTGGCTCCTCATTATTGTTATGTAACATAGCAATATTGATTGTTCTGGGCAATAGCACTATTTCGAAGGTCATGGAAAAGCCGATCGCCGCCAAAACCCTGCAGGATCCCGTCGTTTCGCGGCTGGGCTATCTGTTGCGCCGGGCATCTTCCGCGATGATGACGGATCTTGGCGGCGCGCTGGCGGAGGTCGGGCTGCGGCCGGTGGAAGGCACGATCCTGATTCTGGTCGGCGCCAATCCGGGGTGCATCCAGATCGAACTGGGACGGATGCTGGGGATCAAGCGCGCCAATATGGTGCCGCTCGTATCGGGGCTCGCAGGGCGCGGCTATCTTGAAAAGACGCCGGTCGACGGACGGTCTCTGGCCTTGACGCTGACGGAGGCGGGGGAGGCGATGCGTCGGCAGGTCGAACAGATCATGGACGCGCACGAAGCGCGCTTTGCGCGATCACTGGCGGGGCAGGATCAGGCGGCGCTGCGCACGGCGCTTCTGACGATCGCGCAGGCCGGGCAGGATGATATGGCCTGACCGGTCGTCCTGCCCGCGATGACGCCAGTTGACTGGCACCATCGCCGATCAACAGCCAGGGCTACGCCGGAAACGGCCGGGCGCTCATTCCACTTGATCGACATGGAGCGCGCCCCGCTGCAACTGGTCCCGCTCGATGCTCTGGAACAGCGCGGTGAAATTGCCCTCGCCAAAGCCCTCGTCCTTCTTGCGCTGGATGAATTCGAAGAAGACAGGGCCGATCTGCGGTTGCGCAAAGATCTGGAGCAGGAGGCGGGGGTCGCCGTCCTGCGTCGATCCGTCGAGCAGGATGCCGCGCGTCTGCAACTCGCCCACCGGCTCGCCATGGCCGGGCAGTCGCTCTTCCAGCATCTCGTAATAGGTGGCGGGCGGCGCGGCCATCAGCGGCACGCCCAGCGCCTTGAGCCTGTCCCAGGCAGCGATCAGGTCGTCGCACAGCAGGCGATATGCTGGATGCCCTCGCCATTATAGGCGCGCAGAAACTCCTCAATCTGGCCGCCGCCCGCCTTGCCTTCCTCGTTCAGGGGGATGCGGATCTTGCCATCGGGCGCGGTCATCGCCTTGCTGGTCAGGCCGGTATATTCGCCCTTGATGTCGAAATAGCGGATCTCGCGAAAGCCGAATACGCGCTCGTAGAAGCTGGCCCAATGGGCCATGCGGCCGCCATAGACATTGTGGGTGAGGTGATCGATGATCCTGAAGCCCGCTCCTTCGGGGTGACGTTCCACGTCCGGCTCATAGACAAAGTCGATGTCGTAGATCGACAGGCCGCCATTCTCGTCCTCGTAGCGGTCGATGAGATAGATGATCGATCCGCCAATGCCGCGCACGGCGGGCAGGCGCAGTTCCATGGGGCCGGTGCGGACCTCCACCGGCTCCGCCCCGCGCGCTATGGCAAGGTCATATGCCTTGGCCGCATCCTTCACCCGCCAGCCCATGCCGCAGGCGGATACGCCATGCTCCGCGGCGAAATAGGCGGCCGGGCTGCGCGGCTCGTAGTTCGCGATCAGGTTGATGCCGCCCTGGCGCCACAGTTGCACGTCCTTGGAGCGGTGACGGGCGATCAGGATGAAGCCCATGGCGGCGAAGACCGGCTCCAGCAGGCCCTTTTCGGGCGCGCTGAACTCCACGAACTCGAAGCCGTCGAGACCGATGGGGTTGTCGAACAGGCTCATATCTTCTTCCTCTCTGGTTCTGGTTGGCTGGCGACGCTGTCGGTCACTGGGCTCAGGGCGGCCCTTCCGCGATCGCGTCACAGCCTTCCGCCNCGGTGCAGTGGAGAATGGCGGGNGGACGTCACGCGTTCGCCTTCCCGTGGGCATAGGCCTGCGTGCCCGCATGGAGGACCCGATCCGTCGGCAACAGACAGCCNACGTCGATCGNTTCCTGATCGCGCAGGCGGTCATAGATCGGTCCCAGATCAGCGTCTCGCGTCTGCTGCAGCAGGTCTTCGAAGCTGTCNATCACGAAATAATTCTGCTGGTAATCGTCGATGCGGTACAGCGAGCGCATGACCCGTTCCAGGTCGAAACCGATGCGGTTGGGTGACGGATCATCGATGGCGAACAGGCTTTCTCCGTAGGACGACACGATACCTGCGCCATAAAGCTTGAGATCGCCGCCGTCCCGGATCAGCCCGAACTCGACCGTGTACCAGTAGAGCCGCGCAAGGGCATCGATCATGCCCAGCCTGGCGGCGCGCAACCCTCCCTCGCCATAGGCCTGCATATAATCGGCGAACACCGGATGCACGAGCAGCGGCACATGCCCGAACACGTCATGGAAGATGTCCGGTTCCTCCAGGTAATCCAGCTGCTCGGGCGTACGGATGAAGCGCCCCGCGACGAAGCGGCGGTTGGCGAGATGCTCGAAAAATATCTCGTCGGGAACGAGGCCCGGCACGGCGACGACCTGCCAGCCGGTTGCGCGGAACAGGCGGTTGTTGAGTTCGTCGAAATCAGGAATGCCCGGTTTCGACATGCGAAGTACGTCAAGGCCTTCCATGAAGGCAGGTATGACCCTGGTCGGCAGCATATTGGCCTGGCGGGCAAACAGCCGGTCCCACATCGCATGTTCGGCCGCGCTATAGGACGCCCAGTCCTGGGGGACGGTCCAGTCGGCTGCCGCTCCGGGCGGCGGTGCATCCATATGTGCCATGCCGAGATAATAGCAGCATTGCGTGAAAATCCGTTTCAATTTTCCAGTGAAATTGCGAAAAGGTGAAAGAAATTCATCATATTTTACGGATTTACGGAATAATTTCTGTCAACGGTATCCACGACCTGCCGCTCGCAGTATTTTCCAACAGGACGATGACGTTGCGGCGGTCAGTGGTTGTTATGATATTGGAGTATATCAATCTCCTCACCGGATATTTGCTGCCCTCGTGGATCATCGCGTCGCGGCGGATGAGCCCACTCCACATCAACCGGACAGCGGCCGGCGGAAGAAACCGCGTGATTGCGACGATACGGGCTTTCCGAATCGGGCGAATCCTTCTTTGGTGCAGGATGCGGCGCGATCAGGTCGCCACGCGATATATGAAGATGAAGGGCTCATGGAAGCAGACGGCGCCATATTGAAGGATGAGGATTACGCGGCGCTGGCGGAATTCCGTTTCGCCTTGCGGCAGTTTCAGGCGTTCAGCAGCGACCGGGCGGCCCAGATGGGGCTTACCCCGCAGCAGCATCAGGCTTTGCTCGCGCTGCGGGCCGCTCCTGCGGAGGATGCCACTGTCGGTTATGTAGCGCGGCGCCTGTTGTTGAAACCCCATAGCGCGACCGGACTGGTGGATCGGCTGGAAAAGCTGGGATTGGTGACGCGCCATGCCAGCGCCACCGACCGGCGGCGATCGCAACTGCGTTTGACGCCGGATGCGTTGGACTTGCTGGCGAAGCTGTCCGCCACGCATCGGGACGAGATCCGCCGGCTGCGCCCCTTGCTCAACCAGTTGCTGGCGCGCTTTGCATAGAGCAGTGCATTGCCGTGTTCGATCGGGCAACTGACGGCGAAGCCGCCGCAGGATCATGCGACAGTCATTTGCGCGCTGCCGTAAGCGCGCGAGCACCGGGAAGCAGTGCCCTCAAGGCCCCCGTCAAGGTCCCCGGCGGTGATGCAGGCGCGGAACCGCGTCGGATTGGCGGCGGATCAGGCTGCAGTTCAGTTGCGCCAATCCCTTGACGTCCAACTCGTCTCCGCCCTTCATCGCTTCGGCCAGCAGCGTCATGGCGGCGCGACTCATGTCGCGGATCGGCTGGCGAATGGTGGTGAGCGTGGGCCAGATCGCGGCGGCAAGCGGCGTGTCATCGAAACCGCAGACGGTCAGATCGGCCGGCACGTTGATCTGCCGCTGATGCGCGATGGTGATGGTCGCGGCCGCCATATCGTCATTGCAGGCGAAGATGGCCGTCGGCGGCGTCTCCAGGCTGAGCAGATGCGCTGCCGCCTCCAGCCCGGAGCGGTAGCTGAAATCACCTTCGACGATATAGTCCTCTTCGACCGGCAGGCCCTGTGCCGTCATCGCGGCGCGAAAGCCTTCCAGCCGCCGCGCGCTGGAACGATGCTGGGGATTGCCCTGGATGAAGGCGATGCGCCGGTGCCCCAGGTCGATCAGATGCCGCGTCATCTCGCCTGCGGCCTGCCGGTCGTCGATCGCGACCACCATCATGCCACGGCTTTCGTCCGGCGCGATCGCGACCCATGGAATGCCGTGCCGGGAGAGCGCCTGCGCCAGTTCGTCCCAGTCGCACAAAGGGGGGGGCACGATGACGCCGGATACGCGGGCTTGCAGGATCTGGGCGATGATATCTTCCACGGCGGCGTCGGTTTCGCATAGTTCGACCACCAGATGGAGATGATGCTTCGCGGCCTCGTCCAGCCCACCCAGCAGCAGTTCGCCCAGATAGGCCGAAGTGGTGGTGTTGCGGTAAAGAAGGGCCACCCGCCGATCCTCTCCGCCTGCCAGCGCCCGCGCGGAGGCATTGGGTGCATAATTCAGGTCTGCGATCGCCTTTTCCACCCGGGCGCGGGTTTGGGGGCTGACCCAGCTCTGCTTGTTGGCGACGCGCGACACGGTCATCACCGACACGCCGGCTCGCGCAGCGACTTCCCGGATTGTCGGCGGCTTTCGTTCGTTCATGATCGCTCACCGCTTAGCCTTTGTGGCCATTGAATGCCAGTCATGGATTGCCCGGCGCGTAGGGAAAGTTGAGCGACTTGTACCAATTCAGATCATGGTCCGGCGCCGCCGCATCAGCGGGCAGTGGGCGTTTGGATATGGACTGGAAATAGGCGATGCTGGCGTCGCGCCACCATTTCGCCTCACGATGCTGGATGCCCAGGAATGTCCGGGTCTGGGCGAAGCGTTCCGCGTCGATGAAGGGGCGCAGGCTGTCCCATGTCCTGCGCATGGCCGCGACATAGGCCACGCCTGCATCATAATGATGGATGAGACCGTTCCACAGTGTCTCGCCCGATTTCAGCTTCGCGTCCCAACCGACATGATGGAACCAGAGGAGGTCGCGTTCCGACGTCGTTTTCGGGTTTGCCAGCATCTTCGCGACCGGCGGCGCATATTGGGCGACGGCATTGCTGCCGGTCTTCGTCCGGTCAAAGCCGATCCCGCCGGCGTCCGCCTTGTGATAATAGACCGGGTTCCATTCGGGCCGCGCCAGGTCCGAAATCCAGGGCGCAGGGCCGTAATGATGGCCCGTGCCCATGACATGGGCGAGGCCAAGCGGCGTCATGTAATCGACCACCGCCTCACGCGATCCCATCATCATGGCAACGACGGGATCGAGCAGCCCGGCGTCGGTCGAGAAGGTCTGCGCCGCCCATTCGCGGGCGATCGCCTCCGCCGGGAGATCGGGATTCCAGGCGAGGCGACCGAAGGCATACCAGTCCGCCTGGTTGAAGATCGATCCGCTCCAGTCGCGGTCGGCGCCGATATTGGCGACACCGGCAATGCCGGTCAGCTTGTGGCCCTCCAGCGATCCGTCAATCACCCTTGCCACCGTCGATCCCTTGCCGCGGGCGAAGGTGTCGCTCTTCAGCGTCTCCTCGAACAAGGGGCCAAGATAGGTGAGATGGGTCGATTGGCCGAGATATTCCTTGGTGATCTGGAATTCCATCATCAGCGGCGTTCGGGGCATCGCCCCGAACAGCGGATGGAATGGCTCGCGCGGCTGGAAGTCGATCGCGCCATTCTTCACCTGCACCAGCACATTGTCGGCGAACCGGCCGTCCAGCGGCTTGAAGTCGTCATAGGCCTGTTTCGCTCGGTCGTCCGGATTGTCATGCGCGTAGACGAAAGCGCGCCACATCACGATCCCGCCATGCGGCTTCACGGCGGCGGCCAGCATGTTCGCGCCGTCGGCATGGGTGCGCCCGTAATCCTGGGGTCCGGGCTGTCCTTCGCTGTTTGCCTTCACCAGGAAGCCGCCAAAATCGGGGATGGCCCTGTAGATTTCGTCGGCCTTCGCCTTCCACCAGGCGGCAACGGCGGGATCAAGCGGGTCGGCGGTCTTCAGGCCGGAAAGCTCCATCGGGGCTGTCCATTTCACCGACAGATAGACCTTGATGCCATAGGGCCTGAACACGTCCGCCAATGCCGCCGCCTTGGCGATATAGGGTGCCGTCAGGCTGTCCGACCTGGCGTTCACATTGTTGAGCACCGTGCCGTTGATGCCGATCGAGGCGTTGGCGCGGGCGTAGTCGGTGTATCGCGGCCCCTTCCAGTCGGGCAGGCGCCACCAGTCCCAGATGGATTGTCCGGCATAGCCGCGCTCCACCGTGCCATCCAGATTGTCCCAATGGTTGAGCAGCCGCAGCTTCATGCGCGGGGCGCTGCGGATGTCCAGCCGATCGAGCGAAGCGCCGGTTTCCGCCAGCCGCAAATAGGCATAGGCGCCATAGAGCAGGCCCGCATCGCCATTGGCCGCGATCAGGGTTACCCGCTGGCCGTCCACGGCGATGCTGCGGATTGCATAACCCTCCTCGCCCAGCCCATCGAGCTTGATCGGCAGATCAGGCGCTGACGCTGGCGTGGCGAGCCAGATCGCGCCGGCCCTCGGTCCATCGACGAGCAGCGGCGCCGTACCACTTGCAGCGGAAAGGCCGCGCAGCAGTTCATCCCGCGCGGCGATCGCCGTCGCGCTGCGACCGGGCGCGACAATGGCTGTTGCGTGACGCGCCAGTTCGCCGTCGTCTGCCACCTTTGCGTGACGCAACCATAGATCATAGCCGTCCTCCGCCAGTGCCGGCGTGGTCATCAGGGCGGTTGCCACCGTCCAACAAAACAGGCGCGCGATCATGGCTCCCCTTCCTCTCCTGCGTCACGGCCGCATCGAAGGCCATTGACAGGTTCCTATTGCATGAGCAATGTTACCGTTATCAGTTTTAATCCGGCCAGTTCCAATCCGGCAAGCGAAAAGCGCGGCCTTGGCGAAAAAGGGGGGAGAGGTGTTCGTGATCCGGTCCTGTACGCTGTCATGCGCGGTTTCGGCGGCAGCCCTGGCCTTTGCCGCGCCCGTTGCGTCCGTCGCGGCGGCGCCCGCATCCGCGACCTCCAGGCCGCTCTACAAGGATGCGAGCGCTCCCATCGAATCGCGGATCGATGATCTGCTGGCGCGCATGACGCTGGACGAAAAAATCGCGCAGATCACGGCGGTATGGACCGACAAGGTCAAGATATTCGACGACCGGCTGCAACTTGATCCGCCGAAGCTGGCGCAGGTCTATCCTCATGGTATCGGGCAGTTCACCCGCCCTTCGGACGCCAAGGGCGCCTTCTCCCCTCGAGAGGTGCCCGGCCGCGATCCACGCCAGACCGTGGCGCTGGTCAACGCGCTGCAACGCTGGGCGACGACGCAGACGCGGCTGGGCATTCCGATCCTTTTCCATGAGGAAGGTCTGCACGGCTATGCGGCTGTTGGCGCTACCAGCTTTCCGCAGTCCATCGCGATGGCCTCGTCCTGGGACCCGGACATGCTGCGCGAGGTGAATGCGGTCATCGCCCGCGAAATCCGTTCGCGCGGTGTCAGCCTCGTCCTTTCGCCGGTGGTCGACATCGCCCGCGATCCGCGTTGGGGGCGGATCGAGGAAACCTATGGCGAAGACCCCTATCTGGTCGGAGAGATGGGCGTGGCCGCCGTGGAGGGCCTGCAGGGCAAGGGCCATGCGCGCCTGCTGCTGCCGGGCAAGGTGTTCGCGACGCTCAAGCATCTGACGGGCCATGGCCAGCCCGAAAGCGGCACCAATGTCGGTCCGGCGCCGGTTTCCGAACGCGAACTGCGCGAGAATTTCTTTCCGCCCTTCGAACAGGTGGTGAAACGCACCGGGATCGAGGCGGTGATGGCCAGCTATAATGAGATAGACGGCGTGCCCTCGCATGCCAATCACTGGCTGCTGCATGATGTGCTGCGCGGCGAATGGGGCTTCAGGGGCGCGGTGGTCAGCGACTATTCGGCGATCGACCAGTTGATGAGCATCCACCATATCGCCGGCAATCTGGAGCAGGCGGCGGGGCGTGCTTTGGAGGCGGGCGTGGACGCGGACCTGCCCGATGGCCTGTCCTATGCGACGCTCGGCAAGCTGGTCCGCGAGGGCAAGGTCAGCGAGGCACAGGTCGATCAGGCGGTACGGCATATGCTGGAACTGAAGTTCCGCGCTGGCCTGTTCGAAAATCCTTATGCGGACGCTGCTGCCTCGGAAAAGATCACGAACAACCCCGAAGCCCGCGCCCTGGCGCTGAAGGCGGCGCAGCGGTCGATCACCCTGCTCAAGAATGACGGCATGTTGCCGCTGAAGCCCCAAGGCGCCATCGCCGTGATCGGGCCGAGCGCCGCGGTGGCGCGTCTGGGCGGCTATTATGGCCAGCCGCCGCACAAGGTTTCGATCCTCGACGGCATAAAGGCCAAGGTCGGCGCCAAGGCGAAGATCGTCTTCGCGCAGGGCGTCAAGATCACCGAAAATGACGACTGGTGGGAGGATCAGGTCACGAAATCCGACCCCGCCGAAAATCGCCGGCTGATTGCCGAGGCCGTTGAGGCAGCGCGCAATGTAGACCGCATCGTGCTGACGCTGGGCGATACGGAGCAATCGAGCCGGGAAGGCTGGGCGGACAATCATCTGGGCGACCGGTCCAGCCTCGATCTCGTGGGCGAACAGCAGGAACTGTTCGATGCGCTCAAGGCGCTGGGCAAGCCGATCACCGTAGTCCTGATCAACGGCCGCCCTGCCTCCACCGTCAGGGTGTCGGAACAGGCGAACGCGATTCTCGAAGGCTGGTATCTGGGCGAGCAGGGCGGCAATGCCGTGGCGGATGTGTTGTTCGGCGACGTCAATCCGGGCGGCAAGCTGCCGGTGACCATCCCGCGCTCGGTCGGGCAATTGCCGATATTCTACAATGTGAAGCCGAGCGCGCGGCGCGGCTATCTGTTCGACACCACCGACCCACTTTATCCCTTCGGCTTCGGCCTCAGCTATACGAGCTTCGACCTGTCCGCGCCGCGCCTGTCGCCCGCGAAGATCAGCGTGGGCGGAACGACCAGCGTGTCGGTCGACGTGCGCAACAGTGGCCAGCGCGAAGGCGATGAGGTCGTGCAGCTCTACATCCACGACAAGGTCAGTTCCGTCACCCGGCCGATCAAGGAGCTGAAGGGCTTTCGGCGCGTGACGCTGAAGCCCGGAGAGGTCCGCACCGTCACCTTCACGGTCGGGCCGGAAGCGCTGCAGATGTGGAATGATCATATGGACCGCGTGGTCGAGCCGGGCGATTTCGAGATCATGACCGGCAACAGTTCGGTCGCACTGAAATCGGCAACGCTGACGGTGGCGCCATGAGGGACTTTGCGCGTCGCCAGGCGTTGGGCCTGTTCGCCTCGACATCGCTGATGGCGGCGGCACCCGCTGCCGCGAGGGGGAAGGCGGGACCGCTCTACAGAGATGCCTCCGCCCCCATCGACCTGCGCGTCAGGGACCTGCTGGCGCGCATGACGCTGGAGGAGAAAGTCGGCCAGATCATCGCGCTTTGGGCGACCAAGGCCGACATCATGGACGATCTGACCTTCTCGCCCGCCAAGGCGAGCAGGGCCTATCCTGACGGTTTCGGCCAGATCACCCGCCCGTCGGACCGGCGTGGCGCGCCCAACGGATCGACCCAGGCAGGCGGCGTCGGCGCGCGCTGGCGGACGCCCGCGGATACGGTCGCCTTCATCACCGCTGTCCAGAAATGGGCGATGGAGGAAACGCGGCTGGGCATCCCCGTCCTGTTCCATGAGGAATCGCTGCATGGGCTTATGGCGACGGATGCGACCATGTTCCCCATGGCGATCGGGCTCGCGGGCAGTTTCGACCGCCAGTTGATGGAGGATGTCCAGTCCGTCATCGCCCGGGAGGTCCGGGCGCGCGGTGTCCATCTGGCGCTTTCCCCGGTGGTGGACATCGCCCGCGATCCGCGCTGGGGCCGCATCGAGGAAAGCTTTGGTGAAGATCCCTATCTCTGTGGCGAGATGGGCGTGGCCGCGGTGCGCGGCCTTCAGGGCGAAGGCAGGCAGATCGGCCCCGACAAGGTCATGGCGACGCTCAAGCACATGACCGGCCATGGCCAGCCCCAGGGAGGCGAGAATATCGCGCCCGCGCCGATTTCCGAGCGGGAGCTGCGCGAGAATTTCTTTCCACCTTTCCGCGCCGTGGTGAAGCGCACGGGCATCGCCGCCGTCATGCCGTCCTATAACGAGATAGACGGCGTGCCCTCGCATCAGAACCCCTGGCTCCTGAACGACATATTGCGCGGCGAATGGCATTTCGACGGCGCGGTAGTCAGCGATTATGGAGCCGTCCACGAACTGGACAGCATTCATCATGTCCAGCCCGATCCGGAGGCGGCGGCACGCGCCGCGCTGCGGGCGGGCGTCGATTGCGAGCTGCCCGATGGCCAGACCTACCGGACGCTCGTCGAACAGGTCCGTGCGGGCAAAGTGCCGCTTGAGGCGGTCGATCTGGCCTGCACCCGGATGCTGACGCTCAAGTTCCGTGCGGGCCTGTTCGAAAATCCCTGGCCGCGCAAGGATCATGAGCGGCTGATCGGCAATGCGCAGGCGCGCGCCCTGGCGTTGAAGGCTGCGCATCGTTCGATCGTCCTGCTCAGCAATGACGGCACGTTGCCCCTTACTCCTGGCGCGCATGGCAGGGTGGCGGTGATCGGTCCCAATGCCGCTGTCGCGCGACTGGGCGGTTACAGCAGCATTCCGCGCCAGACCGTCTCCCTGCTGGAAGGCGTGCGGGCAAAGCTCAAGGGCAAGGCGGAGGTCGTCCACGCCCAGGGCGTCTTCATCACCCGGAATGAGGATCGCTCGGCGGATGAGGTGCTGCTGGCCGATCCGGCGCGGAACCGGGAACTGATCGCGCAGGCGGTCGAGCTTGCGAAAACGGCGGACATCATCCTTCTGGCCATCGGCGACACGGAACAGACCAGCCGGGAAGGCTTTGCGAAGAACCATCTGGGCGATCGCACGAGCCTGGACCTGCTGGGCGAGCAGAACGATCTTTTCGCGGCCTTGAAGGCGACGGGCAAGCCGGTGGTGGTATGCGCCATCAACGGCCGCCCGCCCAGCTATGCCGCGGTGGCGGAGGGCGCCAATGCGCTGCTGGAATGCTGGTATCCGGGGCAGGAGGGCGGCACGGCCATGGCCGACATATTGTTCGGGGACGTCAATCCCGGCGCGAAGCTGCCCGTGACGGTGGCGCGCGACGCTGGGCAGATCCCGATCTTCTACAACCGCAAGCCGTCGGCCCGNCGCGGCTATGTGTTCGAGGATATCTNGCCGCTTTTCCCCTTCGGCTTCGGCCTCAGCTACACCCGTTTCGAATTCGNCNCGCCCCGCCTGTCGNCGCCGCGCATCGGCACGGGTGGCGAGGTGACGGTGGAGGTCGATGTCCGCAATGCGGGGCAGAGGGCAGGGGATGAGGTCGTCCAGCTTTATGTCCGGGACCAGACCGCCAGCGTCACCCGGCCGATCAAGGAACTGAAGGGCTTCGAACGCATCACGCTGGCTCCCGGCGAAAGCCGCACCGTGCGCATGACGCTGACGCCCGCCGCATTCGCGCTCTGGAATCTCGACATGGAGGAGGTGGTCGAACCCGGCCTGTTCGACATCATGACCGGGCCGGACAGCGAGAATCTCCAGAAAATCACGCTCGAAATTATCTGAACAGGACCATTTCAATGCCCAAGATCATCGATGCCAAGGTCATCGTCACCTGCCCCGGCCGCAATTTCGTCACCCTCAAGATCATCACCGACGAAGGCGTATATGGCGTGGGCGACGCGACGCTCAACGGCCGCGAACTGGCGGTGGCAAGCTATCTGGCCGACCATGTCCTTCCCTGCCTGATCGGGCGGGACGCGCACCGGATCGAGGATATCTGGCAATATCTCTACAAGGGCGCCTATTGGCGGCGCGGCCCCGTCACCATGACCGCCATCGCGGCGGTCGACATGGCGCTGTGGGACATCAAGGGCAAGATTGCGGGTCTTCCGGTCTATCAGCTTCTGGGCGGGGCCAGCCGGGAAGGCGTGATGGTCTATGGCCATGCCAATGGCGCGACCATAGAGGATACCATCAACGCCGCGCTGGAATATCAGGCGCAGGGCTACAGGGCGATCCGCCTGCAATGTGGCGTGCCGGGCATGGCATCGACCTATGGCGTGTCGAAGGACAAATATTTCTACGAACCCGCCGACGCCGACCTGCCGACCGAAAATGTCTGGAACACGTCCAGATATCTTCGCGTCGTTCCTGAACTCTTCAAGGCAGCCCGCGAAGCGCTGGGCTGGGACGTGCACCTGCTGCACGACATCCACCATCGCCTGACACCCATAGAGGCGGGGCGTCTGGGCAGAGATCTGGAGCAATATCGTCCCGTTCTGGCTGGAGGATGCGACGCCGGCGGAAAATCAGGAGGCTTTCCGGCTGATCCGCCAGCATACGACGGCGCCGCTCGCCGTGGGCGAAATCTTCAATTCGATCTGGGATGCCAAGGATCTGATCCAGAACCAGCTTATCGACTATATCCGCGCCACGGTGGTGCATGCGGGCGGCATCACGCATCTGCGCCGGATCGCCGCGCTGGCCGATCTCTATCAGGTCCGCACCGGTTGCCACGGCGCGACCGACCTGTCGCCGGTCTGCATGGCCGCCGCACTGCACTTCGACCTCAGCGTGCCCAATTTCGGCATTCAGGAATATATGCGGCACACGCCGGAAACCGATGCTGTCTTCCCCCATGCCTACACGTTCGAAAGCGGCATGATGCATCCGGGCGAGGCGCCGGGCCTGGGCGTCGACATCGACGAGGATATGGCCGCGAAGTACGAGTATAAGCGCGCCTTCCTACCGGTGAACCGGCTGGAAGACGGCACCATGTATAATTGGTGAATCTCATTATGCAGGCGCTCCCGAAACCTTCAGGAAAAGTCCGCTGGGTGGTCTGCGGCCTGCTCTTCGCGGCTGTGGTGCTCAGCTATGTCGACCGGCTGGTCCTGCCGACATTGAAGCCCGATCTTCAGGCCCGCTATGGCTGGAGCGAGAGCGGCTATGCCGACCTCGCCATCTGGTTCCAGGCGGGCTACGGCGTTTCCTATGTCTTCTTCGGACGGCTGATCGACCGGATCGGGGCGCGGGCAGGCTATGCGCTGGCGGTTGGGCTTTGGACGGCCGGCCATGTCATGCACATCTTCTTCACCTCGACGGCGGGCATGCTGCTTGCGCGCATCCCGCTCGCCATCGGGGAGGCGGGAACTTTCCCGGCCGCCATCGCCGCGACCAACGAATGGTTCCCCAGGAAGGAGCGCGCCTTCGCCATCGGCATCTTCAATGCCGGGTCCAATGTCGGCGCGATCCTGACGCCGCTGATCGTGCCGGTCATCGCCGTCACCATGGGCTGGCGCTGGGCCTTCATCCTGACCGGCCTGCTGACCGTGGTCTGGCTGGCAGCATGGCTCGGCTTCTATCGCCGCCCGCGGGAGAAGAAGGCCCTCTCGCCGGAAGAACTCGCCTGGATCGAGGCAGACCCCCAGGAGCCGCAGCGCCCGGTCAAGTGGCGCACCCTGTTCCGCCACCGCCAGACCTGGGCCTATATCGCCGCCCGCTTCCTGATCGATCCGGTGTGGTGGACCTTCCTCTTCTGGCTGCCGGACTTCTTCAACAAGCAATATGGCGTCAGGATGCTGGACTTCGGCCCGCCGCTGATCGCCGTCTATCTGCTGGCGGATGTCGGATCGGTCACGGGCGGCTGGTTGTCCTCTCGCCTGATCGGCCGGGGCATGAGCATCAACCGCGCCCGCAAGACGGCGATGTTCTGCGCCGCGCTCTGCGCCCTTCCCATCGCCTTCGCCGCGCAGGCGCCGGGCCTGTGGGTGGCGGTCGGCCTGATCGGCCTCGCCTGCGCCGGGCATCAGGGTTTTTCCGCCAATGTCTATGCCCTGCCCGGCGACCTCTTTCCGCGCTGGATGGCGGGATCGGTCGTCGGCCTCGGCGGCCTGTCGGGCGCCATCGGCGGCATGCTGATGGCGAAGTTCGCCGGCATGATCCTGGAAAGCGTCGGCAGCTTCCAGCCGATTTTCATCGTCGCGGCCTGCGCCTATCTGGTCGCGCTGCTGGTCGTCCACCTCATCGTGCCGCGCTACGCGCCNGTCACCCTATCGGAATCCCGTTCATGAAGCCGCTGAAGCTCCACCCCGACCGCCTTTTCCCTGCNGATCCGCGTACCCGCGACATTGCCCGNGCACTGCACGCCACGGTCAGGGATCTGCCCATCGTCAGCCCGCATGGCCATACCGATCCGCGCTGGTTCGCCTATGACGATCCCTTCGCCAACCCGTCCGAACTGCTGATCGTCCCGGATCATTATGTGTTCCGCATGCTGATGAGCCAGGGCGTGAAGCTGGAGGAGCTGGGCGTTCCGACCCGGGACGGCAGTCCCACCGAAACCGATCCGCGAACCATCTGGCACAGGTTCGCCGCCCATTATCACCTGTTCCGGGGCACCCCGTCCCGCATGTGGCTCGACTGGGTCTTCGCCGAAGTTTTCGGCATCGACGTCCGGCTGTCCCCGGACACAGCAGATCATTATTACGACATCATCGACGCGGCGCTGAAAACGCCCGACTTCCGTCCCCGCGCCCTCTTCGAGCGCTTCGATATAGAGGTCATCGCCACTACGGAAGGACCGCTGGACCCGCTCGATCACCATCGCGCGATCCGGGCGTCGGGCTGGGGGGGCAGGGTCGTCACCGCCTATCGGCCGGACCCGGTGATGGACCCGTCCGTGCGCGGCTTTGCCGACAATGTCCGTGCGTTCTGCGCCATGGCAGGGGAGGAGGCGGGGAGCTTCGCGGGCTATCTGCGCGCCCATGAAAAACGCCGCGCCGACTTTCGCGAGGCCGGCGCCACCTCAACCGACCATGGCCATCCCACGGCCTTCACCGCGCATCTGGGCAGGGCGGAGATCGAGGCGCTTTATGCCAGCGTCATGTCCGGTCCCGCCAGCGCCAGCGATGCCGAACTGTTCCGCGGCCACATGCTGGTGGAAATGGCGCGCATGTCGATCGAGGACGGCATGGTGATGCAGTTGCATCCCGGTGTGCACCGCAGCCATAATGCAGCCGTCCTGACACGTTTCGGCAGGGACAAGGGCGGTGACATCCCGGCGGCCGGCGAGTTCGTCCAGGCGCTCAAGCCCCTGCTTGACCTCTATGGCAATGATCCCCGGCTGACGCTGATCCTCTTCACGCTGGACGAGGATGTCTACTCCCGCGAACTCGCGCCGCTGGCGGGCCATTACCCTGCCTTGAGGCTCGGTCCGCCCTGGTGGTTCCATGACAGTCCGGAAGGGATGCGCCGCTTCCGCGAGCGCGCGACAGAGACGGCGGGCTTCTACAACACGGTCGGTTTCAACGACGACACCCGTGCCTTCCTGTCGATCCCGGCGCGGCACGACATGGCGCGCCGGATGGACTGTGCCTGGCTGGCGCGGCTGGTGGCCGAACACCGGCTGGAGGAGGATGAGGCGTTCGAACTGGCGCGTGCCTTGTCCTACGATCTGGTGAAGCAGGCCTACAGGCTGTGAGGCGGCTGTCCTCCGCGACGCTCGATGCGCTGCCCGATGATGTGATCCGGCCTGCCTATGATCGCGCTGCGGTCAGGGCCGGCGTCGTTCATCTGGGCATCGGCGCCTTTCACCGCGCGCATCAGGCGGCGGTGTTCGACGACGTGCTGAATGCCGGCGACCTGCGCTGGGGCATTGTCGCCGCGTCCTTGCGTTCGCCGCGGGTGCGCGACCAGATGGCGCCGCAGGACGGCCTCTACACCATGCTCGTGCGGGACGGCTCGTCCGAGCGCGCCCGGATCATCGGCGCAGTCCAGCGGGTCATCGTCGCGCCGGAGGAGCCTCTGGCGCTGCTGGATGCCCTCGCATCGCCTCACACGCATATCGTGACGCTGACCATTACGGAGAAGGGCTACAAGCTGGACCCCGCTACCGGCGAGTTGATCGAGCATGATCCGCAACTGGCGGCGGATCTGGCCTCGCTCACCCGGCCGCAGACGGCACCGGGCTATCTGGTGGCGGCTCTGGCGAAGCGGAAGGCGTTGGGCCTGCCGCCCTTCACGGCGATCTCCTGCGACAACCTGCCGCATAACGGCCGAAGGCTGCGCAACGCCGTACTGGCGCTCGCGCACCGTCACGATGCCCCGCTGGCGGAGTGGATTGCGGAAGAAGGGGCCTTTCCAGAAACGATGGTCGACCGGATCGTGCCCGCCACCACGGCGGAGGATGTGGCCGCCCTCGCGGCACGTCTTGATGTGGCCGACCAGGCTATGGTCAAGACCGAACCCTTCATCCAATGGGTGATCGAGGATCGGTTTTGCGGCCCGCGTCCGGAATTCGGAGCGTGGGTGCAACTCACGGCGGCCGTCGCCCCCTGGGAAGAGGCGAAGCTGCGCCTGCTGAATGGCGCGCATAGCGGCATTGCCTATCTGGGCGGCCTGGCCGGTATCGAGCATGTGCATGAGGTGCTGGCGCTGCCGGCGGCGCGTGCCTTCGTCGAGGCGCTGTGGGACGAGGCGCAGACGACGCTGTCGCCGCCGCCCGAACTGAACATCGCTTTCTATCGCCGCGAGCTGATGGCCCGTTTCGACAATCCGACGCTGCGCCATCGCACGCGGCAGATCGCCATGGACGGATCGCAGAAGTTGCCCCAGCGCCTGCTCGCCCCGATCGCTGCGAGGCTGGCAACCGGGAAGGGGATAAAGGCGCTTTCGCTTGCCGTGGCGGCCTGGCTGCGTTGGCAGGCGGGACAGGATGATCTCGGCAACGCGCATGACGTCGATGATCCGCTTGCAGGCATGATCGCCGCCCGCCTGAAGGGTGCGGGCACGCCGGAGGAACGGGTCGCCGCGATCCTGCGCGTCGACGCTGTCGTTCCGCCCGCATTGGCGGAGAATGGGGCCTTCCGCATGGCGCTGACGCGCTGGCTCGCCATGCTCGAAACGCAGGGCGCGCTGGCCACGCTGGCGAGCTTTCAGGGAGAGATATGATGCAATGGGCGAAGATTGGCGCTTCTGCCGCCGCGCTTGCGATCGCCGCCGCGGCGCAGGCCGAACCGCCCCGGCTGGTCCGGCAGGGCAGCGCCACGCAGATCAGCGTGCAGGGCAAGCCGATGCTGCTGATCGCAGGCGAGCTGGGCAACAGCAGCGCGTCTAGCGCAGCCTATATGGCGCAGCACTGGAAGCGGCTGAAGGCCATGCACCTCAACACCGTGCTGGCGCCAGTCTCCTGGGAACTGATCGAGCCGGAGGAGGGCAGGTTCGACTTTTCCTCGGTGGATGCGCTGATCCGCGATGCGCGGGCCAATGATCTGAAGCTGGTCATCCTCTGGTTCGGCGCCTGGAAGAACAGCATGTCGACCTATGTGCCCGCCTGGGTGAAGCGCGACCAGGGCCGCTTTCCGCGCGCGCGGCTGCCCAATGGGCAGGGCGTCGAAATCCTCTCCGCCATGGCGCCTGCGACGCTGGAGGCCGATCAGAGAGCCTTCGCCGCGCTGATGGCGCATATCAAGGCGGTGGATGACAGGCAGAACACGGTCCTCATGACCCAGGTGGAAAATGAGATCGGCATGCTGCCCGTTGCCCGCGACTATGGCGCATTGGCCGATGCGGCGTTCAAGGCGCCGGTGCCCGCCGAACTCACCACCTATTTGCAGCAGCATCGGGACGTTCTGGTCCCGCAGATGAAGCGCCTGTGGGAGGAACAGGGGAGCAGGACCAGCGGCACCTGGTCTGAAGTGTTTGGCCCAGGCCATGCGGCGGAGGAAATCTTCACCGCCTGGCACTATGCCCGCTTTGCCGATGCGCTGGCCCGTGCGAGCAAGGCTGTTTATCCGATGCCCCTCTATGTCAATGTGGCGCTCAACCGCCCTGGCCGCCTGCCCGGCGAATATCCGAGCGGCGGACCGCTGCCGCATCTGATCGACATCTGGAAGGCGGGGGCACCCGCGATAGATTTCCTGGCCCCGGACATTTATTTCCCGAACTTCGTCGACATCGTGAACATCTACAAGCGGCCCGACAATCCGCTGTTCGTCCCCGAAGCCAATAATGCCGACCATCCCCAGGTGCCGGGCAACGCCTTTTACGCCATAGGCAAGCTGGACGCGATCGGCTTTGGCCCCTTCTCCATCGAGTCGATCGACGAGAAGCCGGGCGCATTGGGCGAAGCCTACGACCTGCTGGAACAGCTCAGCCCCCATATCCTGGCCGCGCAGGGCGTGGGTCGCATGTCGGCTTTTCGCCCGAAATCGCTCTATGACGAAACGCTGGTCCATGAGCCGGTTACGGAGACGATCGGCAATTACCGCTTCACCGTGGCCTTTGCCGATATCCAGAAGCCTGTCGCCACCCCTGATACCGGTAACGCAGCCGGCATCATCATCCAGACAGGGCCGGAAGACTATCTGATCGCCGGGCAGGGCATCACCGTCACCTTCGCTCCGGTGGGAGCAGGCCCGAGTCTCGCCGGGATCGACAGCGCCTGGGAAGGGCATTTTGATGCCCACGGCACCTGGATCGCAGGACGGTTGCTGAACGGCGACCAGACCCATCAGGGGCGTCATATCCAGCTTCCCACCGGCGATTTCCAGATCCAGAAGGTCCGCTTGTACCGTTACCAATAATCATGGCTCCGGTCTTGACAAAATAAACTCAGGGTTTATCAACGCCGAACTGATAGCGCTACCAGATAGGTTCACCGGATAGGCGGGAGCCGCGCTCAGGAGGGGATTTTCAAATGGTCGATTCTCATATTCGCTCTTTTCGCCTGGCGCTCTGCGCGGCCTCGGCCTTTGGCGCGCTGACGCTGGCTCAGGCCGCGATCGCCCAGGACAGCGCGGCCCAGCCCGCTCCTCAGCCCGTCGCCCAGCAGGATGAAGCAGCCGACATCGTCGTGACCGGCATCCGCGGCAGCCTGCAAAGCGCTACCAATGCCAAGAAGAACGCAGTCGCCTTCGGCGACTCCATCTTTGCGGAAGATATCGGCAAGCTGCCCGCGACCAACCTGGCCGAAACGCTGAACCGCATGCCCGGCGTGCGCCTGACCCGCGACATCAGCGGCGAAGGGACGCAGGTCGCGATCCGCGGCCTCGGGGCCAGCTTCACCCGTGTTCTCCTGAACGGCTCCCAGCTTCAGGTCGCCTCTGACGGCGGCACGAATGGCGGCAGCGCCAACCGGGAGGTCGATCTTGACTTCTTCCCCTCCGAACTCTTCACCCGCCTGGATCTTGCCAAGACGCCGTCGCCCTCGACGCTGGAAGGCGGCATCGCGGGCACCGTCAACCTGCGCAACGCCCGTCCCTTCGACAAGCCGGGCACCCATGTCACCGTGGTGGCGCAGGGCCAATATACCGACAGCAATGAGAAGCTGAGCCCGCGCGGCGCGATCGTCGCCAGCCACACGACGGATAGTTTCGGCATCCTGGTGGGCGTGGCCGGCGTCAAGACGAAGACGCGCGTGGACGGCTTTGATACGGTCGGCTGGACTGACGGCAATCTGGGAATGGTCAATGGCGTGGCCGATCCCGGCGGCAACAATTTCTTCTGGGCCTCGACGGTTCCCGCCAATGCAGGCCATGGCCTCATTCCCGGTCAGCCGGTCGATGTCGTCGCGACTTCGGGCCTGACCCGCAGCCAACTCAGCACGGCATTGCTTCCCCGACTGGGCCGCAACACCCTGACCGATGGCGACCGTTCGCGCATTTCCGCCCTGGCCTCGCTCGAATGGCGGCCCAGCGACACGCTGCACTTTGCCCTCGACGGCATCTGGGCCAAGTCGAAGCGCGACTATTCGCGTATCAACATGAACTGGCAGGTCCGCAATTCCGGTCCCGGCACCGGCGCGCAGGCGACCGGCGGCATGATTCCCATCGACCTCACCGTCGACGACAACGGGGTCGTGACTTCGGGCACCTTCGCCAACTCTTCCTTCTTTCTGGAGGCGAGCCAGTTCAAGCAGACGACGAAGTTCTGGAACATCAATCCCAGCCTGAGTTGGCAGCCGACCGAAACGCTGAAAGTCGACCTCAGCGCCAATTATTCCAAGAGCCGTTTCTTCCGCGAACAGCCGACCTTTGCGTTCCAGACGCCGCCCAATTCGGGCGTGGACGTCTATTATGACAACAGCAACGGCTATTATCCGTCGATCACGACCAATATCGACTTGAACGATCCCAATCTGGGTTGGCAATGGTATCGCCAGAATGTTGCGCTGGTCCGCCGCAAGACGGAGACCAAGGGCGCGCATCTGGATGTCACCCTGGGCGACGCGATGTTCAACGTGAAGGTCGGTGCCGCCTATGACCGGGCGACCCGCTCCATCCGCGCCTATGATAACAGCCAGGCCTATCAGCTCTCGGTCTGCGGAACGGGCTGCACCGGTGCCACCGGATCGATCCCGACCGGCGCCATTCCGCAATATCTGATGCCGATGACGGTCAGCAATTTCGGGCATCTGGCGGGTCGCAACATCGGCTACAACGCCTTCATCATGCCCGATTTCGGCGCGATCAAGGACGCCACCGACTATTACAGCTATCGCGACAGCGCGCCGGAAACGCGCGGCGCGGTGACGGGCGGCGCGACGGGCGACATGGATGAGAAGGTGTGGGGCGCCTATTTCGAACTGAACGGCGTCACTACCATTGCGGACCGCGACCTGCACATCAATGCCGGCATGCGCTACGCCGCCACCAACCAGCTGGTGGTCGGACCCAGCCAGGTGGGCGCGGCGATCGTCGACATAACCTCGCGGTCGAAATATGACAATTTCCTTCCCTCCATCAACCTGACCTACGACATTGCCGACAATGTGAAGCTGCGCGCCTCCGCCTCGCGGACCATGACGCGGCCGGATGCGAGCCAGATCCTGCCGGGCGTGACCTTCACCGATCCTACGGCACTGGTAGCCAATGCAGGCAACCCGGATCTCAAGCCCTATACTTCCGACAATTATGACATGGGTGGTGAGTTCTATACGGGCGGCATTGGCTATGTCGGCCTTTCGCTGTTCATGAAGAACGTTCAGGGTTTCACTGTCATCGATCCGCGGGATGTCACCTTCGCCTCGCTCAATATCCCTTATGACAGCCTCCTCGCGACCCAGCAGCAGGCATTGACCAACCGTGCGGCATCGACCGGCGTGCCGATCAATGACCTGACCGTTTCCGTGGACCGGCCGATCAACCTCAGCGACCTCAAGATCAAGGGCATTGAGGCGACCTGGGTGCAGCCGCTCGACTTCCTGGTGAAGGGGCTCGGCTTCTCGGCCAATGGAACCTATCTCAAGCAGTCTTCGAAGCTGATGCCGGGGCAGGCGACGAAGCTGGTCGCAACGGGCGTTTCCAAATGGTCCTATAATCTCCAGGGATTCTATGAAAATAACGGCCTCTCGATCAGCCTGAACTATGTCTGGAACGACAAGTCGATCGCAGTCAACGCGCCGCAGAACGGCATTACTGGCGCGGCCCTGCGCAATGATGCCCGTGGCCAGCTCGATCTGTCGGCAGGCTATCAACTGCCGTTCCTCAACAAGGCGATGCGCCTGACGCTTGACGTGCTCAACATCACGAACGAGCCCATCCGTACAACATTCGAATATGATAATGCGCCCTATTCGATCTACTATCCGGGACGCACCATATTGGCGGGCATCCGCGCGAACTTCTGATCCTCCCCCAAGGACCCTGGGCCGGTTGCAAGACCGGCCCATTTTTCTATCGTCAAGGACAAGTCCATGCGGTTGACCTTTGCTCCCGTCCTGCTCCCCCTCGCGGCGTTCGTCGCGATGCCGGCCTGGGGCGCGCCGTGCCGGGGGCAATGGACCGTGGCCTGGGCATCCGCCCAGATGGCGCCGAACGGGGACAATGCGCTGGCGCCGGGGACATTGACGGACAGCAGCCTGCGGCAGATCGTCCGTCCATCCATTGCGGGGAACCGGCTGCGGGTGCGCCTTTCCAACCAGACGGGCACCGCGCCTCTGCACTTGAAGGGCGCCAGCATCGCGCGGGCGCTGCGCGCCGGATCAGCGGCGATCGACGCGAAGACCGTCATCCCGCTCCGCTTCGATGGACGCAGCGAGGTGACGATCCCGGCCGGCGCCGATTATCTATCCGATCCGATAGGCTTGCCGGTCCGCGCCTTTGACGATCTGGCGATCACCATCGCCTTTGCCGAGGAACCGTCGGGCCAGACCTCTCATCCCGGATCGCGGGCGACATCCTGGCTGCTCAGGGGCGACCATCTGGGCGATCCCGCCATGGCGGGCGCGCAGGCCGTCGACCATTGGTTTTCGCTCGCTGCGCTGGAGGTGGAGCGCTGCACGGCGGCGCAGTTGATCGTCGCGCTCGGCGATTCCATCACCGACGGCCGGGGCTCGACCACGAACGGCAATGATCGCTGGACCGACCGTCTCGCCCAGCGGTTGCAGGCCGATCCGGCGACGCGCCATCTGGTGATCGTCAATCAGGGCATCGGCGGCAACCGCCTGCTGAACGACGGTCTTGGGCCCAATGCGCTTGCCCGGCTGGACCGAGATGTGCTGGCGCAGCCGGGCGTGCGTTATCTGATCCTGCTTGAAGGCATTAACGACATCGGCACGCTCACCCGCGAAACGCCGGTCAGCGAGGCGGAGCATGCCCGCCTGGTATCGCGCATCATCGGCGCCTACCGGCAGATCGTGCTGCGCGCCCGGGCGAAGGGCATCAAGGTGATCGGCGGCACCATTCTGCCCTTCGCGGGCAATGATTATTATCATCCCGACGCCCGGAACGAAGCCGACCGGCAGGCCGTGAATCGCTGGA
>JGI24741J21665_1000026_pt1 | contig 35267 bp, 32 predicted proteins | sample KBSCornC7_FD_21665 | JGI IMG/M metagenome (IMG submission 21665) | reverse complement strand
GGGGCGGGGCTGTCGCTCTGGTTGGAGATGATGCCATAAGCCGGGTATTTCTTTTCGACGGCGCGCGGACGCAGGAAGTCTCGCTCGACGATTTCTGCGCGCGGACGCAGGACGCGCCGTTCAGCTGGGTTCATGCCGATGGCTGGCAGGAGGATGCCCGGCTGGTCGCGTCCCGTTGCGACCATATGCCCGAAGCGGCTCTGTCCGCCCTGCTGGCGCAGGAGACGCGGCCGCGCTGCACGCTGATGGCCCATGGCGCGCTGGTGAACCTGCGCGGGCTTGGGACCAGAGAGGATGATATCGGCGATCCGCTGGTGTCGATCCGCCTCTGGGCGGAAGAGGCGCGGGTCATTTCCGTCAGCTATCGTCCGCTCGCGGCGATCGAGCCGGTCCGGCAGCAGATGCTGCGCGGCCTCATTCGCGACCCCGGCGACCTGATCGCCGCCCTGGCGCAGCAGATCACCGAAGCGCTCGACCCGGAAGTCGCTGAACTGGGCGATGGCCTGGACGACATTGAAAGCGCATTGACCGAATATGGGCCGGCCGAGGCGCGGCGGCGGGTATCGGAAATCCGCGCGACGGCGATCGGCTACCGCCGCTTCATCGCCCCGCAGCGGCAGGCGCTGGAAAGATTGTCCACCGCCGATGCGCCATGGTTGGAGCCTGACGACCGGCTGCACCTTCAGGAAGCGGCGGATCGTTGCGCCCGCATGGCGGAGGAACTGGAGGCGGTGCGTGAGCGGTCGGCGCTTGCCCATGAAGAATTGACCGACCTGCGCGCCGAACAGATGAACCGGCAGGCGCTGATCATCTCCGTCGTCGCGCTGGTGTTCCTGCCGCTGACCTTCCTGACCGGGCTGCTCGGCATGAATGTCGACGGGATCCCCTTTGCCCATGAATCCTGGGCCTTTTGGGGGGTGGTGGGGGTGTGCGTCGTCATGGCGGCCGGGATCGGCGGATGGTTCGCCGCGACCCAGTGGCTGAAATGAGATGCAAGCGCCCTTGCCCGGTCCTCCAAGGGACGATGGGGAGGATTAATCCTTAATTCCGCACCGCGTTCAGGCGCGCGATTTCGTCATGCAGTGCCTGGATGGAGGACACCAGCCGCGCACGATCCGCCTGCATCTCCGCCAGCGCATCGCGCGTTTCCCCCAGTTCCAGTGCGCGGCGGGCGATCCGGGCGTCCAGCTCCGCATTGTGCCGGGTCAGGGTGCCGATCTCTTCGGCCCGCGCCCAGAGATGGCGCAGCCGGGCGTCGAGCAGGTCGAAATCAAAGGGCTTCACCACATGATCGTCGGCACCTGCATCCAGCGCCTCGACAGCGGAGATCGCGTGCTGCGCTCCGCCGATCATCACGAAACAGGCATTGCCGGCAAGCCCCGCCGCGCGGATCTTCCGCATCGTCGTCAGGCTGGGCAACAGGGTCAGCCCCATGTCGATCAGGATGATGTCGACCGGCCGCGTGACCAGCATCGTCAATGCAGCAAAGCCGTCTTCCGCCAGCCCGACATCATAGCCAAGGTGCGACAGCCGGCGCGCGACGACGGCGCGGGAGGTGGCGTCTTCATCCACCATCAGCAGCCGCAGGCGCCGGGGCGTTCGGCCTTGTTCCACAGCCTGTGCCCGTTGCGGCCTGCTGATGCTGTCGCGTTTCCAGAATTGCATGACGTCCCACCTCTTGCCACCGCGCAGCATAGGATCGGCGCGCAAAGAAATGGTTAACGCATGTCCGGCGCATAGGCGCGCAGGAAACAGTCCAGCCCATGTTCGACATCGGCCTTGATCTGGTCAGCGCCCGCCTGTTCGATCTGTCCCCAGACCAGCGATTGATGACAGCCCGAAAGCATCAGCATGGTGAAGGTGCGCGCCGCCTGGTCGGGGTCGGCCCGGCGCAGCAGGCCGCGATCCATCGCCCTTTCCAGAAATGCGGATACCAGCCGCCGCGCACCGCCCGGTGCATGTTCGTAGAAGATCCTTCCCATTTCGGGAAAGCGCCCCGATTCGGACGCCACCAGCCGGTAGAGCGCGATGCTTTCCGGCGCGGTGATCTTCGTCAGCATGCCCAGCCCCAGCGTCCGCAATGTTTCCGTCAGGTCGCCATCGGGATCGAGTATTTCCGCGAGGCGCGCCTTATAGGCGGTGGTGGCTTCGTCCAGGACGGCGGCGAACAATGCTTCCTTGGACGGAAAATAGCTCCAGAGCGTACCCTTTGAACCGCCCAGCGTCGCGGCGATCCCCGACATGGTGGTCGCCGCATAGCCGTCCTCCAGGAAGGAACGCGACGCCACCGCCAATATGGCCTTCCGCCGGTCCAGGCGGCGGGCTTCCCTGCGGCTGAACGGGGGGTCGGGCCGGGGATTCGGCAGGGGATCAGGCACTGTCATGATATCGTACCATATAGTACGATAATTTGGTTGACAAGGATTTGCAACCGGCGCAAAGGCCGATTTCATACTAAGTGGTACGATTTTATGCCCATGAGTCGTCATCCCGATTTCCTGTCTTCTTCCGCCCGCGCCCTGCTTCTTGCTGGCGCGGTTCTGCTGTCGGGCTGCGCTGCGGTGCCAAAGCTTGGTCCGCAGCCGGTTGTGCGGGCGCCCGACAGTATCGCGGCGGAGCGCAGCCTTCAGGCCGACAATGCCGTGCAATGGCCCTCCGACGGCTGGTGGAAGGCCTATGGCGATCCGCAACTGGATGCGCTGGTGGAGGAAGGGTTGAAGGGGTCGCCGGACGTCAGCGCCGCCGCCGCCCGATTCGCCCAGGCCAATGCCGCCGCGCAGCAGGCGGGCGCGCCATTGCTGCCCTCGATCGACCTCGACGCCAGCGGCGGCGCGACCAAGTCCAGCTANAATATGGGCATGCCGAAGGAATTNGTGCCCAAGGGTTGGCTGGGCACGGGCCGCGTGGCGCTGAATTTCGGTTTCGACCTCGACCTCTGGGGCAGGAACCGGGCGGCGCTGGCTGCGGCAACGTCCCAGGCGCGCGCGGCGGAGATCGACGCGCGGCAGGCGCGGCTGGCGCTGGCGACCGGCGTGGCCGACGCCTATGCGGACCTGGCCCGATTATATGATGAGCGCGATATTCAGGCGCGGGCGCTGGAAATCCGGACCGCCAGCCAGAAGCTGGTGGCGGATCGCCGCGCCAACGGGCTGGAAACGCGCGGCAGCGAACGGCAGGCCGACGCGACCGTCTCGTCCGCCAAGGCGCAGCTTGCCGCCGCGGACCAGGCGATTGCGGTGCGCCAGCATCAGATTGCCGCCCTGATCGGCGCCGGGCCGGACCGGGGCCTTGCCATTGCCCGGCCGCAGCTCAGCAAGCCGGGCCCGCTCGGCCTGCCTGCGGACGTCACCACCAATCTGGTGGCGCGCCGGCCCGATGTCGCCGCGGCGCTGGCCCGGACCGAAGCGGCGGCGAAGCGGGTCAAGGTGGCGCGGGCCGACTTCTTCCCGGCCATTCGCCTGAGCGCGCTGATCGGCGTGCAATCGCTCGGCTATCAGACGGTGCTCCAGAATGGCGCTTTCGCGGGCGGGCCAAGCTCCTTCGCGGACACGCTGTTCAAGAAGGATTCGCTGTTCGGCAATGCCGGTCCCGCGATCAGCCTGCCGATCTTTCACGGCGGTGCGCTGAGCGGCCAGTATCGCGGCGCGCGCGCCGTCTATGACGAGGCGGTGGCCAGCTATGACCGGACAGTGCTTGGCGCTTATCAGCAGGTGGCCGATGCGGTGACCGGACGGCGGGCGCTGGACCAGCGGCTGATCGATGCGCGCGCGGCGCTGGCGGCTTCGGAGGAAGCCTATGGCATTGTCCGCCAGCGCTATGAAGGCGGTCTCAACACCTATCTTGACGTGCTGAACGTGGAGGACCAGCTTCTGGCCGCCCGTCAGGCCGTCGCGGAGCTGGAGGCGAGCGCCTTCACGCTCGACATCGCCCTTATTCGCGCGTTGGGCGGCGGCTTTGCCGCGGACGGCGCGCAGACACAGCTCCAGTTGTCCAAGGATACGCCCCATGGCTGACGCCAAGCCCGAATTCACGTCCGATGCGAGCAAGGCCGACGATGCGGCCGAAGCCGCCGCCCAGCGCAAGGCAATCCGCAAGAAATGGCTGGTGCGGCTGGCGCTGGCCGTGCTGATCCTCGGCGCGGCCTATGCTCTTTGGTACCTGCTGATCGGGCGCAACCATGTCAGCACCGACAATGCCTATGTGAATGCGGACGTGGCGCAGGTGACGCCGCTCATCTCCGCCCAGGCGACCGACGTGCTGGTGACGGATACGCAGGCCGTCCGGCGCGGCGACATATTGGTGAAGCTCGACCCCACCAACGCCCGCATCGCCATCGCCCAGGCGGAGGCCGACCTGGCCGAGGCCCGTCGCCGGTTCCGCCAGGCCGTCGCGACCAGCGGTTCGCTGGCCGCGCAGGTGGAGGCGCGCGGCGCCGACATCAACCAGGCGCGGGCACAGCTCGCAAGCGCGCAGGCCGATTTCGACAAGGCGCGCATCGATCTTCGCCGGCGCGAGGCGCTGGCCCCCAATGGCGCCGTTTCCGGTGAGGAACTGACCAGCGCGCGCAAGGGCTATGCCGCGGCGCAGGCGGCGCTCGACCTGGCGAAGGCCGGGGTGGCGACGGCCGAAGCGACGCGCGGCGCCGCCAGTGGGCAGCTTGCCGCCAATGACGCGCTGGTGCGCGGATCGACCATCGACACCGATCCCGCTGTGCTCGCCGCCAAGGCGAAGCTGGACAGTGCAAGGCTCGATCTGGACCGCACCGTCATCCGCGCGCCGATCGACGGCGTCGTGACCCGGCGGTCGGTGCAGATCGGCCAGCGCGTGGCGCAGGGCAGCCCGATCATGAGCATCGTCCCGCTCGCCCAGGTCTATGTCGACGCCAATTTCAAGGAGCGCCAGCTTGGCCGGGTGAAGGTCGGCATGCCGGCGACCGTCACGTCGGACCTTTATGGCGGCGATGTCGTCTATCATGGCAAGGTCGTTGGCTTCTCCGGCGGCACCGGCGCGTCGATGGCGCTGATCCCGGCGCAGAACGCCACCGGCAACTGGATCAAGGTCGTGCAGCGCGTGCCCGTGCGCATTGCGCTCGATCCGAAGGAACTGGCTGAGCATCCGCTGCGCGTCGGGCTTTCCATGGAAGCCGAAATCGACCTTTCGGGCCGGTAAGGAGGCCTGTGGTGAGCCGCCCGGCCGAAACATTGACGCTGCTGTCGCCCCGTCATCGCCTGCTGGCGGGACTGGTCCTGGCTCTCAGCAATTTCATGGTCGTGCTCGACCTTACCATCGCCAATGTCTCTGTGCCGCATATCGCCGGGAATCTGGGCATTTCCGCTGATCAGGGGACGTGGATCATCACCAGCTATGCCGTGGCGGAAGCGATCTGCGTGCCGCTGACCGGATGGCTTGCGCAGCGTTTCGGCGCGGTGCGGCTGTTCACCTTCGGCATGCTCGGCTTCGGCCTGTTCTCGCTGCTGTGCGGCCTGTCCATGACGCTGGGCATGATCGTGGCATGCCGTATCGGCCAGGGCCTGTGCGGCGGGCCGTTGATGCCGATGTCGCAGACGCTGCTGATGCGCGTCTTCCCGCCCGATCAGCGCGCCCGCGTGATGGGACTGTGGGCGATGACGACGCTGCTCGGCCCGGCCCTGGGTCCGATCTTCGGCGGCTATATCAGCGACAATTGGAGCTGGCACTGGATCTTCTTCATCAACGTGCCGATCGCGGTCGTGTGCGTGCTTGCCACCATGGCGCTGCTGCGCCCGGTGGAAACGCCGCGGGTGAAGCTGCCGATCGACTATATGGGCCTGGGCCTGCTGATCTTCTGGATTGGCTGCCTTCAGATCATGCTGGACATCGGTCGCGACCGTGACTGGTTCGGCGATCCGCTGATCGTGATCCTGGCGGTGTTCGCGGCGATCGGCTTTTGCGTGTTCATCATATGGGAACTGACGGAGGAGCATCCGATCGTCGATCTGCGCGTGTTCCGCCATGTCGGCTTCACGTCCGGGGTGTTCACGCTGGCGCTGTGTTTCGGCGCCTATTTCGCGGGCATCGTCGTCATCCCGCAATGGTTGCAGATTTCGATGGGCTATACCGCCGCCTGGGCGGGCTATGCGACCGCCTTCACGGCGATGACCGCCATTCTGGTCGCGCCCATTGCCGGCCGGCTGGTCAACAAGGTTGACGTTCGCATCATGATTTCCGGCTCGGTCGCCTGGATCGGCATCATGACATTGTGGCGGGCGCACTGGACGACCGATGCCGATTTCTGGACGATTGCCCTGCCGCAACTGGTTCAGGGGTTCGGCATGCCCCTGTTCATGATCCCGCTGACCACGCTGACGCTGGGGTCGGTCCGGCCGGAGGAGACCGCCTCGGCTGCGGGGATGCAGAATTTCCTGCGCACCCTCGCCATCGCCATTTCCACCTCCATCGTGCTGACCGGCTGGGGCAATGGGCAGCGCGTTTCGCGCAACGAGATGGTCGGCACGCTGCATCCGGACGCAACCCTGGCCGACCTGACGAGTCGCGGCTTCACGCAGGATCAGGCCCGGCAGATGATCGCCAACATGGTCGATGCGCAATCCATGGTGGTGTCGATGGACCATGTCTTCTTCATCGCCTCGCTGGTTCTCTTCCTGGCCGCCGCCGTGGTGTGGCTGGCGCCGCGCCCCACGGCGAAGGTGGACTTGTCGGCGGCGCATTGAGGAAGCATCCGGTTGCGTCGGACGCTCGGCATTTCAACCTTGCGATCAAGGACTTGCCGATCGCGGCATTCATCCCTGAAGCCAGCGTCGCGAAGGCGGCGGCGGCCCCTTGGCTACGGGCATCGTTTCGCCCATGATTGACGCGGCGCAACATCCCGGCCACTGAGTGGCAAAAAAAGGCTTGGGGTCTCATGCGAATCGTCATCATCGACGACAGCGGCCTGCGCGCGACCGTTCTGGAGGAAGGGCTGCGAGAGGCGGGCTATGACGATATTCACATCGTCCCCCCGCGCGGCGGCTTCGTCGCGCGGCTGGAGCGCATGGCCCCGGATGTCGTGCTGATGGACCTGGGCAGCCCCAGCCGCGACACGCTGGAGGAGATGCTGACCGTCAGCAGGGCGCTCGCCCGCCCCATCGCCATGTTCGTCGACCAGTCCGACGAGACGATGATCGGCGCGGCCATCGACGCGGGGGTATCCGCCTATGTCGTCGACGGGCTGCGCAAGGAGAGGGTGAAGCCGGTGCTGGAACTGGCGGTGCGCCGTTTCAACGCCTTTGCCAAGCTGCAGTCCGAACTGGACGAGGCGCGCACCGCGCTTTCCGACCGCAAGATCATCGACCGGGCCAAATCGATCCTGATGAGCCAGCGTGGCCTTTCGGAACCGGATGCCTATGCACTGCTACGGTCGAGCGCGATGAATCAGGGGAAGAAGATCGTGGACGTCGCCCAGGCCCTCATCACGGCCAGCGATTTGTTGGGAGGGATGTGATGACGACCGACCTGCGCATCGCCTTCCTGCCGCTGACCGACGCCGCCGTATTGGCGGTGGCGCGGGAAAAGGGCTTTGCTGAGGAGGAGGGGCTGCACCTCGACCTTGTCCGCACCACGAGCTGGGCGACTTTGCGCGACCGGCTGGTGTTCGGGCAGGTGCAGGCCGCGCACATGCTGGCGCCGCTCGCCGTCGCCGTGACCTTGGGCCTCAGCCAGCAGGCTGCGCCGCTTGCCGCCCCCTATAAGCTCAACGTCAACGGCAACATGCTGGTGATGGCAAGCGCATTCGCGCAGGCGCTGGACCCTGACATAGCGGCGCGGCTGGATGATCCGCTGGGCACCGCGCATGATTTCGCGGCCGCCATCGGCCTATGGAAGCGCAAGCCGGTGATCGGCGTCGTCCATCGCTTTTCCAGCCATTCGGTGATGCTGCGCTATTGGCTGGCGAGCGCGGGGGTCGACCCGGATCGCGACGTCATCCTGCGCGTGCTCCCGCCCTCGCTGACGGTGGAGGCGATCGGGGCCGGGGAGATAGACGGCTTCATCGCGGGCGAACCCTGGGGCAGCGCGGCCGTGGATGCGGGGCTGGCCGAGGCGGTGGCGATCGGCGAACGCATCTGGCGGCGCGGGGTGGAGAAGATACTGGCTTTCCGCACGCCCTGGCTGGAGGAGAATCCCGACAGCGTCGACCGGTTGCTGCGGGCGCTGGTGCGGGCGGCCGCCTGGTGCGACGATCCGCAGCATCATGAGGCGCTGGCGCATCTTCTCTCGCGCCCCCAATATGTGGACCAGCCTGCCGATGTGATCCTGCGCGCGCTGTCGGGCGGCATCGTGCCGCGCGTCGACATGGCGCCCCTCTCCATGCCTGATTTCATGCTCTTCTCGCGGGAGGCGACGCCCTTTCCCTGGCGCAGCCAGGCGCTCTGGATCTATTCGCAGCTTGTCCGCTGGAAAATGGTGGAACATAGCGCGGACAATGCGGCCAAGGCCGCCTCGGTGTTCCGGCCGGACATATTCCGCCGGGCACTGGCGGACAGTGATGTGGCGATGCCGGGCGCCAGCATGAAGGTGGAAGGGGCTGTGGCCTCCCCGCTGGCCGTGGGATCGAAGCGGGGCGAGCTGACGCTGGGTCCGGACCGCTTCTTCGACGGCCGGGTGTTCGATCCGGAACGGATCGAGGACTTCCTGGCCAGCTTTTGAAGGCGATCCCGCACCCGCAAATTTTGTGCCTTGCAACATAGGTCGAATCGCGAGATAAGATGAGAGTCGCGCGACGAGGCGCGTTTTCGGGATGAGCCCTTCCCAAGGTCGGGATCGCGTTCTCCCTCCGATTTTACAGCAAAGCCGCTGGCCGGATTTCGCAGGATGCGAGGTCCGGGCGCGGCTTTTTTCATGTCCATTTCACAAGATTCGAGGGACGTCATCATGGCAACTGCGTATTGGGAGCGCCCGGAAGGACAGGCTCCGGGGGTTGAAGGGGAGGCCGGCCAGACCAGTTTCTGGAAGGCAGGGCACACGCCTACGCTTATCGCTGCTTTCCTCTATTTCGACCTCGCCTTCATGGTGTGGGTGCTGCTGGGACCGCTGGCGCCGTCCATTTCGAAGACGCTGGGGCTGACGCCGGCTGAAAAGGGCCTGATGGTCGCCGTACCGACCTTGGCGGGTGCGGTGCTGCGGGTCGTCAACGGCCTGCTGGTCGATCGGATCGGCTGCAAGCAGGCGGGGGCGATCAGCCAGGTGATCGTGATCCTCGGCCTCGCGACCGCATGGTTCATGGGCGTTGACAGCTTCGGCGGTACGCTGGCGCTGGGCGTGATCCTGGGCTTTGCCGGGGCGAGCTTTGCGATCGCGCTGCCGCTCGCCAGCCGCTGGTATCCCGCCGAACATCAGGGCAAGGCCATGGGCCTCGCCGGCATGGGCAATTCGGGTACGGTGCTGGCCTCCCTNTTCGCGCCTATACTGGCCAAGCTGTTCGGCTGGAACGCGGTGCTGGGCCTTGCCTGCATTCCGCTCACCATCGTCTTCATCNTCTACATGATCATGGCCAGGAACGCGCCCAATGCACCCGCGCCCAAGAAGCTGGTCGATTATTTCCACCCGCTGAAGAGCGCCGACGCCTGGTGGCTGATGGGCTTTTACTCGGTGACCTTCGGCGGTTTCGTGGGACTGGCCGCCTCGCTGCCGATCTATTTCACCGATCAATTCGGCCTGACCCCGGTGGTTGCGGGCTATTGCACGGCTGGCTGCGTCTTCGCCGGATCGCTGGTCCGGCCGATGGGCGGCGCGCTGGCGGATCGGATCGGCGGCGTCAAGGCGCTGATGATGGTCTATGTCGCGGCGGCGCTCGCTCTGGCCGGCGTCGCCTATGCGCCCACGCTGTTCTCCGCCCTTGGCTTCTTCATCGTCGCGATGCTGGCGCTGGGCGTTGGCAATGGCTCGGTCTTCCAGCTCGTGCCGCAGCGTTTCGCGCAGGAAATCGGCGTCATGACCGGGCTGGTCGGCATGGCGGGCGGTATTGGCGGCTTCTATCTCGCCTCGTCGCTGGGCATCGCCAAGCAGTTCACCGGCAGCTTCGCGCCCGGCTTCCTGATCTTCGCGGGTCTTGCCCTGGTCGCGTTCCTCGGCATCGCGCTGGTCCGTGCCCGCTGGCGCGCGACCTGGACCAGCGCCGCGCGCATCTGACCGGTTTACGTCCAGGAGAGGGAGGCGGCGGCCCACGACAGGCCGCCGCCCTTTTCGCGTCTGCGATACGCTTGCGCCCCGGCCGATCAAAAATACATCGTGCTACGAGGAATCGCTTGACCGCATATCGATTCGGCCTATGCTGCAATGCAAAGGACAGGGTTGTTCTTCTTCCATAGCCGCGATGGTCCAGGGACGGACGATCAAGGCGTTATGATGGCAAGGCCGCCATCCAGACCTTCGGTTTCAGAACCGGGGGTCCGGATGGCGGCCTTTTTTCTTTTCTGGAGTCGAGGGATGGATTTTCAGAACAACGCGGGACCGGAGACGGCCAATGAAGAGGATCTCTTCATGCCTTCTGACGATGTTCGCGAGCATCTGGTGGTGGTGGGCAACGGCATGGCCGGTTGCCGCGCGGTGGAGGAATTGCTGGCGCGGGACAAGGACCGTTATCGCGTCACCATCTTCGGCGCAGAGCCCTATGTGAATTACAACCGCATCATGCTCTCTCCGGTCCTGGCCGGGGAAAAGAGCTTCGACGACATCATCATCAACAGCCGCGATTGGTATTCGGAAAATAATATCGAACTGATCGCCGGTGATCCGGTGACGGCCATAGACCGCGCCGGAAAGACCGTCACGAGCCAATCGGGTCGCACCATGGGCTATGACAAGCTGCTGATCGCCACCGGCTCGGACCCCTTCATCATCCCGGTTCCGGGGAAGGATCTGCCCGGCGTCATCAGCTTCCGCGACATGAAGGATGTCGACACCATGCTGGCCGCCGCGGACGCAGGCGCCAAAAATGGTGAACAGGGACGGGCAGTGGTGATCGGTGGCGGCCTGCTGGGCCTGGAAGCCGCGCATGGCCTCTCCCTGCGCGGCATGAAGGTGACCGTCATCCACCTCATGGACACGCTGATGGAGCGGCAGCTCGACGAGGCGGCGGGCTGGCTGCTGAAGTCGGCGCTGGAGGCGCGGGGCCAGACCATCCTGACCGGCGCCAACACGGACAGCATCTATGGCGACGGCAAGGTCGAGGGTGTCCGCCTGAAGGATGGCCGCGAAATCCCGGCCAGCCTGGTCGTCATGGCGGTCGGCATCCGCCCCTCCACCGCGCTGGCCCGCGAAGCCGGGCTGGAGGTCAATCGCGGCATCAAGGTCGACGACCATATGGTCACCAGCGATCCCGATGTGCTGGCGGTCGGCGAGTGTGTCGAACATGACGGCAATGTCTACGGCCTCGTCGCGCCGCTCTGGGACATGTGCCGCAGCCTGGCCGACGGCCTGACCGACCAGCACACGGGCTACAGGGGTTCGGTCACCTCGACCAAGCTCAAGGTCGCCGGGCTCGACGTCTTCTCGGCCGGTGATTTCTCGGGCGGCGAAGGCTGCGAGGACATCGTCCTGCGCGACGCCTCGCGCGGGGTGTACAAGCGTGTCGTCGTCAAGGATGACAGGATCATCGGCGCCGTCCTCTATGGCGACACGGCGGATGGCGGCTGGTATTTCGACCTGTTGAAGCGCGAAGAGGATGTCGCGGAAATTCGCGACCTGCTGATCTTCGGCCAGGCCTTCGCCTCGGGAGGGGGCGCGCTGGACCCTAAGGCGGCCGTTGCGGCGCTCTCGGACGATGCCGAGATCTGCGGCTGCAACGGCGTCAGCAAGGGCCAGGTCGTCGCCTGCATCGAAAAGGGCGCGTGCAGCCTGGATGCCGTCCGCGCCACCTGCAAGGCGTCGGCAAGCTGCGGCAGCTGCACCGGCCTGGTCGAAAATCTGCTGGCCGTGGTGCTGGGCGACGACGTCCAGTCCGGGCCGAAGACCATGTGCAAATGCACCAGCTTCGGCCATGACGATGTCCGCCGCGAGATCGTCGCGCAGAACATGCGCTCGATCCCGGAGGTGATGCAGAAGCTGCACTGGTCCACCCCGGACGGCTGCTCCTCCTGCCGCCCCGCGCTCAACTATTATCTGCTTTGCGCGCTGCCGGGCGAATATCAGGACGATCAGCAGAGCCGCTTCGTCAATGAGCGCATGCACGCCAACATTCAGAAGGACGGCACCTATTCGGTCGTGCCCCGCATGTGGGGCGGCCTCACCAACCCGCGCGAGTTGCGCGCCATCGCCGACGTGGTCGAGAAATATGATGCGCCCATGGTGAAGGTCACCGGCGGCCAGCGCCTCGACATCTTCGGCATCAAGAAGGAAGACCTGCCCGCCGTCTGGGCCGACCTCAATGCCGCGGGCATGGTGTCGGGCCACGCCTATGGCAAGTCGCTGCGCACGGTGAAGACCTGCGTGGGCTCCGAATGGTGCCGCTTCGGCACGCAGGATTCGACTGGCCTGGGCGTCAAGATCGAGCGGATGACCTGGGGATCGTGGATGCCCCACAAGTTCAAGATCGCGGCCTCCGGCTGCCCCCGCAACTGCGCGGAGGCGACGATCAAGGACTTCGGCGTGGTCTGCGTGGACTCGGGCTATGAACTGCATGTCGGCGGCAATGGCGGCATCCATGTCCGCGCCACCGACCTGCTGTGCAAGGTTTCGACCGAGCAGGAGGCGCTCGATCACTGCGCCGCCTTCATCCAGCTCTANCGCGAGGAAGCGCGCTATCTGGANCGCACCGCGCCCTGGATCGAGCGCGTCGGGGTTGAATATGTCAAGCAGCGGATCGTCGAGGACGAGGCCGGCCGTGAGGCGCTTCGTGCCCGCTTCCTCTATTCGCAGAGCTTCAGCCAGGACGACCCCTGGGCCGAGCGCGCAGCCGGCCAACATGCCGAACTGCACCAGCCCCTGGCCCCCATCGCCATCGCTGCGGAGTAACACCCATGACCGACTGGATCGACATCGGAACGCTGGCCGACATTCCCCAGCGCGGCGCCCGCACGGTGCAGATTGCCGGCGAAGAGGAAATCGCCGTCTTCCGCACCGGCGACGACCATGTCTTCGCGCTGGTCAACCAATGCCCGCACAAGAAGGGGCCGCTGAGCCAGGGCATCGTCCATGGCCACAGCGTCGCCTGTCCTCTGCACAACTGGAACATCGCGCTGAAGACGGGCGAGGCGCAGGGCTCGGATGAGGGTTGCACGCCGACCGTCCAGGTCAGGCAGGAGGGCGGCCGCATCCTGATCGCCCGTCCGACAGGCCTGAAGGCGGCGGCCTGATGGCGGATGCGGTCCGCACGACCTGCGCCTATTGCGGTGTTGGCTGCGGTATCGTGGCCACGCCCGGCGGGGCACGTTCCGCGACCATCGCGGGCGACGCGGCGCATCCGGCCAATCGCGGGCGGCTCTGTTCGAAGGGCACGCATCTGGGCGAGACGGTGGGCCTGACGGGTCGCCTGCTGCACCCGATGATCGGCAACAGGCAGGCGAACTGGGACAAGGCGCTTGACCTCGTCGCGAAGAAATTCCGCGAAACCATTGATCGTTACGGCCCGGACAGCGTGGCCTTCTACGTCTCCGGCCAGCTCATGACCGAGGATTATTATGTCGCCAACAAGCTGATGAAGGGCTTTATCGGCTCGGCGAACATCGACACCAACAGCCGCCTCTGCATGTCGAGCGCGGTTGCCGGGCACAATCGCGCATTTGGCGAGGATGTGGTGCCCGCCAGCTATGACGATCTGGATCAGGCCGACCTGATCGTGCTGGTCGGCTCCAACACGGCCTGGTGCCATCCGATCGTCTATCAGCGGATCCAGGCGGCCCGCGCCGCCCGCGGCACGAAGCTGGTCGTCATCGACCCGCGCCGCACCGAAACCTGCGAGGGCGCCGACCTGCACCTGCCCGTGAAGCCGGGCACGGACGTCGCGCTGATGAACGGGCTGCTGGCATGGTGCGACGCCGAGGGCATCACCGATCCGGCTTTCGTCGCCGATCATGTCANCGCNCCCGAAGGTTTNTGGGACCATATCCGCACCGGCCACGATCTCTGGACGACCGCCAGGACCTGCGACATCGCGCCCGCTTTGCTGGAGCAATTCTACGCGCTGTTCGCCGCCACGCCGCGCACGGTCACGATGTTCAGCCAGGGCATCAACCAGTCGATCCGCGGCACCGATCAGGTCAACGCGATCATCAACGTCCACCTCGCTTGCCGACGCATCGGCAAGCCGGGCGCGGCGCCCTTCTCGATCACCGGCCAGCCCAATGCGATGGGCGGGCGCGAAGTCGGCGGGCTTGCCTCGACCCTCGCCGCCCATATGGACTTCGCCCCGGACAATGTGGAGCGCGTCGGCCGCTTCTGGGCCGCGCCGAAGATGGCGACGAAGCCCGGCCTGAAAGCCGTCGACCTGTTCCGCGCCATCAACGAAGGCCGGATCAAGGCGCTCTGGGTGATGGCGACCAATCCCGCCGTCTCGTTGCCCGATGCGGGCCGCGTGCGCGAAGCGCTGGAAGCCGTCCCGTTCCTTGTCGTCTCGGACATCATGGCCGACACCGACAGCAGCACCCATGCCCATGTCCGCCTGCCCGCCGCCGGCTGGGGGGAAAAGGACGGCACCGTCACCAATTCGGACCGCACGATCAGCCGCCAGCGCCCCTTCCTGCCGCTGCCCGGAGAGGCCAGGCCGGACTGGTGGATCGTCAAGGAAGTCGCGCGCCGCATGGGTTGGCGCAACGCCTTCGCCTATGACCGGCCCGCCGACATCTGGCGCGAACATGCGCGCCTTACCGCCTATGGAAATGATGGGCAGCGGATGCTGAACCTGCGCGCCTGGGCGACGATCGGCAATGATGCCTATGACGCCATGGAGCCGTTCCGCTGGGGCGGCACAGCCTTCGCCGACGGCCGCTTCCCCACGCCGGACGGCAGGGCGCGGCTGGTGCTGACGAAGCAGATGGAGGTTCAGGAGCCGCTGGGGCAATGGCCGATGACGCTCAACACCGGGCGCTATCGCGACCAGTGGCATACGATGAGCCGAACCGGCCTGTCCCCGAAACTCGCCCGCCATCGCGAGGAGCCGCTGGTGGAAATCCATCCCCGCGATGCCGGGGCGCTCGGGATCGTCGACGGCGACCTGGCCCGCGTCGCGACAGCGCAGGGCAACAGCATCTTTCGCGTCAGCCTGAGCGAGGGCCAGCGGCCCGGCGACATCTTCACCCCGATCCACTGGACGGACCAGATGTCGAGCGGGGGCCGCACCGGCCTGCTGCCCCGTCCGCTGGTCGATCCCCATTCGGGCCAGCCGGGCTTCAAATCGACCCCGGCCAGTGTCGAGAAGGTGGCCGCCGAATGGAAGGGCTTTCTCATCCTGCGCGATCAGGCTGCGACCGGGCAGCCCGTGAAGCTGCCCTGTCTCTGGTCGACCAGGATCGCCGTGCCGGGCGGCGCGCTCTATGAAATTGCCGGCAATGGCGATCCTGCCCGTCTCGACGCCTTTCTTCCAAAGGGCGACCGGGTGGAGGCGATGGACGCCTCACGCGGAACGCGGCGCATCGCGACCATCGGCGAAGGCCGATTGAACGGGGTGCTGTTCGTGACGCGCACCGGCCTGCTGCCCTCGCGCGACTGGCTGATCGGCCAGTTGCTGGTCGAGGGGGTCGGCGGTTCCGTCCTTGCGGCGCGCGGACCCGGCAGCCAGCCGGACAAGGGGGCGACCATCTGCGTCTGCTTCGACATCGGCCTCAACCAGATCGTCACCGCGATCCGTGAACAGCAACTGGTCGATGTGCCCGCCATCGGCAAGGCGCTGGGCGCGGGCACCAATTGCGGGTCATGCCGCCCCGCGCTCGCCAATATCCTTGCCCAAAGCATGCAGGAGACGCTTCATGCAGCCGAATGAACTGCCCCAGGACCTGATCGCGCCCGGACAGGTCTGGCTGGTCGGCGCGGGGCCGGGTGATCCGGACCTGCTCACGCGCAAGGCGGAAAGGCTGATCGCCGCGGCAGAGGTCGTCTTCTACGACGCGCTGGTCGGGCCGGGCGTGATCGACCTCATTCCCCCGGGGGTGGAGCGNGTCAGCGTCGGCAAGCGTTCGGGCCGCCATTCCAGGGCGCAGGACAGCATCAACGACCTGCTGCTCGCGGCCGCCAGGNCGGGCAGGCGCGTCGTGCGCCTGAAGGGCGGCGACCCCTCGGTCTTTGGCCGATCGGCGGAAGAGATGGCGCATCTGGCGGAGGCGGGCGTTTCCGTGCGCATCTGCCCCGGCATCACCACGGCCAGCGCTGCGGCGGCGAGCGGCCATGCCTCGCTCACCCTGCGCGGCGTGGCGCGGGGGCTGACGCTGGTCACCGCGCATCTGAAGGCGGGCGAACCGCTGAAGCTGGACTGGGAAGCGCTGGCCCGTCCGGGCGGCACGATCGGCATCTATATGGGCCGGGCCGCGGCGGGCGAGATCAGCCATTGCCTGATCGCCGCCGGGCGCGATCCCGAAACGCCGGTGATGGTGGCGGTCAATGTCTCCCTGCCGACGGAACGGCTGATCCGGGGCAAGCTGTCGGCTCTGGCCTTCCTGGTGCGGACGATCAGCGACGAAGACCCGACGCTTCTGCTGATCGGGGAGGCGGTGGCCGGGACGCATGCGCCAGTGGAGACCATGGCGGCTGTAGCCCTGACCAAATAATGCTGACCAAATAATGACCCGCGAAGCCGGGATTCCNGTTCAAAGCCGGAACGGGATGCTTTCGCGGCTTGCCTCGTTCAGGTGNCTTGGCGGAAGCACTCCATTCATCGACTGTCCTTTGCCAGAGCCTGCAGATCCTCCGGCCGGTTGATNTTGGGCAGCACGAATTCGGGCCGGTCGACGATCCGGGCGCCGACCCGCTCCAGCCAGCCCCGGATCGATCTGTTATTGTCCTCCGCCAGATGGGCATCCAGTTCGCCCGCCAGCGAAGCGGGCCAGAATCCGGCCAGTTGCTGCCCCTTGAGGATGGCGGGTTCAGGGCCGATCAGGGCCAGCGCCAGGCCGTCCGGATAGGCGGGCACGTCGCACCCGGTCGTCAGCACGGCGTCATAACCCTGCGCCAGGGCATGATGCAGCGCCGCGTTGAGGCCGCCCAACGGCCCCATGTCCGCGGCGGGCCGATCCGCCAGCCCGATCATGCCCTCCACCTGCCGGCCGCAGACCACGACGGTTTCGACATGGCGGCCGAGAGCCTCGACCGCATGCTCCAGCAGGGTGCGCCCCTCCAGCATCGCCTGCGCCTTGTCGCTGCCGAACCGGCTGGACCGCCCGCCAGCCAGCACTGCCCCCATCAGCCGCATCATGCGCCGCCGCCTATGATCCGGGCATAGCTGTCGGGATCGACATTGCTGCCTGAAAGCACCACGACGCCGGCCCCATCGGCAGGCGGAGCAATCCCGGCCAGCATGGCCGCCAGCGATGCGGCTCCGCCCGGCTCGACCACCAGCTTGAGCACGGAAAAGGCAAAGCGCATCGCGTCGCGCACCTGATCGTCGCTCACCGCCAGGCCCCCGGACAACAGCGCCTGGTTGATGGGAAAGGTCAGCGCTCCCGGCGTGGGAGACAGCAGTGCGTCGCAGATCGACCGCGCATCGGGCGACACGCTTTCCCGCTTGCCGCTGGCCAGGGACCGCGCCGTATCGTCGAACGCTTCCGGTTCCACCGCATGGATATTGACCTCGGGCATGCGCGCCTTCACCGCCGTCGCATCCCCGACACCATGCCGCCGCCGCCGCAATTGACCAGGATCTGGCCGATCTTCGCGCCTGCTTCGGCGGCCTGTTCCATGATCTCCAGCCCGATCGTGCCCTGGCCCGCCATGATGAAGGGATCGTCGAAGGACGGCACCAGCACCGCGCCCCTCTCGGTNGCCAGCCGCGTGGCGATCTCCTCCCGGTTATCGGTGAAGCGGTCATAGGCAACGACTTCGGCGCCCAGNGCCCGCGTGTTCGCCGTCTTGATCGCGGGCGCGTCGGCCGGCATCACGATCGTCGCCGCGATCCCCAGCAAGCGCGCCGCAAAGGCGACGCCCTGCGCGTGATTGCCCGATGACCAGGCGACGACGCCTGCCTTTCGTTCCCCGGCGTCCAGCCGGGCCAGCCGGTTGTAGGCACCGCGGAACTTGAACGATCCGCTGTGCTGCGCGCCCTCGAACTTCACCAGCACCCGCCGGCCGCAGCGGGCGTTGAGCGCCGCATTTTCCAGCAGGGGGGTGCGGATGGCGGCGGGGGCGATGACCCGCGCCGCATCCTCGACATCGGCGGCGTTGATGGCGAACGGCATGCAATCTCCTTCTGCGGCTGCCCCTTGGCATGGCCGCCGCTTTCCCTTATGGCGCCCGGCGCGGGCAGGGCAAAGCCCCTGCGCGCAAGGAAGATCGCGCCGGTGCCCGGAAGGGCTGAAAACGGGAATGCGGTGCGGACGGGAAGCCGTCCCAATCCGCGGCTGTCCCTGCAACTGTAAGCGGTGAGCGCGATGCACTTCGGCCCCCAGGGCCGGCCACTGGACGCAAGTCCGGGAAGGCGTGCATCGCCGCATTGACCCGCGAGCCAGGAGACCTGCCGGCGCATGGTCGCTCTTGCCTTGGTCCAGGGTATGGCCACGGCACGGTGTTCTCCGTCTGAGCGACGAAGCGGCGCGGGGCCGCATCGGTGTGGGGGAGGGCGCGGGCGCCAGCCATTTTCCCCTGTCCGGCCGCATGAGCGGACGCCCTGCGCCATGTTGCATCGCGCTCAGGGGGAAGACAGACATGTTGAGGATTTCCGTTTCCATCGCCGCCTTGCTCGCGGCCGCACCTGCGCTGGCGGAGGATGAGATCATCGTCACCGCGCTGGGCATCGAACAGCCGCGCGACGAGGTCGGCCAGGCCGTCACCGTGATCGACGCCGACACCATCCGCACCCGCCAGAGCGTCAGCGTGGTCGACCTGCTGGCCACCACGCCGGGCGTGCGCTTCAACCGCAGCGGCAGCCTGGGCGGCGTGACCGGGGTTTCGCTGCGCGGCGCGGAAACGACGCAGACGCTGGTGCTGATCGACGGGGTCAAGGTCAACGACCCCAGCGGCATCGGCGACATGTACGATTTCGGCAATCTGCTGACCGGCAATATCCAGCGGATCGAGATTTTGCGCGGCTCCAACTCGATCGTCTACGGCAGCCAGGCGATCGGCGGCGTCGTCAACGTCATGACCGGAACGCCCGGCACCGGCTTTGCCGGCAATGCCTCCGTCGATTACGGCTACAGCAATACGCTGAACGCGAAGGCGGACGTTTCGGGCGGCAGCGGCATCGCGTCGGGCGGCGTCGGCATCGCCTATTTCAACACCGACGGCATTTCCTCCGCCGCCAGCGGCACCGAAAAGGACGGCTATGAGAATATCGCCGCCAATGCCAGGCTGAAGCTGTCCTTCACCGATACCCTCAACCTCGACCTGCGCGGCTATTATATCCATGCCGACCTGGATACCGACAATGGCGTGGTGGACAGCACCACGGACTCCTCGAAATCGGATCAATATGTCGGCTATGCGGGCCTCAACCTTGCGTTGCTCGACGGCAGGCTCACCAATCGGGCGGCCGTCACCTGGTTCCGCATCGACCGCGACTATACGTCCGCTTTCGGGCCCTATGCCTATTCCGGCACCAATTTGCGCTTCGAATATGAAGGGGTCTACCAGCCGGTCGATCAGGCGAAGCTGGTCTTCGGCTATGAACATGAGCGGCCCGACTATGACTTTTCCGGCTTCGGTTCCACCGAACGCCACAAGGCCGATATCGACAGCGTCTATGCGCTGGCCGTCGTCAAGCCCCTTGCCGGCCTGTCGCTGACCGGCGGCGTGCGGCATGACGATCACAGCCAGTTCGGCGGCGCGACGACCTTCGGCGCCAACGCCAACTACACGCCCAATGCCGGCGCGACCAATATCCGCATGAGCTATGGCGAGGGGTTCAAGGCGCCGTCGCTCTACCAGCTTTACGGCGCCGATGTCGGCAATGCCGGCCTGCGTCCCGAGCGGTCGAAAAGCTACGATATCGGTTTTGACCAGAGGCTCGACGGCGACCGGGCGATCCTCTCCGTCACGGCGTTCCGCCGCGATACCAGAAACCAGATCAACTATGATTATTCGATCGGCCTCTATGGCGGGTATAATAATCTCGACCGCACCCGCGCCAAGGGGGTGGAGGCGATGCTGACGCTGAGGCCGGTCGATGCGCTGACCGTCACGGCCGCCTACAGCCATGTCGATGCGCGCGACCGCAGTAGCGGCGCCCGGCTGCCCCGCCGCGCCCCCGACGCGGTCAGCGTTTCGGCGGATTATGTCTGGCCCTTCGGCCTGTCGACCGGCGCCACCGTGACGATGGTGGGCGACAGCTTCAACGACGCGACCAATCTGGTACGGCTGGACGGCTATGCGATAGCGAACATCCGGGCGTCTTTCCCGATCATGGAGAAGCTGGAAATCTATGGCCGCATCGACAATGTCACCGATGCGAAATACGCCACGGTCTATGGCTATGGCACCTATGGGCGATCGGCCTTCGGCGGCGTGCGTGTGCGCTTCTGACGGCTTATGGGCGTGGCGCGGCGTTGATCTGCGCCGCGCCCCTGCGCGCTGCGCCGTCAAGCTGCGCCGTGATGCTCCTCGCGGCGTCGACATAGGCGGGGCCGCCGCACACCGTCCACGCCTGGGGCACGCGGATGCGCGGAATGGCGCGCAATATCGGATGGTGCAGCATCTCCGTCCCCTGATCGACCACCTTCTCGCTCCCCGCCTCGACGATCAGCCAGTCCGGGCGGGCGGCGATCATCTCCTCCAGCGAAAGCTGCGACAGTGCCGGCTTGCCCAGCCTGGCCGCCAGGTTGACCAGGCCCACGCGCCGCATCAGGTCGTCGACCAGCGTGCCGGTGCCGGTCATATAGCCGCGCCGCTGATAATAGGCGGCGACGCCGCGATGCTTCGGATGGGGCAGGGCGGCAAGAGCCCGGTCCATGCGGGCGATCATCGCCTCGCCCCGTTCGGGATGGCCGACCGCGGCCGCCACCTGCCGGATCTGCGCCAGGATCATCGCATAACTGTCCGCGCTCGCCAGTGCCAGGGTCCGCCATCGGCCCGGTGGCGCGCCGACCACGTTGTCGCCCGCCGGAAAGCCGATCAGCAGGTCCGGCCGAAGCGCCAGCACTTCCTCGGAAGGGCGTTTGAGGGTGCGGAAGGCGCGGGCCTTGCCGACCGCCGCCGACAGTTCCGGGTCATGTCCATAGGGGCTGAGCGCTGCGATCTGCGCCGGATCGGCCAGCGCGAGCACATATTGGTCGGCGCAGGTGTTGAGCGACACGATGCGTTTCGGCGGAACCGGCGCGGCGCCGGTCAGCGAAAGGGCGCAAAATGCGGCAAGGATCATTCTTCTGCGCACCCCGTGGCCCCTGTGCTGCGCCCCAACAAATCGTGCCTCGACACACTCCCTCGCGGGAGTAGGGAGCGCCTGGACAGATGCTGTAGCAAGCAGGGAGGAACGCGCAAGCCATGAGCGCCCGCCGCCACCCGTTGCTCATCCCCGCGCTGATCGCATCGGCCCTGCTCGCCGCGCTGGCTTCCCTCGCGCTGGGCGCCGTTCCGCTTTCTCCGGCCCGCATCCTCGCTGTCCTCGGCGGTGGCGGCGACGACGTCGCCCGCGCCATCCTTCTCGACCTGCGCCTGCCCCGCATGCTGCTGGGCCTGATCGTCGGCGCGATGCTCGGCCTGGCGGGCGCTGCGCTCCAGGGCTATCTGCGCAACCCGCTGGCCGAACCCTCGGTCTTGGGGGCGTCCAACTGCGCCGCGCTCGGCGCTGTCGGCGCGCTCTATTTCGGGCTGGCGCAGGCGCATCCGCTGGCGCTTCCCGCGCTCGCCATCATGACCGGCCTGATCGGCATCGGCGCGCTGTTCCTGCTCGCCGGCCCGGCGGAAAGTCCGCTCACGCTCATCCTCGCCGGCATCGCCATCGCGACGCTCGCGGGGGCGGGGATCAGCCTGTCGCTCAACCTGTCGCCCAACCCCTTCGCCGCCATGGAGATCATGAGCTGGCTGATGGGCAGCCTGGAAAACCGCGCCTATGGCCATGTCTGGATCGCGTTGCCCTGCGTCGCCGTGGGCGCGGCGCTGCTGCTTGGCGACGGGCGGACGCTGGACGCGCTGACGCTGGGCGAGGATGGGGCGCAGGCGCTTGGCATCGATCTTCGCTGGGCGCGCATCCGCCTGATGCTGGGCGTCGCCATAGGCGTCGGCGGCGCCGTGGCGGTGTCGGGGGCGATAGGCTTTGTCGGCCTGATCGTGCCGCATCTGGTCCGACCGCTGACCGACCGCTCGCCCTCCGCCATTCTGCTGCCCTCGATGCTGGGCGGCGCGGTGCTGCTGACGCTGGCGGACATCGGCGTGCGGCTGATCCCTACCAGCAGCGAACTCAAGCTGGGGGTGCTGACGGCGTTGCTGGGCGTTCCCGTGTTCCTGATGCACCTGATGCGGGAGCGGCGGCTATGGTGACGATCCGCGCGCAGGGACTTTCCGTCAGGCTGGGCCGGCATCCGGCGGTGAACGACGCCGACCTCCTGCTGGAGCCGGGGGAGCTGGTGGGCATCATCGGGCCCAATGGCGCCGGCAAATCCACCCTGATCCGGGCGCTGCTGGGGCTGGTCGGGCGGTCGGGCGGGACAGTCCTGATCGACGGCGACGACAGCGCGCGGCTCAGCCGGCGGGAGATCGCCCGGCGCATCGCCTATCTGCCGCAAGGACAGACGCTGCACTGGCCGCTGGCGGTGGAGCGGCTGGTGGCGCTGGGTCGATTGCCGCATCTGGGGCCGCTGTCGCGCCTTTCCGCGCAGGATGAGGCGCATGTCGACGCCGCCTTGACGCGGGCCGATGTGCTGCATCTGAAAGGCAGGGTGGCGACCGAATTGTCGGGTGGCGAGCGCGCCCGCGTGCTGCTGGCCCGCGCGCTGGCGGTGGGCGCGCCTGCCCTGATTGCCGATGAGCCCCTGGCCGCGCTCGATCCGGGGCATCAGATCGACGTCATGGATCTGCTCCGGGCGGAGGCGCGGGCCGGGTCGCTGGTCGTCGCCGTGCTGCACGACCTCAGCATGGCGGCGCGCTATTGCGATCGGCTCGTGCTGATGGAGCGCGGGTCGCCGGTGGCCGACGGCGCGCCGCTGGACGTGCTGACGGAGGGGAATCTCGCCAGGGTGTATGGCATTTCCGCTCGCATAGAAACGAACGGCGACTGGCCGCTGGTCCTGCCGACGGGGCGGACCAGGTCCTGACTGCTATTCGCCGCCTGTTCCCGCGACGGCAGGAACAGGCCGTGTCCTATTCCCCAAAGGTCCGGGGTGCGGGCGCGACCACCGTGAAGGTTCCCGCACCGATTTCGGACACTTCCAGCGCCCGCTCCGCAATGCCGTCGCGGCCGAAGCGGAACGCGCCGTCGATCCCGGCAAAGCCCCCCGCATCGCGCAGCCGTACCGCCGGGAAGGGCGTTCCGGGCTTCCAGTCGCGCGCGATCCGCACGGTCAGCAGCACCGCATCATAGCCGAGCGCCGACAGCCGGAACGGCGCATTGCCGTAGCGCGCGCGATATTTGGTCGCGAGTTGCCGGTAGAGGCCATCCGACACGCTGGCGAACCATGCGCCGCGCAGCACCGGGCTGGACGCCAGGCCGCTGTCGGTGTTCCACAATTCGGTGCCCAGCAGCCGCGCCGTCGCGCCGCCATTCTTCCGCACGATCGGCGCGACCTGCATCGCCACCCGCCCGCTGTCCGCGATCAGCAGCGCGTCATAGCTGGACGAAGCCTGCAATTTCCTGACCGCCGCCGTGATGGAGGCGGGGCTGCGGTCGAAGGTCTGCATCGACACGACCGTCCCGCCCGCGCTCTCGACCGCGCGCAGCAGCGCTGTGCCCGACCGCTCGCCATAGGTTCCCTTGGGCACCAGCGCGGCGAATTTCGACAGGCCCTTGCCCTTGGCGAAGTCGACCACCCGCTCGATCGACTGATTGGGGTTGTAGCCCATGATATAGACGCCGTTCCCGGCGACGCTGGTGTCGTTGGAAAAGCTGATCACCGGCACATTGGCCCGCGCCGCGAGCGGACCGACGATCCGCGCATCCTCCGCCAGCAAGGGTCCCAGGATCAGCCTGTTGCCGTCCGCCAGCGCCTTGTTCACCGCCGCCGCAGCGCCCGCGGCGGTGTCGTAGGTGGTGATGCGGACCTTGTCCGCCTTTGTGTCCAGCAGCGCCAGGGTGGTCGCATTGGCGATCGACTGGCCGACACCGGCATTGGGGCCGCTCATCGGCACCAGCAGCGCGACGCGGTGGCGCAGCGTGTCGGTGGGCAGGCCCTCGGTGACGTCGGGGCCGGTCTGCGCCGGGCCGCCGGGCTGGGCGGGGCCGGGGCCCTTGGGCACGATCGACTGACAGGCGGCGACCAGCAGTGCGGTCGCGGCGAACATGATCCGCCAGGCCCTTTTCATCCCCACCCCTTTCATCACGGCGAACAAGTCCGCTTGCCGGGGGGCATCCGTCTCTGTCATCTGGCGTCCTTATGGAAACTGATATTGTTGATCTTGCTTCTGGGCTTGAACCGGGGCTTTACATCGTTGCGGGGCCGATCGGCAACCTCGGAGACCTTACCCCCCGCGCCGCGGAAGTCCTGCGCCGGGCCGATGTGATCGCCGTGGAAGATACACGGGTCAGCGCACGCCTGCTGCGCCATGCCGGGTCAGACCGGCCGATGGTCCCCTATCACGACCACAGCGCCGAAGCGGTGCGCGCGCGCCTGGTCGATCGGATGGCGCGCGAATCGGTGGCGCTGCTCTCCGACGCGGGAACGCCGCTGATCTCGGATCCCGGTTACAAGCTGGTGCGCGACGCGCGGGCGGCGGGCCGCCGGATCACGACGCTCCCCGGCCCCAGCGCCGTCATTGCCGCACTGACCTTGTCGGGCCTGCCGACCGACCGTTTCCTGTTCATGGGTTTCCTGCCATCGAAGCAGAAGGCACGCGGCGACGCGCTGGACGAAGTCGCCGCCCTGCGCGCCACGCTGGTCTTCTATGAAAGCGGGCCGCGCCTGTCGGAAAGCCTGGCCGCCATGGCCGCCCATCTGGGCGACCGGGACGCAGCCGTCTCCCGAGAGATCAGCAAGGCGTTCGAGGAGACGGCGACCGGCACGCTCACGGAACTTTCCGCCCGCTATGCCGACGCCCCGCCAAAGGGGGAGATCGTCGTGATCGTCGGCCCGCCGGGCGAGGCACCGCCCGCCAGCGCCGAGGATGCCGACGCGGCCTTGCTGGAGGCGATGGAGCGGCTTCCGGTTTCCAAGGCGGCAGGCGAGGTCGCCAAGAAGCTCGGACTGGACCGCCGCGCGCTTTACGACCGCGCCCTGGAACTCAAGGCGTGAGGACGCAGCCTTCGGGCGCCCGGCTGGCCGCCGAAAAGCGCGGGCGGCAGGCGGAACGCATCGCCGGCTGGTGGCTGCGCCTCAAGGGCTGGCAGATCGTCGGCCGCCGCATGCGCACGCCCGCGGGGGAGGTGGACCTGGTCGCCCGGCGCGGCGCCATGCTGGCCTTTGTCGAGGTGAAGGCTCGCGCGCGCGGCGCCGATCTCGACCTCGCCATAGACGAGCGGCGCCTTTCGCGAGTGGCGGCGGCGGCGGAAATCCTGTTCCACGGCCTCGCCAAACCGGGCGACGACATGCGAATCGACGTGATCCTCCTTGCGCCGGGCCGTCCGCCGCGCCATCTGGCCAATGTCTGGCATGGGGGGTGAGCAACCCGATCCTCCCGTTCCGTTCGCCCTGAGCTTGTCGAGGGGCCTCAAGTTTCTTCAGGAAAAGGGCCGGGCCTCGACATGCTCAGCCCGAACGGCAGGAAAACAAGTCGATGACCACCGCACTCAACCCGCTCACCGTCGCCGTACAGATGGACCCGATGGAGGGGATCAGGATCGGCGGCGATTCGACCTTCCACATCATGCTGGCCGGGCAGGCGCGCGGGCACCGGCTCTATCATTATCTCGCCCCCGACCTCACCTATCGCGAGGGCCGCGTGCTGGCGCGGGCGCGCCCGGTCCGGGTGCAGAAGGTGCAGGGCGATCATTTCGCCTTCGGGGAGCCGGAGATGCTGGACCTTGGCCGTGACGTCGACGTCGTCCTGATGCGGCAGGATCCGCCCTTCGATCTCAGCTACATCACCGCCACGCACCTTCTGGAGCGGGTGCAGCAGGAGACGCTGGTGGTGAACGACCCCGGCGCCGTCCGCAATGCGCCGGAAAAGCTGTTCGTGCTGGATTATGCCCGCTTCATGCCGCCGACCATGATCACCCGCGACCTGGCGGAGGTGAAGTCCTTCCTCGCCCAGCATGGCGAGGTGGTGGTGAAGCCGCTCTACGGCAATGCGGGCAACGCCGTCTTCCATGTCGGGCGGTCCGGCGCGAATCTGTCGGCGCTGGTGGAACTGTTCAACGCCTCCTGGGTCGAACCCTTCATGGTCCAGGCCTTCATTCCCGGCGTTGCGGAGGGCGACAAGCGCATCGTCCTGGTCGACGGCGAAGTCGCGGGCGCGGTCAACCGCATTCCCGGCGCNGGNGAGATCCGNTCCAATCTCGCCGTGGGCGGCTCGGCCGCGAAGACGGAACTGACCGATCGGGAACTGGAAATCTGCGAAGCGCTGGGTCCGGAACTCAAGCGGCGCGGCCTGCTGTTCGTCGGCATCGACGTGATCGGCGGCGAATGGCTGACGGAAATCAACGTGACCTCGCCCACCGGCATCGTTTCCATCGACGCCTTCAACGGCACCGACACCGGCGGCATGATCTGGGACGCCATCGACGCCCGGCTGGCGGCGCGGGCCGCCGATTGAGCGATCGTCCAGCGCCATGACCGACTGGGTTCTCCGCCTGATCGACGCGGGCGGCTATTGGGGCATATTCGCCCTGATGGTGCTGGAAAACATCTTCCCGCCGATCCCGTCCGAACTCATCATGGGCATCGGCGGCATCCGCGTCGGCCAGGGCCGGATGGCGATGGAATGGCTGCTGTTCGCGGGCACCGTGGGCACCACCATCGGCAATTATTTCTGGTATCTGGTCGGCCATGTCCTGGGCTTTGCCCGGTTGAAGCCGATCGTCGACCGCTATGGCCGCTGGGCGACGCTGGAATGGAAGGATGTCGAGGCGCTCGACCATATTTTCGGCAAATATGGGCAGATCGTCGTGTTCGTCTTCCGCTTCATGCCCGCCTTCCGCACGATGATATCGCTGCCGGCGGGCCTGTTCCGCATGGGGCATGTCCGCTTCCTGCTGTGGACCAGCGGCGGCGCGCTGATCTGGAACATCATCCTTGCCTATGCGGGCTACATATTGGGTCAGAATTTCCGCGACATCGACCGCTATGTGGGACCAGTGGCGACGGCCTGCGTGGCGGGGGCGGTCTTCTTCTATCTCTGGCGGCTGGCGACCTGGAAGCCCAGGGGCTGATCCGGGATATGCCAGGTCGCAGGAGCACTCGCGTCTCCATCACGGCGCGGCGGCCTCATGCCCGGGGGTGGGCATTGCGGTAGATGTCCAGCAGGTGCGCGGCATCCACTTGCGTATAGATCTGGGTCGAGGACAGGCTGGCATGGCCCAGCAATTCCTGCAACGACCGCAGATCCGCGCCGCGCCCCAGCAGATGCGTCGCGAAGCTGTGGCGCAACGCATGCGGCGTGGTCCGGTCCGACAGGCCCAGCCGGCCCCTCGCGCCCTGCACGGCGCGACGGATCAGCGCCGGCGAAAGCGGCCCGCCCCGCGCACCGCGAAAGAGCGGCCCATCCTTCTCCTGCGCAAAGGGGCAGAGCGCCACATAAGCCTCCATCGCCTCGCGCACCTGCGGCAATAGCGGCACGATCCGCGTCTTCCCCCGCTTCCCCGTGACCCGCAGCGTTTCTCCCAGCGGCATCACAGCGCCGGTCAGCCCCATCGCCTCCCCGATGCGCAGCCCCGCGCCATAGAGCAGCAGCAGCACGGCCCAGTCCCGCGCGCCGATCCACGGTTCCCGCGCGGTTTCGGCAATGTCCCCGGCCAGCGCCACCGCCTCGTCGGGCGAGATGGGGCGGGGCAGGCCGCGCTTCACCCGCGGCCCCTTCAGCATCGGGACGCGGGCATCCTCACCACCCACGAACCGCAGGAAACCACGCACCGCCGACAATTCCCGCGCGGCCGAGACATTGCCGATGCCGTCCATCCGCCGCACTGTCAGGAAAGCGCGCAGGTCGGCCTGCCCGATACCCGCCAGCATCGCCGCCGTGACCGCTTCGCCGCGATGCTCCTCCAGAAAGGCCAGCAGGCGTTCGGCGGTCGCCACATAGGCGCGCACCGTATGCACCGATCGCCGCCGGTCGAGCGCCAGATGCCGCCGCCATTGTTCGCAAAGATCGTCGCAAGCCGCCATGGTGTCCACATTAGAGCGATTTCCAAGCGATCGGAACCGATCGCTGGTTAAGAAATCGCGAAAAACAGGAAATCTAGAGCGGCGATCTGATTTCAGTCGGATCGAACCCGCTCCAGGGCGGGGGACCGCCCTTGAAAACCACCCCAAAATGGGCACATGGAAATCGACATGGCAACTCCCTTCGACCTGGCCGACCTGCCGACAGGCGCGCTGATGCGGCTTTCCCCGCTGGTGGGGCGCGTGCTGGCGCCCAATCCCTCGCCCTTCACCTATACCGGCACGCAGACCTATATCGTGGGTGCGGAGGATGTAGCGGTGATCGATCCCGGCCCCGATGATGCGGCGCATCTGGCGGCGCTGGTCGATGCGATTGGCGGGCGCCCGGTCAGGGCGATCCTCTGCACCCACACCCATCGTGACCACAGTCCCGCCGCCGCGCCGCTCGGCGCGCTGACCGGCGCCCCGGTCATCGGCTGCGCGCCGCTGACGATGGATGATGACGGGCCCCGCGCCGACGCCGCCTTCGACGCCGCCTATCGGCCCGATCGCGTGCTCGTCGATGGGCAGGGGGTGGGCGGCATGGGCTGGACGCTCATGGCCGTCGCCACGCCGGGTCATACCTCCAACCATCTCTGCTTCGCCCTGCCGGAGGAAGGCGCTCTTTTCACCGGCGACCATGTGATGGGCTGGTCGACCAGCGTGGTGTCGCCGCCCGACGGGGACATGACGGCCTATATGGCGTCGATGCAGCGGCTGCTCGACCGTGACGACGCCGTCTATTATCCGGCCCATGGCGATCCGGTCGACAGTCCGCAGCGGCTGGTGCGCGGCATGATGGGCCACCGCAAGCAGCGCGAGGGCCAGATAGTGCGCTTCCTGGAACGCAACGGCGCGTCGGAAGTCCCCGCCATGGTGCTGGAGATGTACAAGGGCGTCGACCCGCGCCTTCACAGCGCGGCGGGCCGTTCGGTGCTGGCGCATCTCATCGACCTTGACGGGCGCGGCATCGCCGCCGCGACGGCGGACGGACGATGGCAGTTGCGCTGAAACGCCTGGCCTTGCCGGTCCTCGCCGCGCTGGTCCTGCTCGCCATGGGCGGGGCCATGCTGGTCGGCTGGCATCGCTATCAACGCGACTATGTGGTAAGCGTGGAGGATGACGGCTCGGCCGTGACCAGGATCATCGCCGGGCGGCTTGCCGGCGCCGCCAGCCTGAAGGTGTCGGAACTGTCCGGCACGATCCAGAGCACGGCGCAGGATGTGCGCGGCTTCGGCCTGCTGAAGTCCGATCAGCTGGTGAAAATGCCCTTCTCGGTCGATTATTTCATCGACGTGGGCGGCATCGACGCCGCTGATCTGGAATGGAACGCAAACAGCCGGACGCTCATCGTCAACGCGCCGGATGTCAGGCCTGGGCGGCCCAATATCGACGAAAGCCGCCGGACGCTGGTTGAAACCAACGGCCTGTTCGTGACGCGGCAGGCGGGCGAGGAACTCGGCCGCCGCACCTCGCTCCATGCGCAGGCCCGCGCGCAAGGCGAGGCGCGCTCGCCCGAACGCATGGCGCAGGCCCGCGATTATGGCCGTGCCGCGCTCGGCAGGCTGCTCGGCGCGCCGCTGGGGGCGCTGGGTTATGGCGATGCGCGGGTGATCGTGACCTTTCCGCCGGAACGCGCGAACCGCGACCGGGAACGGTGGGACGTGACCACGCCGATCAACGAGGTACTGGCCAACAGGCGCAACGCCCGTTAGGGGGCGCTGCATGAAGGCCCTTCAAGGAGCAGGGTAGGGACATGAACGCCATCACCGGAATCCCGCAGGGGATCGACCTGCGCGCGGAGATCGACCGGCTGCGCAAGGAACGCAATGCCGTCATCCTCGGCCATTATTATCAGAAGCCGGAAATCCAGGACCTGTCCGATTTCGTGGGCGATTCCCTGGAACTCTCGCGCAAGGCGGCGGAAACGGACGCGGACGTCATCGCCTTTTGCGGCGTGCGCTTCATGGCGGAAACGGCGAAGATCCTTTCGCCCGAAAAGATCGTCGTGCTGCCCGACATGGACGCGGGATGCAGCCTGGAGGACAGTTGCCCGCCCGCCCAGTTCAAGGCGTTCCGCGAGGCGCATCCCGACCATATCGCCCTGAGCTACATCAACTGCTCGGCAGAGGTGAAGGCGCTTTCCGACATCATCGTCACCTCCTCCTCGGCAGAAAAGATCCTGGCGCAGATCCCACGGGAGCAGAAGATCATCTTCGGCCCCGACAAGCATCTGGGCGGCTATCTGAAGCGCAAGCTCGGCCGCGACATGCTGCTCTGGCCGGGCGTCTGCATCGTGCATGAGGCGTTCAGCGAGACGGAACTGCTGAAGCTCAAGGCCCAGCATCCCGGCGCGCCCGTGGCGGCGCATCCGGAATGCCCGCCGCATATCGTCGACCATGCCGATTATATCGGGTCGACCAGCGGCATATTGGAATTCTCCAGGACCATGCCCGGCGACACGCTGATCGTCGCCACCGAACCGCATATCATCCACCAGATGCAGAAGGCGGTGCCGGAAAAGACCTTCATCGGCGCGCCCGGCGCCGACGGCAACTGCAACTGCAACATCTGCCCCTATATGGCGCTCAACACGATGGAAAAACTCTATCTCGCGCTGCGCGACCTGCAGCCGCGGATCGAGATGGAGGAGGGGCTGCGCCTCGCCGCCAGGAAGAGCCTCGACCGGATGCTGGAAATGGCAAGCGGCACGGTCGGGCAGGGCGACCTGGGCACGCGCTGATGGACATGATCGCGAAAGGGCTGGGGGAGAGCATCGGCTTTTCCCTTCCCGGCTTCGATCTCGACGCCTTCGTCGTCTCCACCCTGGCGGAGGATCTTGGCCCGCAGGGCCGCGACGTCACGAGCGAGGCGGTGATCCCCGCCGACGCGATCTTCGACGGGGTGATGGACAGCCGCGATGCCGTGACGCTGGCCGGCCTGCCCATCGCCGCCGCCTTCTTCCGCGCGCTCGATCCCGATGCGGAGATCGAACTGCTCCGGCAGGACGGCGACCGCGTGGCGGCGGGCACTGACATCATGCGCATCCGCGGCCGGGCCCGCGCCATGCTCACGGCCGAGCGGTCCGCGCTCAACACCGTGCAGCATCTGACCGGCATCGCCACGATGACCCGCGCCTATGTCGACGCGATCCTGGGCACGGGCGCGACCCTGCTCGACACGCGCAAGACCATTCCCGGCCTGCGCGTGCTGGAAAAATATGCGACGCGCATGGGTGGCGCCACCAATCACCGCATGGGCCTTTGGGATGCGGCGATGATCAAGGACAATCATGTCGCGGTCGCCGGATCGGTCGAGGAAGCGGTACGCCGCGCCGCCGCCGCCGGGATCGCCAGCATCATCGTGGAGGTCGACCGTGTCGACCAGATCGAACCGGCGCTCGCGGCGGGCGCCACGCACCTCCTGCTCGACAATATGGACGCGCCCACCCTGCGCGGGGCCGTCACGCTGGTCGGCGGGCGCGTCCCCACCGAAGCATCGGGCGGCGTCACGCTCGACACCATCCGCGCCCGGGCGGAAACCGGCGTCACCTATATCAGCGTCGGCCGCCTGACGCAGTCGGCCCCGGCCGCCGACATCGGACTGGATTTCGCCTTTGCCTGAGTTCGCGCCCTTGCTGCGACTGGTGCTGCCATTGCTCCTGCTCGCGGCCCCGGCCGGCGCCCTGGCGCAGTCGGCGCAGTGCAGCCTGCCCGCCCAGATGCCCCGGCCGCGCCCCGACCTGCCGAATGCCGACCAGCCGCGCCGCCTGCTGCCCATTGGCGGCTACACGCTGGCGCTCACCTGGTCGCCGCAATATTGCAAGGGCGCGAAGGGCGGCGACGACGCCTTTCAGTGCGGCGGCCGCAACGGCCGTTTCGGCTTCACTCTACACGGTCTCTGGCCGGACGGCATCGGCAAGGACTGGCCGCAATATTGCCGCGCCACCGATCTGCTGCCGCGCCCGGTCATCCGGCAGAATCTCTGCTCCACGCCGTCCGCCCAGCTGCTCCAGCATGAATGGGCCAAGCACGGCACCTGCATGACGACGAAGCCGGAGCTTTATTTCAACCTCTCCCGCGCCCTCTACCAGTCGATCCGCTATCCCGACATGGCCGCGCTTGCCCGTCGCAAGACGCTGACGGTCGCGCAGTTCGCCCAGGCCTTCGCCGCCGCCAACAAGGGGATGCGCGCCGACATGATGCGCGTCACGATCACGCGGGACAATGGCCTGAACGAGCTGTGGCTGTGCCTGGACCGGACGCTGGAATTCGCGCGCTGCCCGGCTCATCAGGGCGGGGCGGACGACCGGGCGGCGCTGCGCATCGCGCCCGGACCGAACATCCCCAATCCCCGGCGCACTCCGCCCGTTCCGGCGCGGCGCCCCGGCCTGATCCTCGACCTCGACCCCCAGGCCGAGGTACATGAGGATTAGCCTTCGACGATCACCGTCGATGGATGATGCCGGTCCAGATGCCTGCGGATGATCCGCAGGTTCTTGCTGTTGGATTTGTAGAAGAAATCGAAAATATCCCCGGCGAAGGGAATGGCGCCGATCACCGTGTCGAAGCCGACATTGGCGGCCATGCGTGTAAGCTGCCATTTCGACATGCCCAGGTTCCGGGCTTCCCACACGATCCATGCGCCCATCGCCGCCGTCGCCAGATCGCCCACCACGGGGATCAGCCCGACCAGGCTGTCCANCCCGACCCTGCGGTTGGTGCCGGGCAGCACGAACAGCCCCTCCAGCACCGCCTCCATCATTTCGATCCGCCGNCGCACGGACGCCGGATCACGGCCGAATCCGGGCATGTCGCGCACGATCCGATCGAACTGCTCCTGCGAAATCGCCATCCTCTGTCCTCCAGGCATCCGGCTTCCTGAAGTCCTAGTTGGTGCTCCTGAACAGATGGTTCAATGGGTGCCGCGCGCGAGGGGACGGCATGAAGCCGGTCAGCCGCTGCGCCACCAGCGACCAGCGCACCGGCGCGCCCAGGGCGATGAAGCCGTTATGCGCCTGCATCAGCGCCTCCGCCTGCGCCACCCGCGCCATGCGCTCGTCCAGGCTGCTGGCAAGGCTTGCCGCCTGCAATTGCGCCTCCGCCTCTGCCGAACAATGCACCTTCCGCGCGCAGCCGATGCGGCCCAGATACCAGATCGCGCTGTCATAGGCGGCAACTTCATCGACCAGCCGCAGATCGGCATCGGCCGCCATGTCGACCCGCTCGACCGCCAGCCCGATCATGCCCAGATCATGCCGCACCAAGCCGAAGAGAAGGGTGGAGCCCGGCCCGGCGGGCAGCGCCACGCGCAGCGTCGGGGGGTCGCCATTATCGCTGCGCCATCGTTTCATGATGGCCTGTCCCTGCGCCCAGCGATCCTCCATCGGCAGGCCGGACCAATCCGGCACGGCCGGCGGTCCGGGCAGGTCGAACTGACCGGGCACGATCTGCTCTGTCGTCGCCCAGCCGCCCACGGGGAACAGCACCGGCAGGCGGCTGCGGTCGATCGCCATGCTGATCGCCCGTCGCACGCCGTCGTCCTCCAGCAGCTTGCCGTTGGCGCCGTCCTGTTTCATCATCGCCAGCCCCAGCAAGCCCTGCACCGGGTCGATCCGCACATCGTCGCGGTCGACACCGGCGGGCACCAGCAGCGGCAGGTCGGAAAAACGGCCGCCCAGGACCAGATCGGCCTTGTCCTGCTGAAATCGGGTGATGGCGAGCGCCGCGCGTTCGGCCCGCACGATCCGGGTCTGCCAGGGGGGTATGGGCAATTCATCGCCGGATTCATTCGTGACCCGTTCCACCGGGGTCAGCACCAGCGCCCCGGCGCGGACACCATCCCGCTCCTCACGACGATAGGGGCCGGTCCCGCCCTCCCGCGACAGGATCGCCATCTGGGGCTGGGCCAGCATCTGCAGCACATAGGGGCGCGGCGCGGCCAGCCTGATCTCGATCACCTCGCCCGTCATGGCGACGACGTCCCTCACCGCATCCAGCGGCCCGGCGGGGTCCAGCCGCCGCAGCGCCTCTATCCGCGCCATCAGCAGCCGTCCGACATCCTTCGCCAGCACCTTGCGCCCGTCCGGCCAGAACGCCCGGCGCAGGCGGAAGATGTAGCTGCGGCCATCGTCCTCGACGATCCAGCGCTGGGCCAGGGCGGGCAATATTTCCCCGTCGGCGTCGAATGCCACCAGCCCCTGCGCGGTGGTTTCCAGGAACAGCTTCGATCCGGGATCGGGCAGATTTTCCAGCGGCTTGGCGAAATCCGCAGGGTCGCCGATCACGCTGACCGTNACCGGACCGCTGCCCTCGTCCGAACAGCTTCCCAACATCATGGCCATCATGACCAGCCCGCCAAGCGGTGATCGGGCAANNAGCCGGTGAGGAAGGAGGGACAACATGTACAGACAGGGCTTAACCCGCAACGGCGCCCGCGCCAACCACCATCACGCGACCCGCTGCTTCAGCTCCGGCCAGGCGTGATTTTGCCGCCGCTGCCTTAGAGCGGGTTTCGATCTGATTAAATCAGATCGCCGCTCTGGTTTCTTTGTTTGCCGCGATTTCTTAACCAGCGATCGGTTCCGATCGCTTGGAAATCGCTCTGATGCAGCCAGCTTTGCCCCTGTCCCATAGCGGTACAGGATTTTGTTAACCATGACTTCGCATTGGCCCGGCGCGCGCATCATTCTATATCCTCGGATATGCGCCTCTT
>JGI24741J21665_1000024_pt1 | contig 36239 bp, 36 predicted proteins | sample KBSCornC7_FD_21665 | JGI IMG/M metagenome (IMG submission 21665) | reverse complement strand
GCGATGCCGTCCAGCGCCCAGTCGCCAATATTCCAGCGGACCAGCCGCAAGGTGGGATAGCCGACAGCCGCCGTCATTCGCCTGACCTGCCGGTTGCGTCCTTCGCGGATCGTCAGTCTTATCCAGCAGTCGGGAACGCTCTTTCGGAACCGGACGGGCGGATCGCGGGGCCAGAGGGGGGGCGCGTCGATGCGTTCGACCTCAGCGGGGAGGGTCAGGCCATCCTTCAGGCGCACGCCACGCCGCAGCGCCGCCAGCGCGGCCTCGTCCGGATCGCCCTCCACCTGTACCAGATAGGTCTTGGGCATCTTGAAGCGCGGATCGGCTATCCGCGCCTGAAGGCGGCCGTCGTCGGTCAGCAGCAACAATCCCTCGCTGTCGAGGTCGAGCCGCCCTGCAGGATAAAGGCCGGGACGGTCGATATAGGCGGCGAGCGTGGGACGGGGTGGTCCCGTCCTTTCATCGGTGAACTGGCAGAGCACGCCATAGGGCTTGTTGAACAGGATGAGTGCCATGACGGATCAGTCCGCGTCGAACGCCAGGCTGCCCAGGTCGATCAACGCCGCGACCAGCGTGATCACGGGCGGGGAGGCAGCCAGCCTGGCGTCCACGACCATGGTCGGCTCCCTGCACAGCCCTTCGGCCAACCGCGCCGTGTCCCCGTCGCAGTCGAAGCCATGGCCGTCCACGAACAGCAGCAGTTCCGGTTCGCCTTGCCGGATGAAGGAAAAACGGCTGGCGGGATTGCGGCTGAGCGGAACGCCTTGGGCCAGGAGGGCGCGCACCGTCTGTTCGTCGGTCGGTTCGTCCGGCCGCCAGTCCATGTCGGCCGACTTGGGCAGGCTGTTATATAGGCCGAACCAGCGGGCGAAGGCGCTGCGGTCGGAGAGAGCCTCCAGCACCATGGCATGCATCCGGTCGAGGGCTGACTCGGCGATCTCGCCGGCATTGGGCTGGCGGCGGAGGTCGGGATCGGCGTAGCGATCCTCGTCCGCCATGTCGTCGGCCTGATGCCGGCACCAGTTTTCGACCAGCTCGGCGCGGGATGGCGCGCGAAAGCCGATGGAATAGGTCATGCAGTTCCCGCCGATCGCCACGCCGTCATGGGCGAAGCAGGGCGGAACATAGAGAATGTCGCCCGGTTCGAGGATATAGTCGTCCGTCGCCTCGAAATCGGGGATCAGGCGCAGGTCGTCATGCGGCAGCAGCAGTGTCGCGGAATCGCATCGCGGGCCGACGCGCCAGCGCCTTCTTCCCATGCCCTGCACCAGGAACACGTCATATTGGTCGAAATGCGGCCCGACGCCGCCGCCATCGGTCGCGTAGCTGACCATAACATCGTCGATGCGCCAATCGGGTATGAAGCGGAAGGGTTGGATCATCGCCGCGACATCGGGCACATGATGATCGACCGCCTGCACCAGCAGCGTCCAGGCGCCGTCGAGTTCCGTAAAACGATCCTCCGGCAACGGGCCGCTTTCCATGGCGAGTCGATCCGTCCGCCGGGTGATGAGGCGCGAATCGATGCCCTCCTCGCAGGAAAGCCCGGCCAGATCGTCGGGNTCGAGCGGATTGCGCCACNCGCTCCACGGGNTGCGGATCAGCAGCGGACGNTTCTGCCAATAGTCGCGCAGGAACAGGTCGATGTCGAAATGGGCGAGGTGCATGCCCCGCCCATGCGCCGTCCGGCGGCTGCTGTCAAAAGGCGCCCTCGAGCGGCGCCCCNGCGCCGTTCAGATGGCCCAGTTGAGATAGAAGTCCTTGAGCGCATGCGCATCATGGAGGGCATTGTGCGGCATCCGGCTGTTGGATGCNGCGCTGAACCCCGCGCCGTTGATGAGTTCGAGGCGCAGCCCGTCCAGCCTGATCATCTCGGCGGGACCGGTTACGAGAAGGGCGCAGAAATGGGCCAGGTCATCGGGCCAGTCAGCGATGATCACGGGATCGCGGTCATGCGCCAGATAGGCCTCCAGATGCTGGGCCGCCTCCACCCGGTTCAACTGATGGTCGACGCCCGGGGGCACGAAGCGCAGATAGGGAATCACATTCTTTTCCACCCAGGGGTGGATTTCGGCCGGCAGGGGAAGCGAGACGTAGAAATCCTGGTCTCCGATTTCGGGGACGAGCGCCAGGCTGATCAGGGCGCCGCCAAAGCCGTTGAATTCTGTATCGAGGAAATATCGCATCTCGCTCCTTTGACGCCGCGCCGCATTGCCGTAAAGCCCCCGCTGGCGACGAAACGCCGGGAGCAGATGATATGCAGGCACGCGAATTCATAGGATCGGCGCAGGTTCCCGGTGGCGAGGAACTGACCCTCTATCGGCGGGGCGGGGATTTCATGATCGTGCTCGACCGCAACGAGCTGATGAGCAGCCGGATGAGCGGATCGGAGGAGGCGCTGGCCAATCTCAGTTGCGAGCGGCTGCGCGGCCGGGCGCGTCCGCATCTGCTGATCGGCGGTTATGGCATGGGGTTCACGTTGCGGGCGGCGCTGGCGGCCCTGGACGACACGGGAAGCGTGACAGTGGCGGAACTGGTGCCGGAGATCATCCAATGGGCGCGCGGGCCGATGGTGGAACTGGCCGCAGGGTGCCTGGACGATCCGCGCGTGCGTCTGGTCCAGGCGGATGTGGCCGATGTGATCGGCGCGGCGCGCGGCGTGTACGACGCCATATTGCTCGACGTCGATAACGGGCCGGATGGGCTTGTGCGTCAGGCGAACGACCGCCTCTATTCGGCGCAGGGCATCGCGGCCGCCATCGCCGCGCTGAAGCCGGGCGGCATATTGGCGATCTGGTCCGCTGCTCCCGACGCNAGCTTCGCCCGCCGCCTTTCCCGCGCCGGCCTGGCNGTGGAGGAGGTCGCCGTGCGCGCCCGNAGCAACGGCAAGGGACCAAGGCATGTCATCTGGTTCGCCACGAAGGGCTCGCGAAGCTGACGCCTGGCTGATCGCCGGCGGATGTTCGACCAGCGATCGGTTCCTATCGCTTGGAAAATCGCTCTAGCTGGAGGTGGGCTGTCGCAATGCAGGTGGCGGACTTCGCAGCGCAGCTTGTGTGCAAGGAAAAACTCTATCGCGGCCTGGCTCAGCGCTTTCTGGAAAGGGCTGAGCCACCCGCCGCATCAGATCGGCAGAACTGAAGGCGGGCGACCGTCCGGACCGGGAGCCGCCCGCTTTCCGGGAGCAGGCCTGCTCCCGAAGGCGTTCGCCAATTGGCCTCAATCGCCGATGCCGGCCAGCAATTGGTCGAGCTGCGCCAATTGTTCCGGCAATGTCGCTGCCGAACCTTGCAGCGCTTCTTCCAGCGCCGCGGCGGATGGATAGATTTCGTGGAAGCGCAATAATGTCTTTCCGCCCTGATCCTCGAAAGTCACGGTCGTGATCGCACCCTCTTCGCCTTCATCATTGGTCCAGACGATGCGTTCGTTCGGCACTACTTCGAGATATTTGCCGTAGAAGGCCATGCTGTCTGAACCGGTGGTGCCGAATTCCAGGCGATATTTGCCGCCCGTGCGGACGTCCATGTCGCATGAGAGGAGCGAAATGCCCGATGCGGATCTGGGCATCCACCAGCGCTGGAACAATTCGGGCTGGCTCCACGCCTGGTAGACCATGCTGGGCGGCGCGTCGAACAGCCGCGTCACGAGGAGTTCGCGAGTCCCCTTGCGTTCGACGGTCGTGCGGTTTTGCTCATTCATCCCTTCTCTCCTGCTTCATTTCGTCGATGATGGCGTCCAGGGCGTCGAAGCGGGCCTCGAAGAGCTTGCGACAGGACTCGATCCATTCGGCCTCCGCGCTGAGGTCGCATTTTCCAAGCGCGCATTTGCGGACCCGTCCGATCTTCCGCGTGACGACGAGTCCCGCCCGTTCCAGCACCTGGACATGCTTCTTCATGCCCGTCAGCGTCATCTGGAACTGGTCGGCAAGGCTGGTGATGGACGCGTCGCCCCGGCCAAGCCGCTCCACGATTCCCCGGCGGGTCGCATCGGCCAGCGCCGCAAAGGAGAGATCGAGGGGAGGTGTTAAACACTGAACCATATGGTTCAGTATCTACGCGATTCGCGCGGAAACCGCAACTGGTTGCGATCCTGCTGCTTCAGCGGTGCTGATTGTCCCTGGGATCGAGATTGCGGATGGAGCCCGTGAGTGCGGAATGGCTTCCCGCCCGCAACATGCGCGCGACGGTCACGACCCCTTCGGGCGACCAGGTCCGGCGCACGACTTCAAGCAGCGGCGTGCCGGCGTCGATGTCCAGCAACGCCATTTCGCGCTGGGACCCTGTGACGGCGCGCAGGACCTCCGTTCCCTGGCGATTGGGTTTGACGAGCATGAGGCGGGAAAACATCGTCTGGCTCGTCAGGTCCATCTCCATCGCGTCCGGAAGGAATCGCGGCGCGATCAGCCGGTCTTCCAGCTCTATCGGCCGATCGTCTTCATGATGAAGGACAATGGCATGGAACAGCATCTCCCGCGGAGACATGTTGAACGCCGCAGCTTCCTCAGGCGACGACTCCCGCAATTCGCGACGCAGCACCTGGGCCTTGTGGCGCCCGCCACGGCGCGTGATCTCCTTGATGATGTCATGGTGGCGATATTCCGTTACATATTCGCTCGGTCCGGCGACGAAGGTGCCGGACCCTGCCCTTCGAATGAGGAATCCGCGCGCCGCCAGGTCGCGCAACGCGTGATGAACCGTCATGCGGCTGACCCTGAACAGGTCGGTCAGGGCCTGCTCGGACGGAATGCGATCCCCGGCCTGCCACTCGCCGCTCATGATCCGGCTGGTGACATGGGCGATGATCTGACCGCGCATTCCCGATGAAAGCTCTGTCCTGTCCATCGCATGGTCCTAGAGCATCGCGGGGCAGAGTGGGAACCGCTTTTGCGCTTGCGAGAGTGCGTCAACAACTGCTTGGCGGGCCCAGGAAAAGCTGTATATACATTTTGTGCGGCGCAACGGTTCTTTGCCGGCAGGATTCCACCATCGTCAGGACGATCAAGATGAAATTCATATCCGAGGAAATGTCAGCGTCGCTCATCTCGCACGAAATGGCGTATCAGGCTGCGCGTGAGGCATTCATCGCGGTCGGACGCGACGCCGTCATCTTTCCTGCGGTGTTGGCTCATGGCTCTGCGCCCACGAACCGGATGTCGATCAAGTCTGCGTCGACGTCGACCTTTGCAGGCCTGAAAGTGGGTTCGTTCTGGCCAGGCAATGCCGAACAGGGACTTCCCCGGCACAATTCGCTGATATTGATGTTTGATCAGGATGTCGGCCGGATCGAATGGGTGATCGAGGCCGGGAAGGTGAACGCCTATCGCACGGCTGCTGGGGATGCCGTTGCCGCGGACGCGCTCGCCCGGGAAGATTCGTCGATCCTGTCCGTTTTCGGGGCNGGCAATCAGGCCTTTTACGAGTGCGTTGCCCTCGCGCGCNTCCGCCCGATCAAGCAGGTCCTGGTGGTGGCGCGGGACGAGGCGAAGGGGGATGCCTTCGTCGACCTGCTGGCGAAGGCAGGATTGGACGCAGAGCGCGCCGATGCGGAAACCGCTTGCCGGCGGGCCGATATCGTCGTGACCGCGACGCCTTCGCGCGCGCCCCTGTTCGACGCGGACTGGATCAGGCCCGGCACCCATGTCGCCAGCATGGGGTCGGATGCGGCTGGCAAGCAGGAGCTTCCGCCGGCCCTGTTCGAGCGGGCTTCGCTGTTCTGCGACCTGGTGCCGCAGGCTGTGGTAATGGGTGACCTTCAGCATTTTGAGGGCGATCATCGCCTGATCACCCCCATCGGCGACGTCCTGAGCGGACAGGCGCAGGGCCGCACCTCTGCCGAACAGATCACGCTTTTCGACAGTTCGGGAATTGCATTGCAGGATTTGACGATTGCCCAACATCTGATAGCGGCGCGCAACAGGTCCGCGATCCCCGCTGAACTTTCAGACGGCGGCTGAACCGCTTTCGTCGCGGCAGATGATGCCGATTCCGACAGGCGCAGGATCAGCCTATGCCAATGCCGGGGGCAATTATGGCGTCTTTGACAAAGTCATATCCATAGAATGCCCGGCAGGCACATCGCATTCATGAATTCCCTGCGGCCGACTGGATGGTTTTCAAGGCGCGGCACCGCCCTGCGGCGCGATGTCCGGGCCAGATAGGCGGCAGTCCTGAAGGGAAATGGCATGACCAATCCTCACGACCTTTCAGGAGCTTTCGGATTATGAGCATCGTTATCGACCGGCAGGTTGACGCCGTCATCGACATGCGCGCCTATGCGGCTGGCGCGACACCTTCCGGCGACTGGTTTCAGGGCCGTTCGGAACCTGCCTTTTCCGATGCGGCGGTGGAAGTTGCCGCTTTCGCGCTGCGCGGCGAAGGGCAGGTCGACAGGCTTTTGACCGACGAATGCGTCCTCGTCCTTCAGGGGCGCCTCGAAATCGAGAGCGGGGCCGGCACGCTGGTGGTCGAGGCGGACAATGGCGCGGTGCTGCCGGTCGGCAGCAGCTTCCGGTGGCGCGCATCGGACGATCTTCTGGCCATCATCTACGCCGCGCCGACCCAGGCTGCCGGCAATGTTTCGGAACCGGTGCTGATCGACAAGAATGCGGTACTGGCGCCCTCGAACCCGCCGGCGTCGGAAAATCTGCTTGGCCCGGTTCCGACCTGCCGCTCCCATTCGGACTATATTTCCGCCAACAGGGAGTTTGCCTGCGGCATCTGGGATTCGACGCCCTATCATCGCCGTCTCATTCCCTATCGGCAGGTCGAACTGATGCTGNTGCTCGACGGGAAGGTGACCTTCACCGACGACAAGGGCAGCGTGACTTTCCAGAAGGGTGATGTGTTCATGTTCGTCCGGGGCGATGGCTGCGCCTGGCTGAGCGAGGAATATGTCAGGAAGCTCTATTCGATCCAGCGTCCGGTCGCCTGAGGCGGAACGAAAAGTGGCAGGGCGCGAACCGCTCCGTCAGGCAGCACGCGCCCTTTTCCGGATGGCATCCCTGTCACGGCATCATCTGTCGAGCCAAATGCATCGCACCGCAGGACAGCTTCGCCTTATCGAGACATTCAGGAGATTTTGCCAGCAGTAACGGGCTTAATGACGGTTGCCAGCATGCCGCAGACGTGCAGCATAATCGACCAGGGGTGCGGATGATCCTCGTCGCGGATCGTGCGCGGAAATGAAAATGGGTGAACGTTCCAGATGACGATATCTGCCTCTTCCTCAGCCCGGCCGACGGCGGGCGACGCGATTCCGCTGGAGGCTCGTCACCTTGCCCAGGCGCATGCCCTGTCGCAGGCTCTCGATTGGCCCTATCGCATCGAGGATTGGGCCTTCGCCCTCCAGTTGGGCCGGGGCTTTGCGGTCGAGGCCGATGGCGAACTTGTCGGCACNGCGCTGTGGTGGCCCTATGGCGCCGACCATGGTTCCGCCGGGATGATCATCGTCGCGGACAAGGCGCAGCGGCAGGGGATCGGCGCGAAATTGATGGATGCGCTGCTGGCCGATGCGAAAGGGCGCACGGTCATTTTGAATTCGACGCTGGAGGGCGAGGCGCTGTACCGCCGGCTGGGCTTCACGCCCTATGATGCGGTGTACCAGCATCAGGCGATATTGGCGCAGGCGCCCGAGATCGGACCGTCGGAGCTGCTTCGCGCCGCCGGTCCGGAGGATCGGGCTGCGCTGATAGCGCTCGACAGGGAAGCTTCCGGCATGGACCGCGCGGCATTGCTGGACGGGCTCTCCGCGATCGCCGACATGCGGCTGATTGTGCGGGACAGCCGCGTGGCGGGCTATGGCTGCGTGCGCCGCTGGGGTCGTGGCCATGTGATCGGACCGGTCGTTGCCCGCGACGCGACGGATGCGCGCGCGCTGATCGCCGCGCTTGCCGCAAGGCATGTCGGCGACTTCGTCCGGATCGATGTCACGGAAAGCTGCGGCCTCTCCCCCTGGCTGGAAAGCATCGGCCTGCCGCGGGTACATCAGGTCCTGTCCATGTCGCTTGGCGAGCCGCCCCAGGGCGGACCGGAAGCGCGCCTCTACGCCCTTTCCAATCAATCGCTCGGCTGATCCGCGCCATGACCCCAGCAAGGTGGATATCATGACCCAGAATTCCTTCCCCATTGGCGATGCCCCGATCGCCGAAAGCCTGGAGACGATCGAGACTCCGGCCCTTGTCCTGGACGTGTCGAAGGTCGACAGGAATGTCGCGCGGCTGCGCGCGCGCCTTGCCTCGCTGGGCGTCGCTTTCCGTCCGCATGTGAAGAGTGCCAAGTCGATCGATGTGGCCCGGCGACTGTTCCCGGACGGGCGCGGACCGATTACCGTCTCGACCCTGGCGGAGGCGGAATATTTCGCCGAAGGCGGCTTTACCGACATCACCTATGCCGTCGGCCTTGGCCCCGACAAGATACAGCGCGCGCGCGACCTGGTGGCACGGGGCGTCGACCTGTCCGTCCTGATCGATTCCATCGAACAGGCGCAGGAGCTGGTCGATGCGGCGCGGGACGGCAAGGCCATGCCGGCTGTCCTCATCGAAATCGACTGCGACGGGCACAGGGGCGGCCTGCTGCCCGACGATTCCATGCTGCTCGTCATCGCCGATGCACTGCGGGCGGGGGGTGTCGATCTGCGCGGCGTGCTGACCCATGCGGGCGAATCCTATGGCGCGCGCGGCGGCGTCGGCCTGCCGGAAGCGGCCGAGGGCGAGAGGGCGGCGGCGGTGGCGGCGGCACAGCTTTTGCGCGAAGCCGGGCACCCGGTGCCCGTCGTCAGTGTCGGATCGACGCCGACGGCCCATTTCGCCCGGAATCTGGAGGGCGTGACGGAAGTGCGCGCCGGAGTGTTCATGTTCTTCGATCTCGTCATGCATGGCATCGGGGTATGCGGGATCGACGATATCGCACTTTCCGTGGTGGCGACCGTGATCGGCCATCGCCGGGAGAAGGGGTGGATCCTGACCGACGCAGGCTGGATGGCGATGTCGCGGGACCGCGGCACGCAGAAGCATCCCGTCGACCAGGGCTATGGCCTGGTCTGCGATATTGACGGCAGGCCCTTCAACGACCTCATCATCGAGGATGCGAGCCAGGAACATGGCATCATCAAGGTACGGCCGGGCAGCGACGCGCCGCTTCCCGATCTCGCCATCGGCACGCGCGTCCGGGTGCTGCCCAACCATGCCTGCGCCACCGGCGCGCAGCACGATTGCTACAAGGTGGTGGCGAATGGCGGCCGCGACATCGCCATGACCTGGCCGCGCATGCGGGGCTGGTAAAGACCGTGATCGCTGTTCCTTGCAATGGATAGACGCGCATGAAGATGACTTCCTACTGGCTCGATACGGCAACCCCCTTCGCATCGGGTGCGCAGGGCGGCCCCCAGGGTACCGCCGACGTCGCGGTGGTGGGCGCGGGTTTCACCGGCCTCTCCGCCGCGCTTGCGCTGGCCAGGAAGGGGGCGAAGGTCGTCGTGCTGGAGGCGGATCGCGTCGCCGGCGCGGCCTCCGGCCGCAACGGGGGCATGTGCAACAACGGGTTCGCGCAGGATTATGCCGGCATGTGCGCGCGCCTTGGCACGGAACGCGCGAACATGCTCTATCGCGCCTTCGACGCCGGGGTGGACCTGGTCGAGACGATCGTTGCCCGGGAGGGGATCGACTGCCATTTCGGCCGCGTGGGCAAGCTGAAGCTGGCCGCCAAGCCGGAACATTATGACAAGATCGCCCGGTCGCAGGAATTGCTGGCCCGCGAGGTGGACCCACAGACCCGCATGGTGCCGCGTTCGGAGATGCGCGCGGAAATCGGGTCCGACCGTTATTTCGGGGGCATGCTCTACGAAAAGAGCGCGAACATGCACATGGGCATGTTCGGCCAGGGACTGGCGGAGGCTGCGGCCCGGCATGGCGCGATCATCCATGAACATAATCCGCTGGTCCGCATCAGGCGGACCGCCGGCCAGGCGCATGAGCTGACGACGCCGCACGGAAGCGTGCGCGCCAGCCAGGTGCTGCTGGCCACGGGTACATCGGCGACCGGCCCGCTGGGCTGGTTCCGGCGGCGGATCGTGCCGGTGGGCGCCTATCTGATCGCCACCGAGCCCCTGTCGACCGAACAGCTCGACCGGCTGACCCCCCGTCGCCGCAACACCACCGACACGCGTCATTTCGTCAATTATTTCCGCACTTCGCCGGACAACCGGCTGATCTTTGGTGGCCGCGCGCGGTTTTCAGGACGCAGCGACCCGGCCGCCGACGCCAAGAGCGGGATCATCCTGCGTCGTTCGATGGTGGAGGTCTTTCCGGAACTGGCGGATGCGCGGATCGACTATTGCTGGGGCGGCATGGTCGACATGACCCGCGACCGGCTGCCCCGCGCGGGCGAGCGTGACGGGTTGTTCTATTCCATGGGCTATAGCGGCCACGGCACGCACATGGCGACCTATATGGGCGCGATCATGGCGGAGGTGCTTGACGGCCGTGCCGATCTGAACCCCTGGCGCGATTTCGACTGGCCCGCCATCCCCGGCCATTTCGGCAAGCCGTGGTTCCTGCCGTTCGTGGGTGCCTATTATCGCTTCAAGGACCTGGTGGAATGACGACGAACCTGGCCGAAATCATGGGGTCCGTCGTGGACAATATGGGTTGCGCCTATATTGACGGTGCTTGGGTCGAGCTCCCTGGCGCGCAGACGCTGCCGGTGATCGATCCGTCGAGCGGCGAAAGCATCGCCGAAGTGGCGGCAGGGACGTCGGTTGACCTCGATCGCGCCGTTGCCGCCGCGCGCCGCGCTTTTCCGGCCTTTGCCGCTTCCCCGGTGGAGGCGCGCATCGCGCTGCTGGAGCGGATCCATGCATTGATCCTCGAACGCGCCGAGCCGCTGGCGCGGATATTGACGCTGGAAATGGGCGCGGCGATCGGTCATGCGCGGGCGGCGCATGTCCCGCTGGCGGCCGCGCATGTCCAGGCGGCGATCGACGTGCTGCGCGACTATGACTTTCTGACGATGCGCGGCAGCACCGCCATCGTGCGCGAGCCGATCGGCGTCTGCGCGCTCATCACGCCCTGGAACTGGCCGCTCTACCAGATTACGGCAAAGGTCGCGCCGGCACTGGCGGCGGGATGCACATTGGTGTTGAAGCCCAGCGAACTGTCGCCCCTGAGCGCGATGATGTTCGCCCAGATCGTGCATGACGCGGGCGCGCCCGCCGGCGTGTTCAACCTGGTCAACGGGACGGGATCGGAGGTCGGCGCCGCCATGGCCGCTCACCCGGATGTGGACATGATCTCGATCACCGGGTCCAACCGGGCGGGCGTTCTGGTGGCGCAGGCCGCCGCGCCCACGGTCAAGCGGGTGACGCAGGAACTGGGCGGGAAATCGCCCAATATCCTGCTGCCCGACGCGGATTTCGAACGGGTGGTTCCACTCGGCGTGATGGCCGCCTTTCCGCAATGTCGGCCAGTCATGCAGCGCGCCCACGCGCATGATCGTTCCCCGCGACCGCCTGGCAGAGGTGGAAGCGATCGCGCGCGCCACGGCGGAATCCATCGTCGTCGGCCCTCCGGGGGAGGAAGCGACCGTGATGGGTCCGATCGCGAACCGGGCGCAGTTCCATCGCGTGCAGACGATGATCGCCGCGGGCCTGGACGATGGCGCGCGGCTGGTCTGCGGCGGCGCCGGTCAGCCGGAGGGGCTGGAGCAGGGCTTTTTCGTCCGCCCCACGATCTTTTCCGACGTGACCTGCGCCATGCGCATAGCCCAGGAAGAGATATTTGGACCGGTGCTCGTCATCATGCCTTATGATGATGTCGATGAGGCGGTGGACATGGCCAATGACAGCATGTTCGGCCTTGGCGGCCATGTTCAGGGCAAGGACATGGAACAGGCGCGCAGCATCGCCCGGCGCATCCGCACCGGCCAGGTGCACCTCAACCATCCCGCCTGGGACCCGCACGCCCCGTTCGGGGGCTACAAGCGATCCGGCAATGGACGCGAATATGGCGCCTTCGGCTTCGAGGAATATCTTGAGGTCAAGTCCATCCTCGGCTTCGCCTGACCTTTCGGCTTACTGGAGACTTCATCATGCCTGCGCCGATGCGTTTCATCCAATCCTCGTCAACCCTGCCTGCGGAGGCCGATGCCGTCATCATCGGCGGCGGCATCATCGGCACCTTCGCGGCCTATTATCTGGCGCAGCGCGGCCTGAAGGTCGCGCTGGTCGAGAAGGGCGTCGTGGGCGGTGAGCAATCGAGCCGCAATTGGGGCTGGTGCCGGCAGCAGAACCGCGATGAGCGCGAACTGCCGCTTGCGACCAAGGCGCTCGACCTTTGGGAACAATTCGGCATTGAGAGCGGCGAGGAGACCGGGTTCCGCCGCTGCGGGCTGTTCTATGTCAGCAACGACGAGTCCGAGATAGAGACCTGGGCGCGCTGGGGCGAATATGCCCGCTCGATCGGCGTAAAGACGCGAATGCTCAACAGCCAGGAAGCGACTGAAAGGGGCCAGTTCACGAAGCAGGTCTGGAAGGGCGGCGTGCACTCGCAGATGGACGGCATCGCCGATCCGGGCCTGGCCGTTCCCGCGGTGGCGCGCGCGGTAATGGCCCTGGGCGGCACGGTGCACCAGGCCTGCGCGGCCCGCGGGATCGAGACGACCGGCGGCGCGGTGAGCGGCGTCGTGACCGAACGTGGCACCATCGCCACGAACCTTGTGATTCATGCGGGCGGAGCATGGGCATCGTCGTTCATGCGGCAGCTTGATGTGCGTTTTCCGCAGGCCACCGTGCGCCAGTCGATCCTAGCGGTGGGCACCGGCCACATGAGTCTGCCGGACGCGTTCTATGGCGATTCCATGTCGATCACGCGGCGCGGCGACGGGGCCCATAGCCTGGCCTATAGCGGGCGGGCCAAGGTCGATCCGACCATGCAGTTCCTGCGGTTCCAGAAGCAGTTCATCCCGATGTTCAGGCAGCGCTGGAAGAAGGTGTCGCCCGGCGGGCTGCAGGGCTTTCGCGCAGGGCACGAAACGCTTTCGCGCTGGGTGCTTGACCGGCCGACGCCGATGGAGGCGCGCCGCATTCTCGATCCCGTTCCCGATCCCAAGACTATCCGGCTTACTGTCGAGCGCGTTTCACGGCTGATCCCGGAAGTGGCGCGGGCGCCCATGGTGGGGGCGTGGGCAGGCTTTGTCGACAGCACGCCCGATGGCGTTCCGGTGATTGGCGAGATACCGGCCGTTCCTGGCCTTATCCTTGCGGCGGGCTTCAGCGGCCACGGCTTTGGTATCGGACCCGGCGCGGCGCATCTGGTCGCCGATATCGCCACGGGCCATGACCCAATTGTCGATCCGCACCCCTACCGGCTGGCGCGTTTCACGCCGGGCGAGAAGATCGACGTCTCGGAATTCTGAGGCGCTGCAGGTGGAACGGGCAGGAGGGGGCGATCAATGTCTCCTCCGGACGCGAGAAAAAACGCGACGGATCAACGCCGGATCACAGCCAGCGGCCCGCCAGGCAAAGGGTCAGGGCGCCAGATGACGCTCGGCTAGCGCCACATGGAGCCGAACGCCCAGTTCCAGTACATCGTCGTTGAAGTCATAATGCGGGTTGTGCAGCGGGGCAGATCCCTCCGCCCTAGCCTGCCCCAGCCAGATATAGGCCCCCTTGCAGGCCTGTAGCATGAAGGCGAAATCTTCCGAAGTGAAGGCCGGGTCCGGCGCAAGGATCGCAGTGCCCACCGACGCGGCGGCGGCGAATGCCTCCTGTGCGGCCTCCGCATCGTTGATCGTCGCGGGATAATATCTTGTGTAATCGACCGAGACGGTGAGCTCCCCCGCCTGCGCGACGCCTGCGGCGATCTGCCGTATCGAGTTTTCGATCCGGTCCTGGACCTGAAGATCGAATGTCCGCACCGTACCGGTGACGGTGACGGCGTCGGGGATCACATTATGGGTGTGGCCTCCGTGGATCTGCGTGATCGACAGAACTGCCGAGGCGGTCGGCGGGATTCGACGCGATATGATGCTGTTCAATTGCTGCACCAGCGCGGCGGCGCCCAGTATGGCGTCCGGCGTGCTGTGCGGTATCGCCGCATGGCCGCCGCGACCCTCCAGCCGGATCTCGAACTTGTCGGCCGCGCCCATAATGGGTCCGGGACGCGTCGCGATCGTACCTGCGGGAAGGTCGGGCCAGTTATGCAGGGCGAACACCCGGTCGCAGGGGAAGCGGTCGAACAGCCCCTCCCGCACCATTTCGCCGGCGCCGCCATGGCCTTCTTCCGCGGGCTGGAAGATGAAATGGATGGTGCCGTCGAAATGGCGGGTTCTGCTCAGATGCTGCGCTGCGCCCAACAGCATGGCGACGTGCCCGTCATGACCGCATCCGTGAAAAGTGCCGGGCGTCGTGCTGGCGTAGGGCAGGTTGGTCTGCTCCTCGATCGGCAGCGCGTCCATGTCGGCGCGAAGGCCGATGCTGCGCGAAGACGTGCCGTTGCGCAGCACGCCCACCACGCCGGTCCGGCCGATCCCCTCATGCACCTCCAGCCCCAGCGCGCGGAGTTGTTCGGCAATTCGTCCGGCGGTTCGATGTTCGCGGAAGCCCAGTTCGGGATGGGCGTGAATGTCGCGGCGGAACGCCACCAGCGGTTCGATCAGGTCGGCAACATCCGTCATGGCCATATTCTATCGCTGCTCGCCGAAGAGATGCTGGATGGGATAATGATGCTTGATGAAAGGGGATTTGATCACGACATAGCTGAAATATTTCTCGATGCCGTAGTCGCTTTCCAGCATTCCTTCGATGATCGACTGGTAATGGGCGACGCCACGCGTCACGAATTTCAGCAGATAGTCGTAACCGCCGCTCACCAGATGGCATTCGACGATCTCGTCCAGCTTCCGGATGCGCGCTTCGAAGCGGGAAAAGTCGCCGGAACGATGCTCCGTCAGCGTGACTTCGGTAAAGACGGTCAGATATTCGCCCAGCTTGTGCAGGTTTATCTCGGCGCCATAGCCGGTGATATAGCCCGCCTTTTCCAGGCGCTTCACGCGCGTCAGGCAGGGACTGGGGGAGAGGCCGACCGCGTCAGCCAGCTCGACGTTGGTGATGCGGCCGAATTGCTGAAGCTGGGCAAGGATCTTGAGGTCGATCCTGTCCAGCTTGGGTCCAACCAACATTCTCGTCCCCCTTATGTGCTATCGTAACACGGCCCGAATATCCGCCTCTTCGAGCAGATCGTCCAGCGTCTTGCGGATACGTCCGAAAATCTCGTCCATCTCGCCGTCCGACGCGCAGAGCGCGGGGGCCAGGCCGATGATATTGTCCCCGAAGGCGCGGAAAATGACGCCATTTTCATAACCCTTCGCGAACAGCCGGTCGGGCAGGCCGAGCGTCGGGTCGAAGCGGGTCTTGCTCTGCCTGTCCGCCACCAGTTCGATCGCGCCGAGCAGGCCGCGCCCGCGCGTGTCGCCCACCATCGGATGGTCGGCCAGCCCCGCCAGCCCCGCATCGAAACGCGCAGCGACCCTGCGTCCGTTGGCAAGGATCCCGCCCTCGGTATAGAGGCGCAGCACCTCCAGCCCGACCGCGGCGCTTACCGGATGGCCGGAATAGGTCGCGCCATGGCCGATCACGACTTCAGCCGCAGCGCCATTGGCTATGCCCTGATAGACGGCGTCCGACATGAGCACGGCGCCCATGGGCACATAGCCGGAGGTCAGCCCCTTCGCCACGGTCATCAGGTCGGGCGTCACATCCTCCGCCTCGCACGCGAACATGGGGCCGGTGCGACCGAAGGCGGTGATGACCTCATCCGCCACCATCAATATGTCGAGATCGTCGCAAGCCTGCCGCATGGCCTTCAGCCAGCCGACCGGCGGCACGATCACGCCGCCCGATCCCTGGATCGGCTCGCAGAAGAAGGCGGCGACATTGTCCGCGCCAAGTTGCGCAACCTTGTCCTTCAGCTGCTGGACCGAGCGGGCGATGATGGCCGCGTCGTCCTCCAGGTCGCTGCGATAGGGATAGGGCGAGGGGATATGGTGCTGCCAGCGCAGCGGCAGGTCGAAGCCGCGATGGAAATTGGCGAGCGCGGTCAGCCCCGCGCCGGTGCTGCTGGAACCGTGATAGCCCCGTTCCAGCGCGATGCACTGTTTCTTGTCCGGCTTGCCGATGGCATTGTAATAATGGGTGATGTAGCGGATCGCACTGTCGACCGCATCGGACCCGCCCAGCGTGAAATAGACATGGTCGAGGCCCTCTGGGCTGAGTTCGACCAGCCTTTGCGCCAGCCGCACCGCCGGCTCGCTGCCGAAGTGGAAATAGCCGGTGGCGTAGGGAAGGCGGCGCATCTGTTCGGCCGCCGCCTCGACGACGCTCTCCTGGCCATAGCCGACATTGACGCACCACAAGCCGGCAAAGGCGTCGAGCAGTTCCCGGCCCTCCATGTCCTTCAGCCACATGCCCTTGCCGCTTTCGAGCAGCAGCGCGCCATGCGCCTCATGACCGCGGAAGGAGGTGACGGGGTGGATCAGGTGGTCGCGGTCGATATCGATCAGAGAGCGGTTGGTTTGCAGCGTCATCGGAAGGCTCGCCCTGGTGGTACTGAAGGTAAAACTAGCCCGATATCGCAGGGCGAAAGCCCGATCTGAGGCGGGCGGCGGCCGGCGGCGTGCCTAATCGCCGACTGCCGCGGCACTTTATGCCGCGGCCGCTGATGCAGATCAGCTCAACGCGTCCGCGATCGCCCGGCCGCATTGTTCGGTATTGGCCTGGCCCTGGAGGTCGGCGGTGCGGAGCGCCGGTTCGGCCAGAACCGTTTCAACCGCGCGCATGATCGCGGCGGCGGCTTCGCTTTCGCCCAGATGGTCCAGCATCATTGCCGCCGACCAGATCTGGCCGACGGGATTGGCGATCCCCTTGCCCGCGATATCGGGGGCGGAGCCATGGACCGGCTCGAACAGGGAGGGGGCCGTGCGATCTGGATTGATGTTGGCCGAGGGCGCGACGCCGATCGTGCCGGTGCAGGCGGGGCCGAGATCGGACAGAATGTCGCCGAACAGATTGGACGCCACGACGACATCGAACCGATCGGGGTTCAGCACGAACTGCGCCGTCAGGATGTCGATATGATATTTGTCATGGGTGATGGCGGGATAATTTCTGGCCATCTCCTCCACCCGCTCGTCCCACCAGGGCATGGTGATGGCGATGCCGTTGGACTTGGTGGCCGAGGTGACATGCCCGCGCGGCCGCGTTGCGGCGAGTTCGAAGGCATAGCGCAGCACGCGGTCGGTGCCGTGGCGCGTCATCACCGTTTCCTGGATCACCACCTCGCGATCCGTGCCGGCGAACATCTTGCCGCCGACCGAACTATATTCGCCCTCCGTATTCTCGCGCACGACCCAGAAGTCGATGTCGCCGGGCTTGCGTCCGGCGAGCGGGCAGGGAACGCCGGGCATCAGCCGGACCGGACGCAGATTGACATATTGGTCATATTCACGCCGGAACTGGAGCAGCGAGCCCCAGAGCGAGATATGATCGGGCACCGTGTCCGGCCAGCCGACAGCACCGAAGAATATCGCGTCGGGATTGCCGATCTGCGCCTTCCAGTCATCGGGCATCATCTGGCCGTGCCGGGCGTAATAATCGCAGCAGGCGAAGTCCTGCCACTTCTGCTCGATCGAAAAGCCGTAGAGGCTGGCCGCGCGCTCCAGTACGCGAATGCCCTCCACCATCACCTCCTTGCCGATGCCATCGCCGGGTATGACGGAGATGGAGTAGGTGCGGGTCATGGCGGTCGTTCCTTTCGGCGAAATGGGCAGGCGTTCGATGGGTCGTCAGCAAAGGATGTTCCCGCGGCGCGGGAACATGACGAGAGGATGATTAGAGCTTCAGACCCCCGATGTGGAACGTCTTGGTCTCCAGATATTCCTCGATCCCGGCATGGGCGCCCTCGCGGCCCAGCCCGGACTGCTTGATGCCGCCAAAAGGCGCCATCTCCATTGCAATGCCGCCGGTGTTGAGCACGACCATGCCCGCCTCCAGCCGCTCGCCTACGCGGAAGGCGCGGTGGAGGTTTTCGGTGTAGAAATAGCTTGCGAGGCCAAAGCTGGTGTCGTTGGCGAGGGCAATCCCCTCCTCCTCATGGGTGAAGCGGAACAGCGGTGCGACGGGACCGAAGGTTTCCTCGTCGGCCAGCCGCATGTCGCGCGTCGCGCCGGTAAGAATGACGGGCGTGGCGAAGCGATCGCCGCGTGCGCCCTCAGGCGCGCGGGCATAGAGGGTGGCGCCGCGGGCCAGTGCATCCTCGACATGCGCCTCCACCTTGTCGACGGCCGCCCGGTTGATGAGCGGGCCGATTGTCGCGCCGTCCTGATCGCCGGGCGCGACCTTCAGCGCGGATACCGCCTTTGCCAGTTTCCCGGCAAAGAGATCATAGACGCCGTCCTGGACCAGGATGCGGTTGGCGCAGACGCAGGTCTGGCCCGCATTGCGGAATTTGCTGGCCATGGTGGCGGCGACGGCAAGGTCGATATCGGCGTCGTCGAACACGATCAGCGGCGCATTGCCGCCCAGCTCCAGGCTCAGCCGCTTGATGGTGTCGGCGCTCTGGCGCATCAGCAGCGCCCCGACCCGCGTCGATCCGGTGAAGGAAAGCTTGCGCACCGTGTCGCTGCCGGTCAGCACGTTCCCGATCGGCGCGGCCTGCCCGGTCACGATATTGAAGACGCCCTTGGGAAAGCCCGCCCGCTCGGCCAGCTTCACCAGGGCGAGCGCGCTGAAGGGGGTCAGTTCGGACGGTTTGACGACGACCGGGCATCCTGCGGCAAGCGCGGGCGCGCATTTGCGCGTGATCATCGCGGAGGGGAAGTTCCAGGGCGTGATCGCCGCCGACACGCCGACCGGCTCCTTCATCACCAGGATGCGGCGATTGGCTTCAGGGGCGGGGATCATGCTGCCGTCGATGCGGCGGCCCTCCTCGGCAAACCATTTGATGAAGCTGGCGGCGTAGCGGATTTCGCCCTCCGCCTCGGCGGTCGGCTTGCCCTGCTCGGCCGTCATGATCCGTCCGAGATCGACGACATTGTCCATCACCAGCGCATACCAGCGCTCCAGCAATGCTGCCCGCTCGCCCGCTGTCCTGGACCGCCACGGCTCCCAGGCCGCTTGCGCCGCGTCGACGGCAGCCCGCGTTTCATCCTCGCCGCAGTCGGGAATGGTGCCCAGTACGGCGCCGGTTGCCGGGTTGTCGACGTCCAGTGTCGCGCCGGATGCCGCGCCGACCCATTCGCCGCCGATAAAGGCGCGTTCCACGAGCAGCGAGGGGTCGTTCAGGGAGAGAGTCATCCGAGTGCCTGTGTTGTTAGAGTGAAAGTCCTGACGGACGAGCCGGCTTTGACAGGCCTGCCGCGCCGCATGCGCAACACGCTTCCGACGCGGGGGAGGCCAAGCTCCTCCAGCCAGTCGGAAAGGCCGCTTTCCTCTGGCACGTCCAGGCGGCAGAACATGCCGCTGTTGAAGCCCAGCCAATGGGAGATCAGCGCCTTGGCGCCGCTGGTGTCGGGGGCGACGGTCGGCCCGACCACATAGCCGCGCCCGAACCGACGGAACAGCGCGAATCCGACAGGCTGGTTGCTGCGCGTCAGGACCACACCCTGCGCACCGGGAACCAGCGCATCGAGCAGCGCGTCACGGTTCATTCCGGTCGCTTCGCGGGCGAGGGCGCGCAACATGTCCATATCCTTGCTGCCCAGCGGCCGGACCCGTTCGTCGGGGATCAGTTCGGCCATGGGCACGGCGAAGGCGGCGCCCTGATGCTGGAAAACAGGCCCGACCTCTTCGAAGCCGAGCGCGCGGCAGAGTGGCACGCCTTCAGCGGGCGCGTTCAGCAAAACGGTGCGGTCGCCCAGTTCGTCCAGCACCGCATCCATCAGGCGACGGCCCGTTCCCTCGCCCCGCACGCTGGGCGAGACGATGACCATGCCCAGGGTGGCCGCATCCGTGCCATAGAGCCAGGCCATGGCCGTGCCGACCACCTTGCCATCGCATTCCGCGACATAGCCGAAACCGAGCTGGAAGAGCATTTCCCAGTCCTCGATCCTGTGCGGCCATTTCTGTTCGCGGGACAGGTCGCGGGCAGCGGCCAGATCCCCGGCGACCATGCGCCGCAGATCCACCCTCGTTTCTATGCCTGCCACCATGCACCTTGCTCCTTCGGCGGCGAAGACCGCCCTTGATCCTGAATCGATGGCCGGGAAACTAGGCTGCGCCAACAAGCATTAGCTGCTGCCTTCGCTCAATTTTTGGAAGAAAATCGCGGAGATTTTCCTGCCCGCCCCGGCAAATGCCGCCCTGCTTGCCCCAGGGAGAGGGGAGGCAGGCAGGGCGGCCTTCCTCGACAATGTCAGAGGCCGACGACCGCTGGCAGGCAACCGATGTGCGGGATTTCCACGTCGCGATAGAAGGCGTTGGACGGTTCATGCCCGCGACCCACGAACACCCGGCAACCGAAATGCAGGTCGGTGGCGGTATTCTGGTCGTAGCGGAAGCTGGAGGAAACATGCATCATTTCTTCCGGCTTCGCGCCCAGCTGGTCGAACATATATTCGAACGCCTGCCGGCGGGGCTTGTAGGCCTGCGCCATCTGCGCGGTATAGACGGCATGGAATGGCGCGCCCAGCAGGGCGACATTGTGGTGGATCTGGTCGTTCATCGCGTTGGACAGGATGACCAGCGGAATCTTGTCGCCGATCTTCGACAGGCCGCCGGGCACGTCGGCATGCGGACCCCAGGTGGGTACGCGGTGGTAGACGGCATCGGCATCCGCCTCGCGATAATCCACGCCCCACTGCTTGCAGACGCGGCGCAGCGAGTTGCGGAGGACCTCCTGATAGGGTTCCCACGCGCCAAGCACCTGATCGAAGCGGTAGGTGGCCCAATCCTGGCAGAAGGCCGGAAGATTTTCGGCGGCGATGCGATCGGCCATGAATTCGGTGGCCATTTCAGTCATGCGGAAACGGGTCAAGGTTCCGTAACAGTCGAAGCTGATATATTTCGGTCGGAAATCAGTCATGGATCAATTCCCCCTGATTGGGTCGCTGTTCAACAGGATCATTACGCCACGTCCTGCCCGCAACATGTTTCCGATTGGTCCGGGCAGGACGGTTGTTCGGGCTTTTTGTCGGGGGCTTTCGGCATAGTTTGCCGTGCCTTCAATATCCCTGATTCCGATCGACTTCGCCATCGGGCGGCAGGCCCGCCTGAAGCCGCCTGATATTGGCGATCAGGGCGCGCGCGCCGCTGTCCGCGCGGGTTGAGCTGGCGATATGCGGGGTCAGGATGATGCGCGGATGGTCCCAGAAGGGGTGGGACCGGGGCAGGGGTTCCGTTTCGGTCACATCCAGCACGGCGCCGGAAATATGGCCTTCGTCCAGCAGCGGCGGCAGATCCTGCTCCACCAGGTGCCCGCCCCGGCCAGCATTGATCAGCGCGGCGCCACGCGGCAATCCGGAAAGGGTTTTCCCGGCACAATATGCCCCTGGTTTCGGCCGTCAGCGGCAACAGGCAGATCAATATGTCGCAACCCGCAAGGAAGGCGTCCATCTCCTCCGGTCCGGCGTGGCAGGTGACGCCCTCGATCGCATGGCGCGACCGGCTCCATCCCGAAAGCGGAAAGCCGAACGGGCGCAGCGCCTGCAGGACGGCCTGCCCCATCTGGCCCAGTCCCATCACGCCGATCCGGCGGGCGGCGGCGGGAACCAGCTTGATCGCGTCCCAGCGATGCTCGCGCTGCGCAATGCCGTAATCGATGAAGTGGCGGTGCAGCATCAGCGCGCTGCCGCAGACATATTCGACCATGCCCTCGATCAGCCCCGGTTCGATCATGCGGATCAGCCGGACATGCGGCGGCAGCTTGCTCATGTCGAACTGGTCGACGCCCGCTCCGATCGAAAACAGCACTTCCAGGCCGGTCAACCGTTCGAGCAGTTCGCGGGAGGGATCCCAGGCGGCGAGATAGCGGACGGCCGCCGGATCGCGCATCTCGTCCGGCGTCATGAAGCCGACATCGGGCGCCTCCGCCGCGAAGATGTCGCGCCATACGCGTCCGCGCTCTGCTTCGGAGGTGTAGAGGAGGGTCATGCAGTCTGCTTTCTGGAGGAGGACCGGCGGCGCGCGGCCTGCGCCTGCCACCACATCAGCGGTCCGGTTAGGGAAAGGGCAAGCAGCGTCAGCGCCGCGACCATCAGCACCACCGGGCCGATCGCGCCGAAACTGTCGCCGGCATGCAGGGGCAACACCGTCATCCAGAGCGCGCGGCTGTCTTCGGCCCTCGTTACGCTGACAATATTCGGCCCGGCGATCGTCAGCACCGCGCGATGCACGGCGCGCGGATTGCGTTCGGGGGCGGCGAAATTGACGATGATGCGATCGTCGGTCAGGCGGAAATCGCGCAGGGCGCTGCGCGGGAAGGCCCTGTGCGCCCGCGTCAGTGCCCGGTCGATCGTCGTTGCGCTCGCCGTGGGCCGCAAGGATATGGGGGCGGCTGCGTCGAACAGGTCGGGTGTCGCCAGCAGCAGCCCGGTCAACGCCATGAACGCCAGCAGCGCCGACATGACCACGCCGGCGGTCCGGTGCAACTGTCGCAGCACCAGTCGAAACGCCAGCGTCCAGCGGACCGAGAGCTGCTTTGAAAGCGGGCCGCGCTTTGGCCACCAATAGGCAAGGCCTGTCACCGCCATCGCCAGCAGGGCGAGCGCGTTCAACAGTACGACAGTAGCGCCCGCCTTGCCCGTCATCAGCCGGTAGTGGATCTGGAGCGCGGCCTCGATCGGGAAGGCCCAGGTCGATCCGGCCCGCAATATGCGCCCGCCGGCCGGATCGACCGATGCATAGCGCTGTGCCCCATGGGGGCCGGTGAGTTCGGCAAGAAAGGTCGCGCCTTTCCCGCTGGGCGCGTAGAGGCGGGTGACGGCAAAGCCGGGGAACGCGCCCGCCGCGCGCGCCGTCGCCATGCCGGGGGAAATGCCGGGCGCTGATCCGTGGCTGACCATCCCCGCTGGATCGATCCAGCGCGCCACCGGCCCACGATAGAGCAGCAGCATGCCTGTCATCGCCTGCACCGCCAGCAGAGCCGCCATGGCAAGGCCGGTATATTTGTGCAGGCGAAGCCATTGCGCCCGGGTCATGGGTGATCTCCCAAAATAAAATACCGCCGGCGACCCTTCAGGCTTGGAGGGTGGGTCGCCGGCGGCCGTTCGGGCCTTGAAGGCCCGAATGAACGGAACGTCAGAAGTTGAACGAACCGCGGACCGTGAAGGAGCGGGGCGCTCCCGGCTGGATCCAAAGTGATGAGTAGGAGCTTGCGTAATATTTCTTGTCGAAGAGATTATTCACGTCCGCCGAGATCTTGATCTGGTCGGTGATGTTGAACGACCCTGTGACCTTCGCCACCGTATAGCTAGGCAAGAAGAAATGCACGGACCCTGGAAGAGGCACACCTGTTTCACCCAGGCGACGACCGACATAGTTCACGCCCGCGCCCAGCATCGCCTTGTGCTCGCCGACCGAGAAGGTCTTGAACAGCAATGCATTGCCCTGATGCTTGGGAATGTTGATCAGCGGGTCGTCCTTCATGACGTTCGCAAACGGGTAATTGTCTGCCCATCCGGCATCGGTATAGGCGTAGGTCAGGAACAGTTCGAACCCCGCCGGTAATTTGGCGTTGAGATCAAATTCCACGCCCTTGCTCTTGGCTGCGCCCACCGGCAGGGAGAAGCCCGCGTTGAAGGGGTCGGTGGTCAGCACATTGTCCTTCTTCATCGTGAAGAGCGACAAGGTGCTGGTGATCTTGCCGTCCAGCGACACATATTTCGCGCCGACTTCATAGGATTTGCTGATTTCCGGATCGAAGGGCTGCCCGCTGAAGCCCGTTCCGCTGTTGGGACGGAAACCTTTTCCGTAGCTGGCATAGATGGAAACGGTCTTGGTGGGTTCGAACACGAGACCGGCCATCGGGCTGAACTTGGTATAATGCTTGCTCACGAACGGGAGGGTGATGCTCGCCCGGTTGGCGATATCCTGCGAGAAATCATCATAGCGCCCGCCAAAGCGAACCTTGAACTGTTCCGTGATCTCGATCTGGTCCTGAGCATAGATGCCCCAGGCCTTCTGGATCTCGGTCGCGTTCTGAACCACGCCGGTTGGAGCGGGGCCAGGAATATTGTAGTTTGGATTGAAGATGTTGATCGAATAGGACTGATCGGCCGCGGTCGGACGATAGCGCAATTGGAAGGTGTCGATCTTGAACCGATCCCAGTCCGCGCCTATGCGGATATTGTGCACGATCGACCCGGTGTCGAACTTGCCGCTGATTTCGCCGCGGAACACCATATGGGTGGTGCTGTAGTCGCGATAGCGACGCTGGCGTGACAGGGTCTGGCCGTCAACGTAGATCATCTGGCGGCTCGGGACCAGTTCAGGATCGCTGGAATAACCGCGGAAGATGGTGTCCTTGTACCCGGCACCCAGCATCAATGTCCAGTCATCGCTGAAATCATGCTGATATTGCGCCTGATGCCCCAGAACCTTTACCTTGATAGGACCATTATTGGGATCGCCCAGGAACCGGGAATTGGGGATAAGGCCGAGCTGATAATTGGTGATCACCCCACCGACAACTGTCGGAACGGCCACCACGCCGCGGTCGAACGGCACTTCCTGGTTCACATATTCCATTTCATAGGTGAAAAGGTCGTGGTCCGAGAATTTCGCGAGCAGCGACGGCGTCAGCACATATTTGCGGGTGTGCACCGTGTCGCGGAAGCTGTCGGCATCCTCGACCGCGCCATTCAGGCGCACCGCGAACATGTCGTTCAGAGGCAGGTTGAAATCGCCTTCGACCCGATAGGTGTTCCAGCTGCCGCCGGCCACGCCGAAGCTGCCGAAGGATTTTTCGAGGACCGGTTTCTTGGTCACGATATTGACGGTGCCGCCCGGTTCTCCGCGACCGAAGAGCGCGGAGTTCGGCCCCTTCAGCACTTCCACGCGCTCGACATTGGATGCATCGCGCGGACCGCCATAGCCGCGACCGCCGTTGAAGCCGTTGACCAGGAAGCCGCTCGGGAAATTCTCGTCCCCGGCGAAGCCACGAATGGCGAAGCTGTCCCACAGGCCGCCGAAATTATTCTGCTTCGAAATGCCGCTGGCCAGTTCCAGCGCGGTGTCGAGGCGGGTGATGTTGAGATCGTCCAGCAGCTTGCCGTCAAGGAACTGCACGGCCTGCGGAATTTCCTTCACCGGCGTGTCGCCGAAATATTGCCGCTTCATGGCGGTGACGACGATCGTGCCGTCCCCGGCATTTCCTGCCGTCTGGGCCTGCGCGCCCGATGCCAGGGCAAGGGAGGCTGTGCTGGCGGCCAGTGCTATTTGGAACGCTGAAATTGTCTTCATTTTATTACCCCTTTTCTGATCGCCATGTCCTAAGTCCTGCGAATTGGGGTGATCCGGCGATAAGTTTACCTCTCTCCCGTCAGACATCTTGCGTGTCCTTTTGGCCGGCGCCGGTCACGGAGCGTTTTGTCGCCTCTTATTGAAAACAGACTAAGGCTGGATTACAAAAATATTACCGCAAATTCATCTGCCGCCACGGCCGAAAATTGTGAGATGAAGAACCACACGGCAGAATCGGCCGGGCCGTTTCGAGAGATTGCGCAAGGTCCAGGATCCCCGGTGGACATTGGCTTTCCAGGTAGGAGGGCAAGCGCGCCATCTCACGCTGCGATGCACTGGTGAGTGCCGCCGCAGGCCCTGTCCATCGCAAGGACGTCATTCGGATTCCGGCAGGAAGAGATTCTTGTAGAAACCGACCGTCTTCACCGTAACGGTGACCGGCGTCTCCCCCTTGTTGCGGAAGTACCAACCGTGGGTGCCGTCGAAAGGAGCGGTGAAATCTCCCTGTCCGCCGGTCATTTCCAGTTCCTTCCAATAGTCGGTGAAGGAACCGTCCGTCGCGGCCAGCTTCTCGCCATGCATTTCCGCCTTTACGGGGCCGCCGGATGATTTCCATTGGAAGACGAAACTGTCACCCTTCGTCATATGGGCTTTCACTTCCCGGCCGCTGTGCGGCGCCAGGCTGATGGTCTGTTCGTCCTGTCGCCATGCAGTGGTTTTGGCGATTGCATCCTTGGTCGGCATGGGCAGGGCGCCCTTTGCGACGGGTGCCTGTGCTGGCGAGGGGATCTGCTTCGCTTCGCCGGACACCATGCCGGTCAGGCCCAGCGCGGTGCCGATGCCGGTCGGATCGATGCCATATTCCGCGGGCAGGACGAACAGCGTCAGGATCGCGATGGCGGCGGTCGCCGCGCCCCCGGTCGCTTTGGCCAGGCTGGAGCGGGAGGGAGAGATATGCGTGGGAAGCGTGGCAATGGTTTGCGAGTTCATGTCATGCTCCTTGCATGAAATAGCCCGAAAGCTGGAAACCGATCAGAACGAAGCCTGCCGTCATCAGCGCGGCGTTGGCGAAGATGGCGCTGCGGCGAAAGCTGTCGGTCCTGCGCCAGAAGTTCATGAGGATCAGGATGACGGTCAGTGCCATGAACTGGCCCATTTCCACCCCGATGTTGAAGCTGATGAGATTGGGGATCAGACCGTCCTGGGCAAGTGTCAGTTCCTGGATCTTCGTCGCAAGGCCGAAACCGTGAAAGAAGCCGAAGATCAGCACCGCTGCCTTGGGATTGGGCGAAAAGCCGAACCAGGTCCGGAATCCATCCAGATTGTCGATCGCCTTGTACACGACGGACAGGCCGATGATCGCGTCGATGAGGAAAGGATTGGCCCGGATGTCGAAAAGGACGCCCAGCAACAGCGTAGTGCTGTGACCGACGGCGAACAGCGTCACATAGGCGCCGACATCCTTCAGGCGATAAAGGAAGAAGATCACCCCGGCCAGGAACAGCAGATGATCATATCCGGTGACCATATGCTTGGCGCCCAGATACATATAGGGGATGATGTTGACGCCCGAAGCGCCTTCGATGAAGGCCTTGTCGTTTTCGTTGACGCCATGCGCCCAGATCGGGGNGCAGGCGAACAGCAGGGCCAGTCCCACGATGAGCAGCGCGACCCGCCGCACCGTGGAACCATCGAGCGGNGGGAGGGTCGCGTTGTTCATGCTCGCCTCTTACTTGGTCTGGAAGGTGGCGAAGGTCTTTGCGCCGCTCTTGTCGATCACCGCGACGACGACCTTGGCGCCTTTCGCGGGCTTGAAGCCCGGTGCGGTGAGCCTGTTGCCGCCGGCTGCCTTGAGCGGTGCCTCGGTCTTGGCGCCGCCGGCCGTCTGGGTCAGCTTTCCGGTGAATCCGGCCGCCGGGATCGGTTCATCCTCCTCGCTCAGATAGACATCGACGCCCTTTGGCCCGGTGACGAGTTCGAACATGGTCTCCCCTGTCATCTGCACCAGTCCGCCATGCTGCGGTTTCATGCTGCCATGGGCGATGGCCGTGGCAGGCAGGGCAGCAAAGGCGACAACGGCAAGTCCGGTGCGGAAAAGGTCGTATTTCATGGTGCTTTCTCCAAAATCAGACGGGCGATCATTCCGGCAGATGCGGCAGGACGAAGGCGAGCGAGGCGCGATATTCCTCATGATCGACCTTCTTGTCGGCCGTAGGGCCGACATAGATCGCCATCAGAACGTTGATGCCCTGGTTGCGCAGCTTGATCGTCGCTGTGCCGTCGGCTGCGGTCTTGGCAGGGGCGGCCTCGTCGGGATCGTTGATATAATCCTGCATGACGGTCGCTCCGGCGATCGGCTTGCCCTTGTAATAGACGCGCACCTTCATCGGCTCGCCCATCTTCTGGGGGATGTTGAGGTCCGCCGGCACGATCTGCAGCATATGGCCCTCGATCAACGGCACCGGCTTGGTCGGCACCTGGCCCAGATAGACGGCATATTTGAAATTATGCTCGGCCAAGGTCGCATTGGGCACTTCATCGCGCCCCTTGTTGTGCCACTCGCCGTCGGGCGTCTTGCTCCAATAGCCATAATCCACGACAGCGGCCACCGCAGCGAGCGGTTCGTCGCTGTCGACCACGGGAATGGGGCCTGCCGCACGCAGGGAGGTGTTCACCGGCGCCCAGTCGGCGTCATAGCCGGTCACGGATTTGACCAGCGGCAGGCGCTTCACCATGTCGAGGTCGTCCGCGCCCACGCCATAGATGAGCGCGAGCTGCTTGGCGCGCTGCGCAAACCAGATGCCGTGAGCGCTGGCAGGAACGGCCAGTGCGGCCAGTGCGACGATGCCGATGCCGGCTTTTGCGATGCGGTGTAAGGCCATGTCCGAGCTTTCTCCATTCAACGGATATGCTACGGATGGTGTCTGACTTTCCCGACTTAATGTGCCAAAGTCATGGGTCGCCGGAGCCGAATATGTCAACCCATGGAGGCGCGTCCACATATTATTCTCCGATCTCTTTGCATCGGTCATCTGGAAACTTGCGATTGCATGATGATCGCCGCAGGTCGGGCGGCGAGATGCGTACCATCAGCCGGGAAAGGCCGTCCAGAGCGGGGCTATCGGCCAGCACAACCGCTCTTTTCTCTGTTGCCGGCTTCCCTGACTGGAAATCGCTTTAGGGCACGAGATCCTCTTCGGTCCGGTGACATAGTACCGCGTTCCCGGCCGACATCGTGCGGCGCGGCGGCGGCAAGACATCGCAGATGTTCGCCATGGCCATGGGGCAGCGCGGCAGGAAGCGGCACAGGTCGGGCCGTTCCCCCATATGCGCAAAGGGTGCCCTCGCAACGGCGGTTTCGTCCGCCAGCCAGTCGGTACGCATTTCGGGAACGGACGAAATGAGAAGATCGGTATAGGGATGGTAGGGCGCGGCGGCATAGCTTTCGCACAGGCCGCTTTCCACCCGCGTCCCCCGGTAGAGCACGACGATTTCGTCGCACAGCGCCTTCACCGTGGCGATGTCGTGGCTGATGAAAAGATAGGCGACGCCCAGATCCCGGCGCAGATCGGCCAGCAAGTCGAGAATTGCACCACGAACGACGGTGTCGAGCGCGGAGGTCACCTCGTCGCAGAGGATCAGGTCGGGCTCTGCCGCCAAGGCGCGCGCAAGGTTGACGCGCTGCTTCTGGCCACCGGAAAGTTCGTCGCAACGGCGACCGGCCACATTGGCGGGAAGCCGGATGAGATCGAGCAATTCAGCGACCCGGCGTTGCGCATCCACCCGGTTCATGCCGTGGTAGAAGCGCAGCACGCGGCCGAGAATGTCTTCGACGCTGTGCGCCGGGTTCAGCGCCACGTCGGCGTTCTGGAACACGATCTGGATGCGGCGCAACTGTTCGCGCGTGCGCCCGCCGACCGTTGGGGCGAGCGAAGTGCCGTCCAGCGAAACGGTCCCGGCGGTCGGCGCGAGCAGGCCGGCGACGACGCGCGCGACCGTGGACTTGCCCGATCCGGATTCGCCGATGACCCCGACGGCGGCACCCCGGCCGACGCTGAGGCTGACGTCGCTCAATACCGGATGAGCCGGACGGCCCGCCTTGTCCACCGCGCCATAGCCGGCGAAAACGCCGTCGATCGTCAGCAGGGGTGCTTTCGCGCGCACGCCGGGGCCGCGTGCCTCGACCACTGGGTTGGCGGCCGCAATCAGCATTCTGGTATAGTCGTCGGCCGGCTCTTCCAGGATCCGGCCGACGCTGTTCTGTTCACGCACCCGCCCGCGATTGAGGACCAGTATCTGGTCCGCCATCTGCGCAACCACGGCAAGATCGTGCGAAACATAGACGCCGGTCGCGCCCTGATCGCGTACGACCTTGCGAAAGGCCTGCAGCACTTCGACCTGGGTGGTCACGTCCAGCGCGGTTGTCGGCTCGTCGAAGATGACGAGGTCCGGTTTCGTGATGAGCGCCATCGCCGCCATCAGGCGCTGAAGCTGGCCGCCCGACAATTCATGCGGNTAACGGTTGCCGATCGTCTCCGGGTCCGGCAGCGCCAGCGCGCGGAAGAGCTCGACCGCGCGGGCGCGGGCAGAGGCGGCGGATGCGGTGCGATGGATCAGGGCGGGCTCGATCACCTGGTCGATGACGCGGCGCGAAGGGTTGAACGCGGCCGCCGCGCTCTGCGCGACATAGGTGATGCGGTGTCCCCGCTGGGCGCCAAGCGACGCACCGCCCTGTCCGGCGAGGTGCGCTTCGCCGACGCGGATGTCCCCGCTGATGCGGGCGCCGCCGCGGCCATAGCCCATCAGCGACAGGGCGATCGTCGTCTTGCCGGACCCGGATTCGCCGATCAGCGCCAGCATCTCGCCGCGCGCGACGTCGAAGGAAACATCGTCGACGATGCGCAAGGGCCCGCCGTCCGGGCCGCGCACGGTGACACAGAGGTTGCGCACCTCCACATGGGGGGCAGTCCGGTTCATCCTTTCCCTCCCTGCGTCGCCGCGTCGATGAGCAGGTTGACGCCGACCGTCAGGCTGGCGATCGCCGTCGCGGGAACCAGAATGGCAAGCGCGCCTTCGCCAAGGCCCGACACATTTTCGCGCACCAGCGATCCCAGGTCCGCGTCTGGCGGCTGCAGGCCAAGGCCCAGGAAGCTCAATCCCGACAGGAGCAGCACGATGAAGACGAAGCGCAGGCCGATATCGGCGAACAGCGGACGGATCATGTTGGGGAGCATTTCCACCAGCGCGATGTGCAGGCGTCCCTCGCCACGGGCGCGCGCGACCTCGACATAATCGAGACGGGCAAGACCCACTGCAAGGGATCGGGCAATGCGAAAATTGCCGGGAACATAGGTGATGGACACGATCAGCGTCAGCAGCACCAGCGAAGAACCGAAAGCAGCCACCAGAACCAGCGCGAAAATCTTGCTGGGTATGGAGATCAGCGTGTCCATCGCCCGCGACAGCAGTTCATCCAGCCAGCGCGGTCCAACCGCCGCCGTGAGCGCCAGGCCCGTTCCCGCCGCGACCGCCAGCGTGACGGCGATTGCGGAAAGACCGACGGTGAACCGTGCGCCTGTCAGCAGGCGGCTCAACACGTCGCGGCCCAGATAGTCGCTGCCGAACCAGAAACGGCTGCTCGCGCCGGCGAAGACTTCCTCGCTGACGAAGGAGCCGGGCGGATAGGGTGTGACGAACGGGCCGACAATCGCGGCGATGATCCAGAAGGTCACAAGCGCCAGGCCGATCTTGCCCGATGGGGGCAGCGCGCGCGCGCGGCGAAGGAGGTTATGCGGTTTCATCCCTGGCGCAGCCTTGGATTGGCAAGGATCGCGATCGTGTCGGCGATCAGGACCAGCAGCAGATAGGTGGCACAGAATATCATTGCGCAGGCCTGAAGCAGGGGCATGTCGCGCGACGTGACGGCATTGACCATGAGGCTCGCGAGCCCAGGATAGCTGAAGATCGTTTCCACGATGATCGCACCTCCGAAAAGATAGGACAGGCTGAGCGCCATGGCGTTGACGATGGGGCCGACCGCATTGGGCAGGACATGCCTGACGATCAGGCGGTTCTGCGACACGCCTTTCAGCCGCGCCATTTCGACATAGGGGCGGTCAAGCTCCGCGATGATGGCGGCGCGGATCATGCGCCCAAGCTGCGCGACGACGCCAACGGCCAGCACCATGACGGGCATGGCATAGGCGCGCACGAATTGGCCGAAACTGGGATCCTGCGGCACCAGCGCGATGGAGGGCAGCCATAGCAGTTCCACCGCGAAGATCAGCACCGCTATGGTTGCGACCAGGAATTCCGGCAGCGCGACCATCGACAGGGTCAGGATATTCAGCGCGCGGTCCAGCTTGCGGCCGCGCGCGATGGCCGACGCGATCCCGATGAGAAAGGCGAAAGGCAGGGACACCAGGGCGGAAAGCGCCGCGAGCGTCAGCGTGTTGGGCAGGCGCTCCGAAATAATGTCGGCAACCGGCTTGTTGGCGACCAGGGATTGGCCGGGATCACCCACCATCATGCCCTGCAACCAGCGGACGTAGCGGACCGGACCAGGTTGATCGAGACCCATTTCATGGCGCAATGCGGCGACCTGTTCGGGCGTGGCGGTCTGGCCCAGAACCTCCTGCGCGGCATCGCCCGGCAGAAGGCCGCTGATCGTGAAGATCACCATCGAGACCAGCAGCAGCGTCAGCAGCGCCAGTCCAATGCGCCTGGCGATCAGCCGCAGCGGCCCGCGCCAACGGGAAGAGACGGCGGCGGCGCTCATGCGTCCCACCACACATGTTCACCGAAGGTATAGGCCATGAAGCCGCCCAGCGGGATCGGGAATATTCCCTTCAGGCGGCGGTCGAACCCGTCCATCAGGCTTTGGAAGGCCGGTATGGCGACGCCGCCATATTCATGGACCAACCACTGCATTTCGCCATAAATCTCCTTGCGCTTTGCCTCATCGGTCGATCGGCGCGCCTCCAGCAGCAGGCGGTCGAAACGCGCGTTGTTCCAGCCGGATTCATTGGCGAGCGCCTTCGACTGGAAAAACAGGCTGAACATCAGGTCCACGGTCGGCCGCGGATTGGTGTTGCCGAAGGTCATCGGGTGCTTCATCCAGTGCGTCGCCCAGTAACCGTCGCTGGGAACCCGATTGACCGCCAGCTTCAATCCGGCCTGTGCCGCATGTTCCTGAAGGATCGATGCCATGTCCACCGACATGTTCGCCGCCGGCGAGGCATAGACAGNCAGGCGCGCGCCCAGAAGCCCTGCGCGCTTCAGATGAAAACGGGCCCTGTCCGGGTCGAACGGCCGNTGGGGGATGTCGGGATTGTAATAGGGGCTGAAGGGGGGGACCGGATGGTCGTTGGCGATCGTGGCATAGCCGCGGAACAGCGCGCGCTTGATGAGTTCGCGGTCCTGCAGATATTTCATCGCCAGCACGAAGTCGCGATTGCCGGTCACCGGATGCTCCCGCCTCATGATCAGGTCGGTGAACAGGCCTGACTTCGTTTCCATGAAGCTGTGATTTGGGGATGCCCGCACCCGCTTGACCGAACCGGGGCTGACGGCGTTGATCATCTGCACGTCGCCCGACAACAGCGCATTGACGCGTGAAATCTCGTCGGGAATGGCGATCACCTCTATCTCTTCCAGATAGGGGCGCCCCGGTTTCCAGTAATTGGGGTTGCGGCGGACGACGGTCCGGATGCCGGGCGCGAAGGCGCGGCAGATGAAGGGGCCTGTGCCGTTCGCCACGCTGAAATCGCGGCGGCCATTCTCGACGATCAGGAAGTGCGGCTGGGCCAGGATGACGGGCAGGTCGGGATTGGGGCCGGTCAGCCGGAATTCGAGTTCAAGCGGGCCGGTCCTGCGCGCGCCGGCAAATTGTTCGGCGACCGCCTGCACCTTCGATCCGGTGGCGGGGTCACGATGGCGCATCAGCGAATAGACGACGTCGTCGGCGGTCAGCGGCTTGCCGTTATGGAAATGGACGCCCTTTCGCAGGCGGATATGCCAGACGATATTGTCACGCGTCTCGATGCGTTCGGCCAGTCCCGGCAGGGCGCGCAGCTGGCCGTCATATTGGGTGAGGCCGCTGTAGATCAGGTACAACCGCATGAAGTCGGTCGAAAGATTGCCCTTGGCAGGGTCCAGCGTGTCGGCGGTCGAGGCGGCGATGCTGGCGACGCGAATGCGCCCGCCTATCCTGGGCCGACCTGTCACCGCGCCCGCACCGCTCAGGGTCGCGCCGGCGGCCAATCCGCCCAGCAGCATCCGGCGGGAAAGATCGGTGGAAATCACGTCAACCATAAGGGTCTTCTCATTCCTCACATATCTGCAATTTCCACCGCCAGCAGCAGTTTGCCGGGGTAACCATATTGTCGGACTGCGCCTCGATTACTGCATGAATAATGTTGATATGTCGGGGCAGCAGTTTCCGTGTTCCTCACGACCGGGTCGGGCGATGCGACATGTGGATCGCCCGACAGCATCGGCCTCAGAAATATTTGAGCCAGCTGATATCGCGACGGCGACGTTTCAGGCGAGCATACCATATCGTGGGCAGGTACAGCGGTACGATCATCGCGACATACCAGACCAACACCCAATTATAGTTGTTGAAGGCGTAGAAGGCGCCGCTGTTCGGTCCCCATATGCCGAGCGCGCTGTGATAGAGAATGCGCAATACGGTAAGGTGCAGGATGTAGAAGAACATCGGTGCGCCGCCGAATACGGCCAGGGCGGTGACCAGGCCTGACGTCCTGATCCGTTCGAACAGCACGAGCAACAATGCCCCCCCGCCGAGCGTCGGCATGAGAAAGAGCAGTGAGGGCGGATATTTGGTCAGCGAGATGAAGGCGATGATCGTGCGGACCGGATCGCCATCGACGACGGACCAGGGCTTGTCGCCATAGACATTGAGCAGGCGGAGGGCAATGAAGCCGGCGATCAGGCCAAATCCCAGGGTGAGAAGGCGTCGCTGCCGGGTTTCTTGCGAAACTTCCGGGCGGAACCAGGGGCCGATGCCGAAGCCGAGGGAAATGACGCCGATCCAGGGCAGGATCGGATAGGTCGTCTTGGCGACGAAGCCGAACGGCAGGGCAAAGGTGTCCCGCTGATGCAGCATGGCCCATAGCGGGAACAATGCATCATCCTGCGTCAGGCGGATCGGATCGAGCAGGTTGTGGAAGCAGACGAGCGCCAGTCCCAGGGCGATCAGCGCCGGCCGGGGCAGCCGCATCAGCGCGGCGAGGATGATCATGCACAGGCCGATGCACCAGATGACCTGTAGCCAGAATGTGGGTTGCGGAACGATGCCCCAATAGAGTTCGCTCAGATAGAAGACTTCGATCGCCATCAGCAGCAGGCCGCGCTTCACCAGATAGGAGGTCGTCTCCTGAACCGTATGATTGATGCTGAACAGATAGACGCCCAGGCCGGTAAGAGCGACGAATATCGGCGCGCAGAAACTGACGGCGAAGCGTGCNAAGCCGATCGCCGGCAAGATCGTGCGTGCGTCGATGGGATCGGTTACCGCATAATGGGCGAACCAGGTTTCGCGCAGATGGTCCAGCAGCATCAGTACCATCACGAAACCGCGCAGCGCGTCGATATTTTCCAGGCGGACTCGCGCGGAAGCCTTCGCGTTTCCTGAAGCGGCACTGCCGGCGGTTGGAGGCGCCATTGATATACTTCCCATCGTCCACTTCCTTCCCGCGGGTTCGATCTCCACGGCATCATCATGACGCGACAGCCAAGTGAAGGACATTGAGTTTGCGCCTGTTGCGGCGCTTGATGCCACATCTTGTCGCCGCTGTGGAAGAATCTGCCGCCCCGGGACTTGCGGCGGAACCGCACGGACCCGGCCTGTGCCATGCAAGCAGGGCGGCGGATTCCTGCATCCCGCCGCCCGCCAAAGTCGTCATGCAGGGAAAGCGCCGACCGTGCCGACCAGATCAGGCTTCCAGCGCCTTGTCGAGCACGTCGACGAACAGGTCGACATTCTCGCGGCTGAAGATCAACGGTGGCCGGATCTTCAGGATGTTATGATCTGCGCCGCATGCGCTGATGAGCACGCCATTGTCCCGCATCGCGTTCACGACCCTGGTGGTGCGGTCGCGATCGCTGGCCTGGGTTTCCCGGTCGGCGACAATGTCGGCCGCGACGAACAGGCCGGCCCCGCGCACATTGCCCAGACAATCGTGACGCGCCCGCAGCGCGTCGACCTTGCTCAGCAGATAGGCGCCGACATCCCGCGCATTGTCCATGATCCGGTCGCGCCTGATGACCATCAGCACTGCCGCGGCGGCCGCGCACGACACGGCGTTGCCAGCAAATGTATTGAAATAACGAGACTTCTTGCCAAATTCCTCCACCACATCATGTCGGGTGAGAAGTCCGGCGATCGGTTGTCCATTGCCCATCGGCTTGCCCAATGTGACGATGTCGGGATCGATGCCGTGGCGTTGGAAGCCCCACATATGGCTGCCCGTCCGTCCGAAGCCTGGCTGCACCTCATCAGCGACGAAGATGCCGCCGGCCCTGCGGATCGCTTCCACCGCGCCCTTCAGGAAGCCTGGCTCCTCCGGCAGGATGCCGTCGCTGGTGAAGATGGAATCGACGATTAGCATGGCGGGGCGGATACCGTGGCGCTTCATGTCGGCGATCGCCCTTTCCACGTCGCGGGTGAAGCGGTCGGCGGAATAATTCCTCCTTTGGGTGGGCGATGAAAATATCAATCGGGTGTTTCGATGATGCTTCCCGACAGATTATGCTGCGGCAAAGCTTATAGC